>ERZ857629.716-NODE-716-length-42894-cov-26.511940_pt1 | contig 42894 bp, 41 predicted proteins | sample MGYA00519700_ERZ857629 | MGnify/ENA primary metagenome ERZ857629 (study PRJEB31778, sample SAMEA3449351) | human gut metagenome | biome: human gut; feature: human-associated habitat; material: faeces | place: United Kingdom | collected 2010/2012 ... | reverse complement strand
CCCACGTATCCAGCTTGGAAGGCTGGTGTTCTACCATTGAACTACACCCGCATGACTCCGGCAGCATTGCTGTCGGTATATGAAATTGTATGTGAAACGGCGGTGCAAGATGCACCACACGTGTAGTGCCCAGAACCGGAATCGAACCAGTGACACGAGGATTTTCAGTCCTCTGCTCTACCGACTGAGCTATCTGGGCATTGGGTCGCTGTTACGAACCGGATTATATTTTATCCTTTGAGCCCTGCTCTGTCAAGTGCTTTTATAAAAACTTTTGCCAAAACTTTTGAATTTTTCCGGAAAATTCGTCTAAAGCTTTTTCAGGAAATGTCCAAAGACGCTGACACCTTCGTTGAACACAATAAAGGCATCGGGATCATATTCCTCGATGATGTTGCGAAGTTCATGCTCCTCATACTTGGAAAGCATGATATAAAGAACCTGGCTCTGCTCGTTGGTGTAAGCACCGATGGACTGCCAGCGGGTAATGCCCCGTCCCAGCTTGTTAAAGATTTCCTGCTCCATCTCCGGGCAGCTTTTTTTCGTGATGACGCTTGCCTCCACGTTGATATTCTGTGCATGGGCGCTGTCGATGGTAAAGGAATGAATGGCCGCAAAGATGACGGAGTAAATCACGGTAGGGATATCAAATATAAATACATAGATGGCATACAGTGCCACATTGACCACCAGGTTGGCTTTGCCCACGCTGAAATGCCAGGGGGATTTAATCATCATAATTCCGATGACATCCATACCGCCGGAGGAGGAGCCCATCTTCAATGCCAGTCCCAGGCCATAACCGGACACCAGACCACCGATCAGGCTGGCAGCCAGCACATCATCTGGCAAAAGTGCGATGGTGGGAATGATGGAGAGAAATATGGTCATCGCCGTGACAGTGATCATCGTCTTAACGAAAAAGCGTTTGCCTATCTTTGTAAAAGCGATAATAAAAACAGGGATGTTCAGAAGATAGTAGACGATACCCGCGATATCAAAGTTCTGGAGAGGCAGGTGCAGCCCGTTTACCAGAAGGGTACGGATTAACTGGGCAATACCCATGAAACCGCCGGTGTAAAGTCCCGCAGGCACCACAAAGAGATTTAAGCCTGCCGCATATAGAAAGGCCCCCACAATGGATAACCCGATTTTTCCGCTTTCCTGTTGTAAATCCTGTAGAAGTTTTCGCATTATATTCCCTCACTACGATATTTTATATCTTATACATATACCGCTCACGAATCCGCACTATCGTGCTTTCTATCCTGCTTTGCAGGATATTCGTTCGCTGATGTGCCCAGAAAAACAAATGCCTGCTCCGCAGGTGCTTGTTTTTCTCTGAGGCACATCACGCAAAAAGGGCATTCCCCATACGGTAAGGATGCCCATAGCACAACCATATTATGTTATTCTATCACAAATTACACAGAATAGAATACATGATGCTGAATCACGATGCCGTCTGCTCTTGTGCCACGGCGGAATCTGGTAGCGGTGCCCACGTTGGACGCGCCGGAAACAGCCTCTCTTGCTGCCTCAAGGCAGCTTTCATATATATTTCCGCTTTCCAGTACGCGGTCAACTTTTCCGTGTTTTACGGGAGTGAACTGGCCGGGCTGGTAAATGACCTCGGCAATTGTCTCAGGAAAACGGGGGTCTGCCACACGGTTCATGACAACGGCTCCCACCGCCAGCTGACCTTCGTAGCACTCGCCACCGGCTTCACACTGAATCAATGCTGCCAGAAGTTTTACTTCGTAGGAATCCTCTACGATTTCTGCTGCCAGCGGAACCGCTTCCTCCTCCAGAACAATTCCTTCGTCGGAACCGCCATCAGCGCTTTCGTCTCCGTTGTCCTCTGCCACCTGGACTTCCTCGGTGTAAGCGACAACTGCTTCTTCTGCAGGAGCCTGCTGAGTCTCATTCACCGTCTCCGTAACGGTTTCTTCTACAACAGTCTCTGTGACCGTTTCTTCCACGGTCTGAATGGCAATCTGTTCCGTCTCTGCAATCTGTTCCGTCTCTGCATCCTGCAGCACTGCAATCTGCTCCTGGGAGATCTGTTCCTCCGCAGGACCCATGCAGTTGATGGTCACGTACTGCGCCGCCACATAAGCGGTTTCACCGTTGAATTCTACGGCAATCCACTCATCGTCAACGGTATCGATATAGCGAAGTGTGTTGCCCTTATTTACATGTCCCAGGCGTTTTGCCTTGAGACTCGGATTCTGGCGAACCCGTAAAGCTTCTACATTTACTGTAATGGTTGTGTCATTGTCTTCTGCGGCGTGAACATTGATACTGCTTCCTGCCATCATAAAAAATGCGAAGCACAGAATCAAAGTCCGGACTGCTTTACAACATGCTTTCATAAAAACTCCTGTTTCTGTAATTGCTATTTTTTAAAACTACATGACTATTCTATGTAGCTTTTGTTGCAATTATTACAGATTTGTTACAACCGCCAATATAGCAGTATTTCCTTTTTTTGTCAAGTTTTCTCATTTTTGTCCAATTTTATACTATATATAGTAGTATAATTCCAGTTAAAATCTATATATTGATTTTTTCTTTCCTAAATTTGGATTTTTAATTGAAGAACTTTACATTCTATAAATTGTAATAATTCTGTTAATTCAACCTATGTCTTTCATCTGCTTGACTTTTTTTCGTTTAACGACTATCATTTTATTAAATTTGCAGAGCCTCAAAATTAGACAATGTTCACGCAGCAACAAGGCATTTACTGCATTGCTGCGTAAGAAGTTGATTCAGAAAGGCACAATTTTTATGAAAAAAAGAGCACTGATTACAGGGGCATCACGGGGTATCGGAAGGGCATCTGCCGTCGCTTTTGCCCAGGCAGGCTACGACCTGATTCTGGTGTGTCACACCCGGCTGGAGGCATTACAATCCCTCCGGGATGAACTTGTTTCTTCCTATAAAGTAGAGGTGGAGATTTTCGCCGCCGATGTGAGTGACCCGGCAAGTCTGGAGCCGGTTTTTGCAGGGCTGGATTCTCTGGATGTATTAATCAATAATGCTGGCATTTCCTATGTGGGACTGTTGCATGAAATGAGCATCGAGGCGTGGCAGGAGGTGTTAAACACCAACTTAAGCGGTGCCTTTTATACCAGCCGTCTGGCGATTCCTCTCATGTTAAAAAATCATCGTGGAAAGATTTTGAACGTATCCTCGGTATGGGGAAATGTGGGCGCCTCCATGGAGGTCGCTTATTCCGCATCCAAGGCGGGGCTGAACGGCTTGACCCGCGCCCTCGCAAAAGAGCTTGCCCCCAGCAATATCCAGGTAAACGCCGTTGCCTGCGGGCTGATTGACACGGACATGAACCGCTGTTTTTCCGAAGAAGATATGGCATCTATTATAGAAGAAATACCGGCAGACCGAATCGGGACACCCGCAGAGGCTGCAGCGATGCTCCTCCTGCTTGCGGATGCCCCGTCCTATCTCACCGGGCAGATTCTCACGATGGATGGGGGATGGACGTAGCGTCTATCCCTCCATTTCTGTCAGACAGCCATCCTCGATACGCACCACCCGCTTTGCCGCCTGTGCGACCTTTAAGTCGTGGGTAATCATCACGATGGTGTTTCCCGAACCGGAGGGACCTAAAATCGCCACAAATTCCCCTGGGTCTACGGTCTACCGTAAAGTTAATATCTCTTAAAATGGGCAGCATCCCATCTCCCGGCATCTGCCCACCGCCGGGAAATTGTCCGTTTTCCCAGCGAATAACTTGTGTTTAGCCTATCTTGAAAATGTATAAAATTTTTGTTTAAAGTGTGAAATTCAAAAATTCGATTTCTGTTGCGAAACCTTTCTGAACTCATTAAAATAGGATGTATATGGGAGACTGGGAGCATTCCTCCTGAACGATCCGCTTAACGATGTGACCGTCATCCTCATATGGCAAAAACAGGTACAGATACCACACTATATCCGGGGAAAATCCCGAATATCATGGCATCTGCACTGGAATAATCTGGAGAATTTATGAATTATATTGTACTGGATTTAGAATGGAATCAGAGCAGTACCAAGGCAGAAGAAAAAGAAATTCCCTTTGAGGTCATCGAGATCGGCGCAGTAAAGCTGGATGAGCATCAGCAGATGGTCAGCCAGTTCAGTGAACTGATCCGTCCACAGATTTATACACAAATGCATCAGATTACCAGCAGGCTTATCCACCTGAAAATGGAGGAGCTGCAAAAGGGGCATCCCTTTCTGGAGGTTATGGAACGCTTTCTGGATTGGTGCGGTGAGGATTATATCTTTGTGACCTGGGGGCCTCTGGATCTCACAGAATTACAGCGAAATATGAATTACTACAAAATGGAGCCACTGGCAGACGCCCCTTTTCCCTTTTATGATGCCCAGAAACTGTTCAGTCTGGCTCTGGAGGATGGAAAGAGCCGCCGGAGTCTGGAATATGCCATCGACTTTTTGCATATCAAGAAGGACATTCCCTTTCACCGGGCTTTCAGCGATGCCTACTATACCGCAAAGGTCTTTTCCGGTCTGCATACTCCTGCAGTGCTTGAGAATGTATCCTATGATACCTACCATCTGCCGAAAAGCCGAAAAGAAGAAATTCATCACCAGTTTTCCCGCTATGCCAAATATATCTCCCGGGAATTTACAGATAAGGCGGAGGCCATGGAGGATCATGAGGTTACCAGTTCCAAGTGCTATCTGTGCCACCGCAATCTGCGGAAAAAGATCAAATGGTTCACCAATAACGGAAGGAATTATTTCTGTGTCGCCTACTGTGAAAAGCATGGTTTCCTGAAATGCAAGGTGCGCATCCGTTACTCTGATGAAGGCAAAGCCTACGTGGTGAAAACCTCCCGGCTCATTGGACAAGAAGAGCTGCAGGAAGTGCAAAATAAGAAAAAACATGCCCATCCTGAAAAAGAGCAAACTTAAAAAGGAGCCGCAATTGCGGCTCCTTAAAAGTCAACGTTGTGGTATTTGCCACGATAACGCTGGCTTTTTTTTCTGCGTCTGCGGCTTCGTCTCCGATCGCTTCCAAAAATATTATAATTATCCAGAAGTGCATGTATGGTAACTTCCACCAGAATCACACCAAATAAAACAGCTACCACCAGAATCACTTTTTTTACATTGATAAAAATGATTCTGCCATCCTCAGAATTATCTGTAACATAGGTGTCCAGCTGGGAAACCAGCTGGGAGTCAAACTCATAGGTAGATCGATTGTAATCCGCAAAATCGATGGAGGCGCTTCCCACCGGAACTTCGTTGAAGGTGTACTGAATCTCCGCCAATTCCCCCGTATTGCCCCCCTCATAAGTCAGATCCGCCTGCGCCTTCTCAAAGGATGCAGAATTAGGCAGCACAATGGAAGCATCCCCATTCAGGGAAAGGAATGGTCTGGAGTTCCCGAAAATCGCGTTGGTGGTGGAGAAAAAGCTGGCTCCGGTCATGGTGTAACGTGTCTCATAGTCTGCCACTCTCAGCTTCTTGAAATTCTGGAAGCCGTACTGGAATAAGGAGATGGTATCCTGGTACTGGGCAGGGGCATCCTCCTTCAGCACCACGCAGATCAGCCGCATCCCGTCTTTCTCTGCGCAGGAGACCAGAGTGGAATGTGCCGGATCCGTATAGCCGGTCTTTCCTCCCACATAATACTCATAGGGAATTTCATTTTTAATGATCTGGTTGGTATTATTCACCCAGATTTCATCCGGCTGGTACTGGGACGGGTACAGATGAAGCTGTCGGGTGCCTGCGATTTTTGACAGCAGCTCATTTTTGAAAAATTCCCGGGTAATCAACGCCATGTCATAGGCGGAAGTATAGTGGTTTTCATCGTGCAGACCGTTGGCATTGGCAAAATGGGAATCCACACAGCCCAGTTCCCGGGCGCGTTCATTCATCCTATTGACAAACTCCGGAATGCTGCCCCCCACATGCTCTGCCACGCCGCTTGCCACCTCGTTGGCAGAGGCGATGAGAATACATTTCAGGGAATCTTCGATACTCAGCTGCTGTCCTGCATCGATTCCGGCATTGGAGCCGTCGGAGGGCACGCTGTTAATCGCTTCCGCAGAGAAAGTCACCATCTCATCCATGCTGCAGTTCTCCGCAGCGATCAGGCAGGTGAGCACCTTGGTGATGCTTGCCGGATAGAGATGTTCGTGAATGTTTTTGGCATAAAGGATGGTGCCGGTGTCTGCCTCCATCAAAACCGCAGATTCCGCACTGACGGCAGGACCAGTGGGCCAGTCCTGAATTTCGTTGGATTCCACGGGAATGGCTCTGCGATCCTCCTGCTGCTGTTGAAGGGAATTCTCCTGATTGTCCGCCTGCACCGGCAGAGCCGGCATAACAAACATGCCATTAGAAACCGTCAGCGCAGTGATGGTAAGGGCAGCCGCCACGGCCTTTGTTGTTTTTTTCTTCATCTGACATAAAAATGTGTTTTGTGTATTCCAAAAATTTTTCATATCCTTATCATACACCATTTCTCTTTAAATTTAAGTATTTTTATTGTATCATTTTCTTAAATTCGAGAGACAGTTTTGCAATGGCCGGCTCCGAATTTTACATTGCCTGTATTTAGCAGAAGAAAGGAATCCATCTATGAGATTAAAGAACGTACCGGGTGCCCGTGAGGCAATCGCCGATAGTATTTATTGTATCCACGATCCGGAGGAACAGAAGAACCTCAAAGGGCAGTGGCGCAGCCTGTTTGGAAATGATCACCCTTTCCATATTGAAATTGGTATGGGAAAAGGACAGTTTATCTATGGAATGGCTGTGGCACACCCGGAAATCAATTATATCGGTATTGAGAAATACTCCAGCGTGTTAATCCGCGCCATCCAGAAAATGGAGGAGGCTCCTCTTCCCAATCTGCGTTTTATCCGCATGGATGCGGAAGAAATCTGTGAGGTGTTCGGCACCGGTGAAGTGGACCGGATTTATCTGAATTTTTCCGACCCCTGGCCGAAAGACCGCCACGCCAAGCGCAGACTTCCCTCCCGGCAGTTTCTGGCACGATATGATGAAATTTTGAAAAAAGAGGGACAGCTGGAATTTAAGACGGATAATCAGGGATTGTTTGACTTTGCCCTGGAGGAGCTGGAGCCCGCAGGCTGGAAATCTGTGGTGGTAACCAGAGATTTGCATGCAGACCCGGAGCTCTCTCAGGGAAATATTATGACGGAATACGAAGAAAAGTTTTCTTCCATGGGAAATCCCATCTACAAATATATGATTGAGCGATAAAACTATTTTCTTATCTTATTTCTTCCCCGGAAGGTGTTGAAAATGTCGGGATTCCATACAGGGTTAATGTCCTTGGTGATGTCCTGTACGGAGATTTCCGCATCATCATTGTCGATATCGATGATGGTGTAGCGGCTTCGAAGCAGAATACCAGTCAGAATTCTTCTGCATTACAACTGGGCGATGTCCGCAATCAGGGCGTCAACCTCCGCCTGGGTCGTCGCCCAGCTGGTGCAGAAACGCACGACTGTGCCCTGCTGTGTTACGCCCTCTTCTTCAAAATAGTAATTCTGTGCCAATGTGTTTTTTTGCCGGTCGGACAGAATGACAAACTGCTGGTTGGTATAACTTTCCACCCAGAAAGGAATTTCTCTTGCTTCGAACGCTTCCCGAATCTGCATGGCAAGTTTATCGGCACGCTTTGTTTTTTCAAAATACTCGCCACTCTCCAACATGCTTGCAAACTGCAGACCCATCAGCCAGCCCTTTGCCAACACGGCACCATTTTGTTTCATATAGGCTTTGAACCGGTATTTCAGTGCCGGTGCCGTAATGACCAAAGCCTCCCCGAACAGGGCGCCGCACTTGGTTCCTCCGATATAGAACACATCCGTCAGTTCTGCAAAATCCTTCAGTGTCAAATCGTTTTTCATGGATCCCAGACCGTAACCCATCCTCGCTCCATCTACAAAAAGATACATCCCATATTTGGTACATACCCCATGAATCTCTCTGAGTTCCTGTTTTGAATACAAGGTTCCTTTTTCGGTTGGGAATGACAGGTACACCATCTTCGGCTCCGTCAGATACTCCGGAGCATCCTGGTCATAATATTCTGAGGCACACTCCGCAACCTGCTTTGCAGTGATTTTGCCGTCGGTATTGGGAAGTTCCAGGATTTTGTGACCGGTGTTTTCGATAGAGGCTGCCTCATGGCAGTTAATGTGTCCCGTATCCGCAGCAATCACGCTTTGAACCGGGGACAAAGCCGCTGCAATGACCACTAGGTTTGCCTGGGTTGCCCCGGGAACAAATTTTATGAGTGCATCGTCTTTTGCAATAAGCTCCTTTATAATGGTTTCCGCTTTCCTGCACCATTCATCCTCACCGTAACCTGCATAGCTTGCAGTATTGGTAGCCGCCAGCTCTTTCAATATGGAGTCAAATGCTCCGTGGTTGTAATCATTGTTAAATCTTATCATTTTAATAACCATGCCTTTCCATTTCTGCTGTCAATGACAAACTGTTCCAGATTGGTTCTGTGACTGTTATTTTCTAAGGTATGTCTCCCTTTCCGATTCCGATTGAATCGTCCCACTTCTAAAATTGATGATAACCCATAAGCCAATGCTTGCTTTGCTCTTGGTTATACCGTTGGTTCTAAGAGCAAAAAATAAGCACAAAAAGACCGCCCTGGTCTGAGCAGCTTTGGCGGTCTTTTATATATTCTGGGCTCCGTGGGGTTTTCTCAGTCCGTCTTCGTAAAGCTCATAGTAGTACCAAATAGCATTTACCGCTCCTGCACTTCTTTGATGCTGATGTGTTCCGCTTCTATCTCAAAGAGCTGTGATTGCTTACGCTATTGTGAAACGATCCATCATCTCATGGAGCTTATCCACAGAGGAACGACATTCCTTCACGGTATCAAAGGATTCCGCACTCTTCTCTACCATATCACTGGTCTTCTGGGCAATGTCAGTAACACCGATTGTTGACTCATGAATGGTCTCATTAATACCGGAGACAGAGTCCACAATAAAGTTTACGGCCTGGCCAAGAGAGTCAATGGCTTCCTTCACACCTGCCATGCTCTCCTTAAATACGCTGGCATCCTGATGGTACTGTACACTTACATCCTTAAACTCATGGTACTCCTGTAAGACAGTATCCTCCAGAAAAGCCGTGGTTTCTGTAAGGCACTCGGACATATTACCCACAGCCTCATTCACTTCCTGCACAATACTGTTAATATCGGTAACGGCCTGGGAAGTCTGACTTGCCAGACTGCCGATCTCCGTTGCTACCACAGCAAAGCCTTTTCCTGCTTCACCGGCTCTTGCCGCCTCAATACTTGCGTTTAAAGCCAACAGACTGGTCTGGGAAGAAATGGACATAATCGTACCGGTGAGCTCATTGATCTTCTCAACCGCTTTGGACTCCTCAATGGCTTTATCGGATTTATCTTTCACATCCTCATACATCTTCTGGGTCTTCTCACTGGCAGCCATTGTTTTGTCCTGTAATGCCTGTGCCCGCTTCATAATCTCGTCGGATGCGGAGGTTCCCTCTTCGGCAAGTTTCGTGATCTCATCGGCACCACTCTTGATAGAACCGATATGACCGTTGATGGTCTCTGTGGAGGCTGCCGTTTCTTCCATACCTGCTGCCAGTTCCTGTGTGGTCGCAGAGTTATCAGAACACATACCGTCTACCACGCCTGTCACTTCCTGTAAATGGTTAATGCTTGCAGTCAGCTGTTCACTGGCCTCCTCAATATTTGCCACCATATCACGCAGACTCTTACGCATGTTGTGGATTGCCCGGGCCATGATACCGATCTCATCCTTTTTCTTACGGAGCTTCTGTGCATCAGGATTGCTACGGAAATCCAGATTGGCCGTCTGGGTAATCACCTCCGTAAGTTTACGGATCGGCTTGCAGATTAGATGGCTTACCATCAATCCAAGACCCATACAGAAAACCAGACTGATCAAGATCTCCCGGAACATTGCAATATACATACTATTGTAAGCACCCAGCACATCACTCTGGTCTGCAGACAAAACGACGATCCTGTTCTCTGCTGTCAAAGCATATGCTGCATACTTCTTACTTCCATTGTAATCATAAAAAACCACATCGTTCGCAGGTACTTTTCCTGCTTTCAGCTGCTCCACGACATCAGCTACAACACTGTTTTCCACCGGCTTGCCAATCTTATCTGCTGTGGGATGATAAAGTATGATTCCATCGGTGTCCACCAGATAAACATAAGCAGAAGGAACATGCTCAATCTGAACTCCTGCCAGAAACTTTGCGTCTTCCGTATTCTCATCATTGCCTTCCTTTTGCATCTCATCCAGTGTCTGGGCACTCACCTCAGCCAGGCTTAAAAAATATTTTCCATTCGTTTCGGTAGAGATCTGTCTGGTTCTGGGAATCATACACGCCAACAGACCAATCATGGTCAAAATAATAATGGCAAACACCAGCCAGCAGACATACGCCGATATGGAGTGCAAAATGTTAATTTTTTCGCGTTTTTCTTCCTTGATTTGCATAGCAGAATATCCTTTCTCCTTAGTTTCGATTTCAGTTATAATATTACATTATAGATCAAACAGACATAAATTCCCACCATTTTTCCACAAAAATCTTATACTTTCACATTTTGGAAAACGTTTATAAATATGTCCATAAATTTTCAACCAGTTGATATACTCTGGTTGCAGGACATCTCCCAGATGGTGACATATCTCCATACGCCTCATCATTTCTTATATGCTTTCCATTATCCTTTCTAAACGAAACAAGCGAATACAATTTTGCCGCAAAAGTTTCGGATGCAGCTTTGCATCTAACTCATCTGCAATTAAAAGTCCTCCCTCTTCCAGGCACTCACTGATTCTTGCCAGACAACTCAGTAACTTTCTTGTTCCGCTGGATTCTTCCGTAAGTTTTATCTCGCAATACTTTCCATTTTCCATAAGATGTTTCGTGTAAATATTCCTAATATTTCCATCCTCATCTTTTTCAATACGAATATCTTTAATTGGAATATCCATTTCACTTAGCATTTCAAAGATAATCTTTCTCTTTTCTTTTGTTCTGGGTAGTACCAATCTTTTCTCGTTTTTTGGATTATCATAGTTTAAAACTTCGATGTTTAAAAACCACTGGATAACCTTGTCGATTTTGCTTTACTTGATAAATTCTATCAACAAACACTTGTCACATCAAGAATCTGCCAGAAGAAATTTCACTGCTTTTGCCAGCCGTTTGGCAGAATCTGCAAAGTGACCGCCGGGGTTTAACTCATATTTGACGGTGTTCTCCTTTGCCAACAGTTTTGTGGCTTTTTCCGTGCAGTCTGCCACCGTTGCCATCAGGGGATTTCTGGAGTTGGATTCCTTGCCTCCCAGACTGAGGTAAATGCGCTTTCCGGTGAGAGCGGTCTGTTTTTCCAGAAAAGAAAGAAAACCGGGATACCAGAGAGAACCGGAACAGCTTGCCGCCCCGTCAAATGCATCGGTCCGGGTAAGGCACCAGAGGGCAAAAAGCCCTGCCAGGGAATAGCCCATGAGATAGATTTTCCGCTGTGTCCCGTATTTTTCCCTTACGAAAGGCAACAGTTCCTCCTGCAAAAAGTGCAGGGTTGCCTCTCCCTCCCCGGAAAAGGTGGCATCCAGTTCCGGAGCTGCCCAGGGGGAAAATTCCCGGTTCCAATCTTTCACCTGAAACGCAATCAGAGTGTAGGGCACATCGCCCACACACTCTGATAAAATTTGTCTGTTATGTTGGATTTCGTCCTCCCGGAAGGGGTACATTCCCCACAGAATCACGGGACCGGAAGTGCTTTCTGCCACAGTATGTATCAGCATCTCAGCCAATGCCCCCCTTGCTTCCATAGTGTTCTCTGATAACATCCAAGTCCATAATGAGAACATAAAACACCGGACCATAGTGTTCACTCTGGACGATTCGCCCGAAGTCCAGTACCTGTCGGTAGGTGCCATCCTTTCGGGCGAGCCGGTATTTGACATAGACATTCACGTTGTCCTCCGCGGACTCAATCTGCCGCCAGATGCTGCTTTCCACCTGTTCCCGCTCCTCCGGATGTACCAGATTACAGAATTTCCAGTCGGTAAAATGCAGAAAATCATCCATATCTTCGCAGCCCACATACTGTATCATTTCCTGGTTTGCATAGAGAATCTGTTCATTCTGCCGGTCTGCCTTATAAATGAAAAACGCACCAGGCAGATTGCGGGAAATATCATTGAGCTTAAAGCCAAGCTGGGTTCGCTTGGAGGCATGAAAATCACTCTCATAGAAAAGACTGCTGTTTTTGCCCCGCAATTTTACCTCATACAGTGCCATATCTGCATACCGGAGTAAATCCGATACTTTTTCCCCATGGGTCGGGTATTCCGAATACCCAAGGGAAATGGTGTAGTGATACTCCTTTCCCTTGTATGAAAAGCTGCGGCGCTGTTGGCAGAATGCTTCAATCTGATCTGTCATCTGCGCTGCGGTGCAATTTTTCAGCAGGACACAGAACTCATCGCCACCGTTTCGTCCGATAATGGCATTTTTCGAAAAGGCCTGTTCCAGGGAACGGGCAAGATGACATAACCCCTGGTCACCCACAGAATGACCATAAATATCGTTGAGAAATTTAAAATTGTCCACATCCATCAGCATGACCACGCAGGGTTTTTTCTGGTTTCCTGCCAGATAACGCTCCATCTGTCTGTCATAGCCGGTACGGTTTAACAGTCCGGTCAGGCCATCGGTGAGGGAAAGCTTCTTAAACTTTCTGCGCTGTTCTTCCAGAGTAAGAAGGGCGAAGATGAGTCCCTCCAGTAATAAAATCATGACTCCGACGCGCAAGTATATCAGCCACACATGCCCGGATTGTTCCCAGCCGCCGGTGGGCATGACTTCGAGTTTCCAGATACAGCCTCCCAGCTTAAAGCTGTGGGATACCGGGTCAACCAGCTCCACGCCGGAGCTGTCAATGACCTGATATTCATAACCAGAAATGGAAGAAGTCTTGGATAGTACATACTGGTAATCGAAGGTGGTCAACGCACTGATGGAGTTGGAAAAAATCTCCGGCACCTTGATAATGACACTGGTCAGTCCCCAGAAGTATTCCTTTTCATCCTCTTCCATCAGATAAACGGGGTTATAGATGGCGATACCCTGCCCACCCTGTTTTAAATCAAAGGGGCCCTGCATGATACACATGTGATGCTCCATACTATAGTTGACAAACTCACCCCGCTTTTCATCGTGAATCAGATCAATTTTTCCCGCCTCATTTCCCTCCGCAGGATAATTATCTGTCACGACGCCGCCGGGAGCAAACCGGATGCTCTGGACATAACCTGCCATCATCTGTTCTGCTACCGTATCAAATTTGTCAATTTTCCCATCCTCACTGATAAGAATCAGCTCCAGACTCTTGGTAATATTGATACCTCTACTTAAGTCCTTTCTCAGCTGGTCTGCGTAAACGACCGCATTTAGTTCTGCTTTGGTGCGGGCTCTCTCAAGTTTGATCTCCTGAACCGCCTGGACAACGGTATATAAAATGCTGCCACTGATGATAAGTACCAACAGCGGCAGCAGCCATTTGATTATTGAAAGTTTCCATTTCTGATGTTTCATACTGACGATATCCCCACTACTGAATCTGACGATAAATCCACTCCTATTTTTGTCCTGGAAAGAACTGCGGTCTATAGTTCTTTAGTACCGTAGTCCTATAGTACCGATACAATAGCATGTTTCCTGGGATATTGTCAAGTATTTCTTTTCCTTATTTGCCCCTTATTTTCAGGAATTATTCCAAGTCCTCCTCGTCGTCCTCATCCTCGTCCCCCAAGGCTTCTTTTAAGGTTCTCCAGCCGAGAACGGCACATTTGACCCTCGCGGGCATGTGGGCAATGTCCCGGAGAGCAGATGCCTCCTCCAGGGAATCGATTTCCTCCTCGCTTGCCTCTCCTTTAATCATTTTCATAAAGGTTTTGCCCATCCGGAGTGCCTCGTCCTTTTTCTTTCCCACAATCATACTCAGCATAATGTCTGCGGATGCCTGGGAAATGGCACAGCCGTCACCTTCAAACGCCGCATCTGCTATCGTGTCGCCCTCCAGTTTCAGTTTGAGGAAAATATCATCGCCACAGCTGGGGTTCACACCCTCCAGGACGATGTCTGCATCCGGCAGATCATGCTTGAATTCGGGACGCATGTTATGCTCCGTCAGTATTTCATTATAAAAGCTTCTATTTTCCATAACCCATACGCTCCCTGATACCTGCTATACTTTTCACGAATAAGTCTGCCTCCTCCTCGGTGTTGTAGAACATAAAGCTGGCGCGGGTGGCAGAACTGATTCCCAAATGGGTGAGCAAGGGCTGGGCACAGTGGTGTCCCGCCCGGACGCAGATGCCGTCAGCAATGAGAATCTCGCTCACATCGTGGGGATGGATGTCATCGATGGTAAAGGTGAGAATTCCTGCGTGCTCCTCCGCCTTGTCGGAACCCAGCACATGGACATGAGGGATGCCTTTTAAGCCCTCAAGAGCTCGTCTGGTGACTGCCAGCTCCCGCTCCTGCATCACAGTAAAGCCAATGGACTGCACATACCGGATGGCGGCATGGAGTCCTACGGCTCCTGCTGCGTTGACGGTGCCCGCCTCAAATTTGTGGGGCAGTTCTGCGTATTTTGCCCCTTCTCTGGTCACGGATTCAATCATTTCTCCGCCGGAAAGGAAGGGAGGCATATCCTTTAACAGCTTTTTCTTTCCATATAAAACGCCGATTCCCATGGGTCCAAACAGCTTATGCCCGGAAAAGGCGAAAAAGTCCACATCCAAATCCCGGACATTCACTGCCATGTGGGGGGTGCTCTGAGCGCCGTCCACCACAATGACGGCGTTTTTGGCATGTGCCATGGCAGCGATTTCCTTTACGGGATTTTCCCGTCCCAGCACATTAGACACCTGGGTGATTGCCACGATTTTAGTTTTCTCGGTAATCTGTGCCTGCACCTCGTCCAAATCCAGGGAACCGTCCTGGCGGCACTCCATGAACCGCAGGGTGGCACCGGTCTGTCCTGCCACCATCTGCCAGGGAAGGAGGTTGCTGTGGTGCTCCATGATGGACACCAGAATTTCATCCCCCGCCTGTACATGGGATAAGCCGTAGCTGTATGCCACCAGGTTGATACTCTCGGTGGTGTTTCTGGTGAAAATAATCTCCCGGGCTGATTTGGCACCGAGAAAGTCCCGGACTGCTTTCCGGGCATCCTCGTACCGCTCGGTTGCCTCCACACTCAGGGGATAATTTCCCCGGAGAGGGTTGGCGTTATATTTCTGATAGAATTCGATCTCCGCATCCAGGACGCACTGGGGGCGCTGGGAGGTGGCTGCATTGTCGATATAAACCCAGTCGTGCTGGATTATCCCGTCCTCCGGTCTGCCGATGGAGGTCAGCAGGGGAAAGTCTTTTTTGTAATCTGTCACGTTATACTTCCTCCAGTTCCTTGTCAATGATGGCGGCAAAGGTTTCATCCCGGATGATATCCTTCAATCGCTCAATGCCGGCTCTCGCCATGATATTTTCTGCATGCTCCTTATCGATGCCTCTGCTGGCAAAGTAGAACATGGTGTCTTCATCCAGCTCGCCGATGGTGGCACCGTGGTTACCTACCACATTTTCCTCGGAGCACAAAATCACGGGAACGGTTTTGTTTTCCACATCTTCGCCTAACATCAGCACGGTTTCCTGCTCATTTCCCACGGAGTCCGATGCGCCGGTCTTAAAGTCGATGGTACCGCGGAAGATTTTTTTCGCGCCATCCCGCAAAGCACCGGAGACATTGATTTCGCTCTCGGTGGCTTTTCCAAAGTGATTCACCACTTCGTTCATGTCAATCACATGGGTCTGCTCGCCGATGTAGCCGATATCGCTCTTGAAGCTGCTCTTTTTGCCCTGTAAATCAATGGTGGTGTCGGAATAAATGTCCCCCCTCCCCAGATAAATCTGTACCAGTTCGATGCGGGCACCTTTTTCGCAGCTTCCCTGAATGGCATTGTATACAAGGGAATCCTTTCCGCTGTGCAGTAACTGCACCAGGCGAACCTGAGCATCCTCCTCCAGGGTGAGGTTGGTTGCTACCGCAAGCTTGCCTGTGGGTGCATAGTCCATAAAGACCGTGGTTTTCTCACCCTTTGCGGCGTGAATGTGGATTTTTTTCCGGCTGTATTCGCCCTCTCCCGCGATGGAAAAACGGAGGGCATCCTGTTCGCCCGCCTGTACTTTTTCCTCCGGAAGTTCTATTGTATGCTCGTTGTCCCAGGGAAGGGTGGTTTCATTGACTTTCAGCCAGTTCCATGTCCTCGATGGGAGTTTATTAATTATCATATCTGTCATTTTCATTCCTATTTCTGCGCACGTTTTTTGCGCATGCCGAGTTTGTGTCAAGTGCGCGCAGACACAAATCTCGTGATTGAAAAATTTTATTTTTCAATCTGCCTTCCTGTCAGCCGATGCTGCCTTTCATTTCCAGACGAATGAGATTGTTCATCTCCAACGCGTATTCCAGCGGCAGCTCTTTGGAGACATTATCCGCAAAGCCGCTGACCAGCATGGCTCTGGCATCTTCCTCGCTCATACCTCTGGACATCAGATAAAAGACCGCGTCATCGCTGATACTTCCGATTTTGGCCTCATGCCCCACAGCGGCATCCTTGGTACGGATATCCATTGCCGGGATGGTGTCGGAACGGGACTGGGAGTCCAGCATCAGAGACTGGCAGGAAACCGCAGATTTGGATTTCTTCGCCTCTTTGGTCACAACCACACTGCTGCGGAAGGTGCTGATACCGCCGTCCTTGCTGATGGAACGGGTATTCATATAGGAGCTGGTGTTGGGTGCCGCATGGACAACCTTGGCTCCCGTATCCAGATTCTGTCCTCTGCCGGCAAAGGTTACACCGGTAAACTCCATCTTGGCGCCCTCGCCCTTTAAGATGCTCATGGGGTAGAGACAGCCCACATGGGAACCGAAGGAACCGGAAACCCACTCAATCGTGCCGCCCTCTTCCACAGAGGCACGTTTGGTGTTGAGGTTGTACATGTTTTTTGACCAGTTCTCAATGGTGGAATACCGGAGCTTCCCGTTCTTTTTCACAAAAAGCTCCACGCAGCCTGCATGGAGGTTGGCAACATTATATTTGGGAGCGGAACAGCCCTCGATAAAGTGGAGGCTTGCACCCTCATCCACGATGATGAGAGTATGCTCAAACTGTCCGGCGCCCTTGGCATTGAGGCGGAAATAGGACTGGAGGGGAATGGAAACCTGGACGCCCTTGGGAACATACACGAAGGAACCTCCTGACCAGACCGCACCGTGGAGTGCAGCAAATTTATGGTCGCGGGGTGTCACCAGCTTCATAAAATAATGGCGCACCATATCTGCGTATTCGCCCTTTAAGGCGCTTTCCATGTCGGTGTAAACCACGCCCTGGGCTGCCACCTCGTCCTTGACATTGTGGTAAACCAGTTCGGAGTCATACTGGGCGCCCACGCCTGCCAGGGATTTCCGTTCTGCCTGGGGAATACCCAGACGCTCAAAGGTTTCCTTGATGTCCTCCGGCACGTCCTCCCAGGAACCCTGCATTTTCGTGTTGGGGCGCACATAGGTGGCGATATGCTCCATGTCCAATCCTTCAATGGAAGGACCCCAGTCGGGAATGGACATTTCATTATAAATCTGTAAGGACTGGAGACGGAACTGCTGCATCCACACCGGGTCGCCTTTTTCCTTGGACAGTTTGTCCACAATTTCCGGGGTCAGTCCTTCTTCTATCCGGTACGCATCTTTTTCCACATCACGGATGTCATAGATGCTGCGGTCAATATCCTCTACCTGACTCTTTTCTTTCATTGCCCATGCATCCTTTCTTATTTTTCAAATTCTTCAAAACCTTTTTCGTTAATCTCGTCCACCAGGGAGGCATCACCGTTCTTCACGATTTTACCCTCGTCCATAACATGGGTCACATCCACGCTGAGGGATTCCAGAATTCTGGTGCTGTGGGTGATAATGAGAAGGCTTCCCTTGCAGCGTTCTTGGTAAAGCTGGATTCCCTTGGAAACGGTGCGGACTGCGTCCACATCCAGACCGGAATCGGTTTCATCCAAAATGGCAAGCTTCGGCTCTAACATCAGCAGCTGAAGAATTTCCGCTTTCTTCTTTTCACCGCCGGAAAAGCCCACATTTAAGTCACGCTCTGCGTAGGACTCGTCCATGGAAAGCAGCTGCATGGTTTCTTTCAGTTTTTTCTTGAAATCCCAGAGTTTGATGCGACTTCCTGTTTTCTGCTCCAAGGCGCTGCGGATAAAAGCGCTTAAAGTCACACCCGGCACTTCCAGGGGATTCTGGAAGGAGAGGAAGATACCTTTCCTGGCACGCTCGTTGACGGACATTTCCGTAATATCCTCTCCGTCAAAAAGAATTTTCCCGGAGGTAACGGTGTAACGGGGATGTCCTGTGATGGCATAGCCCAGGGTGGATTTACCGGTTCCGTTGGGACCCATGAGGACATGGACCTCGTCTACTCCGATGGAAAGGTCTACACCGTGCAGGATTTCTTTATCTTCCACATTGACCTGCAGGTCTTTGATTTCTAATATCGTCTGTTTTGACATTCTGATTTCCTCCAAAATTTATCATCAATGATTATTTTGTCTCATCCATCACATCTTGCAGCGTATTGCTTTCCAGATAGTGGTCGATCACGTTTTCCAACCCTTTCCAGAAGGAATGAGTGGTACATTGTATGGGGCGCTCACAGTTCTGTCCGTCACCGCACAGGCAGGTCACCGGAGCCAGGTCTCCTTCAATGAGTTGAAGGATATCCATAATTTTATATTCACTGGGTTGGCGCACCAGGCGGTAACCTCCGCCCTTGCCGCTGACGCTCTCCAGCATTTTTCCTTTTGTCAGCAGGTTCATAATGCTTTCCAGATACTTCAGGGAAATATCCTGTCTGGCAGCAATTTCCTTTACCGGGATGAATTCTCCGGCATTGTGCTGTGCCAAATCAACCATGACTTGCAGCGCATACCTGCCTTTTGTTGATATCATCATATGCGTCCATCACCTCACTTTGTCTGTTTGATTCTACACCTACTTCCCTACTATGTAAATAGGGAAATAGAGTTTTTTGTTTCATATAAATTAAAAAAAGTGCGGTGACGGTTTTTTATCATCACTGCACTTTCCATTCTTTTTCTATTTTCCTTTAGAATCCAAGGCTGTCGTTTACCAGAATGACATGGATTCTGCCTACATGCTTTGAAAATCTTGTGATCAGGAACTGACAGCAGATGGTATCCGGGGATTTGCAGTCAAAACCCCGGAAATCCCACTTTAAGAAAATAATAATACCGATACACTACAGAATTTGTGTGATTACCCTGGTTTTCGAGCAGAAAAATCACTGTTTTTTTAAAATTCAGTGATTTTCTGTTCGAAAACTAGTATTTTTCACTGTGTCTGTGACGAATCTTTCTATATTGCTAATCACATAAAGTCCCTTGTGCCAACAAAAACCTCATATATTTTTTGATATCGATAACCCTTCTTTATTATCGTTGAATCCGGCACAATCACTTTTAAGTCTAATAGCTGATTTATAATATTAGAAACAACATTGACGGATACTCCCGACATTTCCTGTACTTCTTTTTTGGTGAAAACAATTTGTTTCATGATAATAGGCATAATTCTATAGATTGAGTTTCCTTTTATGACCTTAATTGTTTCCATGTCTTCTTTGTAAATTTCCTTGATTCTTTCAATCTTATTGATATAGGAATTACACTGGTCTATGACACATTGCAAAAAGAATTTAATATATCCCGCCACATTGCCTCTTCTGCATTCCATAAGATTCCTCTGATAGGATGGTTTATATAATTCAAAAATTTCTGACATATACAGTATAGGCGTACTATCGTCCAACATTGACATTTGTACAGGAATCAATGCTCTTCCCAGTCGACCATTTCCATCTTTGTAAGCATGGATTGTTTCAAACTGCATGTGAGATAAGGCAACATTCACCAATAATGGATCTGTAAATTCATCGTTCATGTATTTGTATAAATTAATAAGCAGTCCATAGACTTCTTCCGGAATGGGTGGAATAAAAGTTGCACTGTCCATTGTACATCCTCTGGGACCAATCCAATTCTGTGTCGTTCTGATTTTTCCCGGAGTCTTCTGTGATCCTCTTACACTGTCTAATATCATTCTGTGCATTTCATTTACTAGCTCATAGCTTATTTGTCTTTCCGATTGCAAGTATGTTTTAGCGTATTCTATGGTTTTCTTTAGATTTTGTATCTCCTGATTGTCATCTGTCTTTTCCATATACTTCAAGTAATACATTTCATCCTGGGAAATCTGCGTTCCCTCAATCTGCGTTGACTTATAGCTTTCATTCAAAAGAACGGAATCTAGAAAAAAGCCTGCATCAAACTCCAGAGTGTTCAACATGGATTTGTATTCCCCATATTTTACATTCGCTTCCGAAATCAATTTCAGCATTTCTTTATCAATTGCATATTCTAACGGCATCATTTTTGCTTTGTACGGTTCCATATTATCTACACTCCTCCTCCATTTATAGTAATATAATACCACTATAAACGCAAAAAATCACTGTTTTTTTAAATTCAGTGATTTTTTGCTCAAAAACCAGTATTTTTCACTGTATCTGTGATTGCCACTTCAATTTAGCAGTCACAGAGTAAGGGAATTTGGTTTGTTAGTTTACTTGTTCAGAACAATGCTTTCAGATAACACTGATCTTTCAGACGAAAAAATCAATGAATTGGCGGATGCATTTATGGATGCACTTCCTGCATTGTTGAAAACAAAACTTCAAGCTGCTTAAGGTCTGAACATTGACAACTGAATAACTGCCAGGTAGAATTTTCAAGGTGCATAGCTAAAATTTATGTGCGAAGTTTGAGTAGATAATAATCTCCATTTACTTTTCTCCATTTTCTTAACAGGAAATTTACATCTCATACTGTATAATGTAACCATTGAACGGTCAATAAGCCGGCCTTTAGGCAATAACATCGAAAGGAGCAGTTACTATTTACTGTAACAGGTGGTATCTTAATGAGATCAGAAAAAGCAGCACAAATTTTTTTACTTGCAGCTGGTCTGGTATTTTTTCTTGTTGGAATTTTCCGTGGAGAAGCTACAGCTGTACTGAACAAGGCAATAAAATTATGTATGGAGTGTGTGGGAATTGGATAAAAAAATAAAAGCAGACAAAAACTTTCCGGTTCGTTTCCGCGGATGGATTCAGGCAGCTGCAACACTGCTGACCAATCTTCATATTCCGAATCTTTTTAAAGGGAAACTTTATCAGGGAAAGGCAAAAGCAGTATGTGTTCCCGGACTGAACTGTTACTCCTGCCCGGCTGCCACAGGCGCCTGTCCGATTGGAGCTTTCCAGGCTGTAGTCGGTTCATCAAAATTCAAATTCACCTACTACATCACCGGATTCTTTATCCTGCTGGGAGTTCTATTAGGTCGGTTTATCTGCGGTTTTCTCTGTCCCTTTGGATGGTTTCAGGATTTGCTGCATAAGCTTCCGGGTAAGAAACTATCTACTGCAAGACTAAAACCTCTGCGGTATCTGAAATATGTAGTTCTGGTCGTCTTTGTTATACTACTGCCGGCATTTGTAACGAATTCGCTGGGCATGGGAGACCCGTTCTTCTGCAAATATATATGCCCACAAGGCGTGCTGGAAGGGGCGATTCCACTGTCACTTGCTAACGCAGGCATCCGTGGGGCACTCGGGCACTTATTTACATTTAAGTTTACAGTCCTTGTACTTGTTATCATCTTAAGCATTTTGTTTTACCGTCCATTCTGTAAGTGGATCTGCCCACTTGGTGCTATCTACTCGCTGTTTAACAAGGTATCATTGCTTAAGATCAGGGTAAACCATGAAAAATGTGTTGGCTGTCAAAAATGTAGTCATGCCTGCAAAATGGATGTAAATGTAGTAGAAACGCCAAATCATCCGGAATGTATCCGCTGTGGAGCATGTATGAAAGTCTGTCCAACAAATGCGATCTGCTATCATTACGGATTTTCAGATAAGAAACAGGCTGACAATCAATAAGCCGAAATGAATCAAATTATATTCAAAAGGAGAGTAAAAATTATGAACAACAAATCAGGTAACGTAAACTCAGGGAAATTTAAGAAAGTAATTGCGGCATTTCTTGCCATTTTCTTTCTTTTCGCATTTACAGGCTGCGGGCTTTCATCCGGCTCTGCAGCAACAGAAGAACCAAAGCAGGAAGATACTTCCACAACAGATTCCGACAGTTCCATTGATCCCAATGAACAGCTGGATGCCCTTTACCAACAGGAGAACCAAATCTTTGCAGAACACAAAGATATATGGGACAAAGCCTTTGGCTTTATGAGCAAGAACAATGACGATGATGCCATGAATGAAAACTATGCAGACTTTCTTGCAAATACCATAGAATCCAACAAGAATTCCTTCTCCGAAGAAGAATATGATACTTTGAGTAAAGACATTGAAACGATCCGCGGCATTGAAGAGGAGATTGCAAAGCTTGCAAAAGAAATTGCCGCATCGGATTCCTCCGGCAGCAGTTCCTCCAGTTCTGCTGAGTCTACCGGCGTATTCCAGAGTTTCAAAGGAAAAGATTTGGATGGCAACGATGTAGATGAAAGCCTTTTCACCCAAAATAAGGTTACGGTTGTAAACTTCTGGTTCAGCGGATGCAAGCCTTGCGTTGAAGAGCTTTCTGAACTGAATGAATTAAATGATGAGCTTAAGGAAATGGGCGGCGAGGTTGTTGGTATCAATGTAGATACACTGGATGATAATCAGGATGGAATCAAAGAAGCGAAGGAAATCTTGGAAGCCCAGGGAGCTTCCTACAAAAACCTGACCTTCGCTTCTGATTCGGCCGCTGGAAAATATGCAAGAACTATTATGGCATTCCCCACAACAGTTCTTGTAGACAAAGACGGAAATATCGTTGGCGAGCCTTTCATGGGTGGAATTGATAATCCATCCATCTACGAGCAGCTAATGAAACAAATTCAGTCTATACTTGATTAGAAAGAATTCATTTTATGTAAACCTGTTATTGACCTTGGGCAACTACTGTTTTAATTTGTGCTAAGTCGGCAAGCAGCTCCTTGGAGTATTCCTCTGCCTCTGCACAAGCCTTCTCTGCGGTTTCATAGTCCTGTTCCTGTAAGGCATTGCAAACCTGCGTGCCATAGCCGTGGAATTTTCTGTGCTTGTCCTCCAAGCCCTTCCAGATTTCAGCCATTTCCGGGGTGTAGGGGGGCATCGCATAGTAAAAGTGTCCGAATCCACACTTGGAGACATCCAGCTGCAAAGGCTTGATGCTGCGGGATTCCACCATCTGCTTCAAATTTTCCAGCCATTCTTCATGGGCGGTAATGGCGCTGTCAATGCAGTCCAGATATTCCTGTTTATTAAGGGACAGAAAGGCATCCTGGGACATGATTCCCATGGTTTTGACGGAATCGTCCAGGGCTGTCTCGATATCGGCCACCGGGCTGGTCACATTCCGGAGGGTTTCAATGACGCGTTTCATCCCTGACGCATCCTCTTTTATCTTCTCGTACTGGTTCTGGATATCACCGGCGGCGTTTTTCATCTCCATCATGGAATCGCTGATCTGCTCACTGGTATCTGCCAGCAGGGTAATCGAGTCATTGATTTTCAACACATTCTGCTGGTTATCCTCGTTAATCTGCCAGGCAATTTGAATTTTATCCTTCATGGAGCCCAGTGCCTCAATGGTACTTTTCGTGCTGTCAACACTTTTCTCCGAGGCATTGCGGATTCCTTCCACAAATTCACCCATACTGCCGGTCAGATGCTGGGTCTGCTCTGCCAGCTTTCGGATTTCCTCTGCCACAACCGCAAAGCCTCTTCCCGCCTCGCCTGCCCGTGCCGCCTCTATGGAGGCGTTGAGTGCCAGCATATTGGTCTGTCTGGAAATGGAGTTGATTCCACTGATAACTTCGTTGATGCGGGTAATCACGTTAGAAAGCTCGTCCATATCCTTCTGCATATTCTGGGACATGGCAATGGTATTCTCAGACAATTCCTTGATGGAAGTGAGTTCCTTCTGTCCCTCGCCAATTTTGGAATAAATGTCGGTGCTTTCCTCGGACAACTCAATAATCGCGTTGGTCAGCTCCTCGTGGTGTTCCGCTACCTGACTGGTAGCTTTGGTGGTTTCTTCCGCAGTCTGTTGGATAACTTCTGAGGAAGATGTCATATCGGTGGATATCTGGGTCAGACTATCAAGGTACTGCTCCAATGCCAAATCCAGCAGACTGATCTTCATAACTGCATCCATGTTCCGTCTGAAGACCGTGGAAAACTCATCCCGGTTGCGGAGGAGTCTGCGGTAAATATCCCCCAATTCCGGTTCCTTGCTGTAGTCCGCCTTCTTCATGGCAGCTATCGACTGTATCAGTTTTTCTTTCTTATTTCCCATATTCATTTGTAACCTCCCGTTGTACCCTGACATATCGGACAATTTTGTGCTTATTATACATTTTTTTCTCAGTTTCTACAAGGTTTCTTCCTATTTTAAAATTCGATCAATCATGGTATTATGGCAGATGCGTAAAAAATGCCTTAATTCACTTCCCTTTGTCAGATACATGCACATGACTCTCGTTCTACAAGCCTGCAGGGCATCTTTACTTTAATAGGTGATGCCTGCAGCAGGTTTGATGCTGCTACCAGAAAATTCGCGCCATACTGTCCCATTTCGTATGCCGGTGCGTGCATGGTTGTGAGCGTCGGCTTAATAAAGCCACACAGATCCACATCATCAAACCCGATCATGGAAATGTCTTGAGGAATACGAAGCCCTTTTTCACGAATTGCCTTCATTGCTCCAATGGCAATATGATCACTTGCAGCAAAAACAGCTGTGGGATTTTTCCCCTCTGTCAGCATTTCGCGCATCATCCTATAGCCAGATTCAATAGAATATTCCCCGATTTTTAAATAGGAGGATGCATCCAATCCATTCTTCGTGGCATATTCCTCAAAGTATTTCCTGCGTTCATCACAGAATACTTCGTTATGTTCCACATATTCCTCTCCGCCTAGAAATGCTATCTTTCTATGCCCCAATGCCATAAGATAATCCATTATGTCGTAAACGGCTTTCTTGAAATCCAGTGAAAAGGTTGTTACCGCATATTCATCCACGGGCATATCCAGAAAAATAATATTGGGAGTGATTCTGATCAGATCGTTTACTTCCTTTTTACTAAACTTTCCAATACACAACAGGCCATCCACTCCCTGAAGCTGACTCATATATTCCATGTCTGATTTAAAGACCCGGACTTCCCGAATACAATTCTTAATGCAAAAATCCTCAATACCTTTACAAACCATAAGATAATAGTGATCTTCCATCTCCTGCTCTGCCGAAAACCATTGGAGAATTCCCAGGGAAAAAGCCGCTTTGTCCTGTCTGGCAATTTTCTTATACCCCATATCCTTAGCAATTTCTATGACTTTCTGCTTTGTTTCCATAGAGGCTTTCAAGGTTGCATCCTTATTTAATATTCTGGAGACCGTTGCCACGCTGACCTGTGCCTTATTCGCAATATCTTTTAGGGTTGCCATACTTTTTCCTTCCCAAAACAACTGCAATACATACGAAATTTCTTCCGAAATTTCTTCTATCTATACATGTATTTCATTTTTTATTTTCTTCCTATTGATTTTTTTAGTATAATATCATATATTTTAGTTAAGCAATAGTTTTTTTACTAAAATTTTATCCTGGGGGGTTCAAAATGATGAATTCAAGTTTACTGTTCAATAAGTTTAAGCACCACTCTCTCGATTCCGTTCTGGAAGACATCTATGGCAAAGAAACAGCTATGGTCAATAGACAGTGTGAACGATATTGTGATGCAATCAAGAAATATATAGATCTTTTCGGTGATGAGGATATAGAAATATATAGCGCTCCCGGCAGAACTGAAATCTGTGGCAACCACACCGATCACCAGAATGGAATGGTGCTGGCCGCCTCCATCAATCTTGATGCCATTGCGGTGGTGGGTAAAAGCGATGATTCTATGGTAGATTTCGTATCTGAGGGTTATTCACCCATCCGCTGTGACATCTCCAATCTTTCCATCTGCGAGGAGGAGAAGGAAACAACCACAGCACTGATCAAGGGTGTGATAAAAGGGATGCAGAATCAAGGATATCACACCGGTGCATTTAAAGCATATGTTACCAGCGATATATTAAGCGGCTCCGGCCTTTCCTCTTCCGCTGCGCTTGAAGCGCTGCTTGGCACGATCCAGTCAGGTCTTTTCAACAATATGGAAGTGTCCCCCGTAGATATTGCAATGATTGGACAATATGCAGAGAATGTCTATTTCGGCAAGCCTTGCGGATTGATGGATCAGATTGCCTGCAGCGTGGGTGATTTCGTCCAGATTGATTTCAAGATTCCGGGCAAACCCCAGGTTCATAAACTGGCTTATGATCTTGCATCGGAGGGTTACCATTTATGCATCGTAGATACCAAAGGCTCTCATGCCAATCTCACCGATGATTATGCTGCAATCCCACAGGAAATGAAACAGGTTGCCGCTTTCTTTCATAAAGATCTGCTGGGTGAAGTAACCATGGAGGATTTTCTCAGGGAGCTTCCGGCGCTTTACGGTTCTGTAAATGACCGTGCCATTTTAAGGGCTTATCATTTCTTCACTGAAAACGAACATGTTAAACGGGCAGCTGCCGCCCTTGAAGCCAATCATTTTACGGAATTTCTATCCGTAATCAAGGAATCCGGCAATTCCTCTTTCAAGTATTTGCAAAATGTATATTCCAGTCATAATTCCGAGTGCCAGCCAATACCAATGGCTCTCGCATTCAGCGAGTATTACCTTAAGGATAACGGCGTGTGCAGAGTTCATGGAGGGGGTTTTGCAGGAACCATTCAGGCCTTTGTTAAAGATGAGGCCGTAGCAGGATATAAAGAATTCATCGAGAAAATATTTGGCGAAGGAACCTGCCATGTGCTTAAGATCAGAAAGCAGGGAGGCATGAAAGTACAATGAGTACGTTAACTCCCGGTGAAGAAAGTCAGGTGATACCTATGGAAAATATACTTAATAAAAATATCAAAAAATTAGTACAGTATGGCATTAACAGCTCCTTGATTCCTGAATCAGAAAAAAACTATTCCATTAATCTGTTATTGGATGTTTTTGGTCAAAGTGATTATTGCGACTCCGACATATCGGATGAAGAATTGGTTTTAGAAGACATCCTCAACGTCTTAACAGATGAAGCCTGTAAGCTTGGAATCATTGAAGATAATTTGATCTACCGGGACTTGTTTGATACAAGACTTATGAATTGTATCACTCCCCGTCCCTCTCAGGTAATTGATGCTTTTTGGGAAAAATACAGTGCTTCACCTAAAACAGCAACGGATTATTATTTTCAATTCAGTCAGGACACCAACTATATCCGCCGGGCGCGTATTGCCAGAGACATCAAGTGGGTTGTTCCTTCCCGGTATGGCGATATTGACATTACCATTAATCTTTCTAAACCAGAGAAGGATCCGAAAGCCATTGCACTTGCCAAAAGCGCACCTGTTTCGTCCTATCCCAAATGTCTGCTCTGCATGGAAAACGAGGGTTATGCCGGAAATGTTCATCACCCCGCAAGACAGAATCACCGCATTATTCCCCTGAATATATGCGGAGAGCAATGGGGGCTTCAATACTCCCCTTATGTGTACTACAATGAACATTGCATTGTTTTCAACGGTCAGCATACCCCTATGAAAATAGAAAAGGCGACCTTTGAAAAACTGTTTGATTTTGTAAAACTATTTCCTCATTATTTTATCGGTTCTAATGCGGATCTGCCAATCGTGGGTGGCTCCATTTTGAGTCATGACCATTTTCAGGGAGGAAACTATACCTTTCCCATGGCCAGGGCAAATACCATTGCAGATTTCCATATTAAAGGATTTGATCATGTTGACTGCGGCATCCTAAACTGGCCATTATCCGTCATACGCTTAAAGAGTAAAAAGAGTGAAGATATGATCGCCCTGGCAGATTATATTTTGGAGTCATGGCGACATTATACGGATGAATCAGCTTTTATTTTTGCTGAAACGGATGGTGAACCTCATAATACCATTACTCCCATTGCACGGTTTCGTGATGGACTTTTTGAATTGGATCTGGCTCTCAGAAATAACATTACCACGAAAGAGCATCCTCTGGGTGTCTACCATCCCCACAGTAACCTTCATCATATCAAAAAGGAAAATATCGGTCTGATTGAGGTACTGGGGTTAGCCATATTGCCCTCGAGATTAAAATCAGAGATGGAACTTCTCGCTGAGTATATTCTGTCCGGTAAAAATATCCGTGAAAACGAAACGCTGGTAAAGCACGCTGACTGGGTAGACCAGTTTTCCATGAACTATTCTTCTATTAACGCTGATAACATCATGGATATTCTTCATGACGAAATTGGTAAAGTGTTTGTCCAGGTACTGGAAGATGCCGGTGTTTACAAAAGCACTCCTGAGGGATTAAAAGCTTTTCTCCGCTTCATCGATACACTGTAAATCTTTCCTATAAAAAGTCCTGTTTTACCCTCAAGGTATCTCTTCCCACCTCACAGGGTAAAAACAGGACTTTTACTCCTGCTGTCCGAGCCTGTTCCAAGGCTTCGCCAAATTCCGGCTGAGTTGCCACATTGGGACGCACTTCGGTAATACCTTCCATTTGGATGACAAAGGCGATCGTACACTCATATCCCAGGGCTCTTGCTTTCGTCAGCTCTCTCAGATGCTTTACTCCCCGCAGGGTAGGAGCATCGGGAAAGTAGCCGATACCGTCTATCTCCAGGGTACATCCTTTGACCTCCATCAGATATTCCTGTTCGCCCTTTCGCATATAAAAATCAATGCGGGAGTCGCCGTAGGTGTACTCCGGTTTCACTTCATCATAATCCAAGGTTTCCAACCACTCCTGCACCACTTTGTTGGGTGCCTGACTATCTATGTTAATCCAGCCCAGACTTTCCTTATAAACCATCACCAAGTCATATTTGGTTTTTCGGTTGGGATTGTCCGATACCTCCAGACGGACGGATACTCCGGGCAGGAGCAGTTCCCTGCACCGCCCGGTATTTTTCACATGCACCACCTCCCGGACACCACCGATTTCCACATGGGCGATGAAACGGTTTGACCGGTCGATGAATTTACCTTCCACAATTTCCCGGTATTGCACTCTGTAACCTCCACTAAGGAAGAAAAGCTCCCCTGTTCAGGTAGCTTTTCTTCTTATTTCATTTGTTCCTTACAATATTTTTCTACTAACTGAATAAATTCACTTTTTTATGCGACTCCATAAAAACCACTCCTTCAATATTGTACACTTTTGTATGATTTAATCTTGGCCTAACGAACTTTTGTATACCTCACTGCTTTTATTAAACCAAATAGAAAAATATTGTCCTACAGCTTCGTCAAATCCATCAAATAATGGTTTTACTGTTTTCGTAAATTACCCCGCATAATAATCATGGTTCATATAAAAAATTTTCGACATGTCGTTCCCCTCCAGTTGCAACAGTTTCACTTTTTTATCAATGCCACCGGCATACCCGGTAAGGCTCCCGTTAGTTCCCACTACCCGGTGACAGGGGACAATAAGGGAAATGGGATTATGCCCCACCGCACCGCCCACTGCCTGAGCAGACATCCTGTTAATACCCTGCCGGACGCTTATCTGTCTGGCAATATCCCCGTAAGTCAGGGTTGTTCCGTAAGGAATGGACAGCAGAATTTTCCACACCTCTTTGCGGAATTCCGAAACTTTTGCACCAAAAGCGATAGGTGGTGTGAAATCCGGTTTCTGTCCCTGAAAATACAGGGTAAGCCAGCGATCTGTCTCTGCAAAGACCGGCAGTTCCTGTTCCTCCACATCCCCATCAATGGTATCTGCAAAATATTTCTGCCCATCAAACCAAAGACCGGTGAGCGCCTCGCCGTTACCTGCCATGGTAATACCACCCATGGGTGAGTGATAATGCGAAATATAAATTTTATCCATGATTTTTCAGCCACTCCATTTCCCTTTTCTTTTCCTCCGGCGATACAGAGCTGTTGCGCCTGCCTCAATAGCAGAATACTCTTTCCCCTCTTAATTCCCCCGTGGGCAGTTGGCAGCATCAATGGCGATGGCGAGCATAAGCGCCATCACTTCATCCTCCGGGTTCAAAATGTCAATGACATAGGTGTCTCCCCAGTGGAGCGGCTCTTTGGAGATATGAACCACCACGCTGCACCCGGAATACACATCGTAGTCCCAGGACAGAAAATCCCCTTCACAGCGCCAGCCGTTATAGTCCAGGTTGTATTTGGGTTTGAAAAAGGCAAACTGTTTCTCAATACTTCCAAAGGGCTGCCCGTCGATTTCAATGTCAAAGGCAGGCAGTAGGGTGAAAATCCGCTGCTTTACCATGCCGATTTCCCGGTCGGCACTGTCGTACACATGGAGCTGATGCCCCAGTCGGAAAAGTTCTGCTTTTACAAAGTATTTTGGATTTCCGTTCTCGTCATAAATATCGTAGGTATCTGTCCACGAAAACACCCGCTGCTTAATCAGTAATTTCATTGTCCCGCCTCCTTTTCCTGTTGATGCCATTGTAGCATACGGAAGTTACTGTTCACAAGTACCTGAACATTTGCTATCTAAAAACAAAATTGGTATTGAGACTTTCTGCTGATTTGTTATAAGGAAAATCACATACAGCCCCCGGCAATCGCTGCCAGGGGCTGTTCTTTTATCTGGATTTATTTGGATTTACGGAAAAAGGCGGCGGCTACTACGCCGGGACCCACATGGGTTCCGATGACACTACATACAAGCGTGGAATCCAGGGATTCTGCCTGCTCCTGCCACAAGTCCCTGCTGTCCTCAATGTATTTTTTTAACAACGCATCGCTTAATCCGGTATAGCCCAGCAGAATCGGCATATCAAAATCAATACCGCCACTTTCCTGGATTTTCTCAACCAGCAGGTTATTGCCCTGACGGGAACCTCTGGCTTTTCCAATCACTTCCACTTTGCCATCCTGGATGGTGACTACCGGTTTGATATTTAAAACTCCTCCTGCAAAGGCGACAGTTCTGGAAATCCGTCCACCCCTTTTCAGATATTCCAAGGTATCCAACAGAGCAATCAGACACACATCCTCTTTTTTACGTTCCAGTTCCTCTGCGATTTTTCTGGCGCTCATGCCCTTCTTTGCACAGGCAATGGCATATTCTGTGAGGATTCCGGATCCGATTGCCGCGTTTTTGCTGTCCACCACGTAGATATTGTCGTAGTCCTGCACCGCCAGACATGCGCTCTGGAAGGTACCGGACAGCTCCGATGACAGGGTGATAACAACCGCCTCCTCCCCTGCCTGAGTCACCTCCTCGAACACCTTCTGAAAGGCAGTAGGATTTGCCTGACTGGTGCGGGGTAATTCATCACACTCCACCAGCCGCTCATAAAACCGTTGTTTGTCAATAGTCAAACCGTCAATCAGTTCCTCCTCTCCAAAATGGATGGTCAGCGGAACAATTTTCACATCCTGCCGAAAACGCTCCGCGATGTCCACGGAGGAGTCAATAATAATTCTTACATTCATGCTTTTTTCCCTTCTTAATCTAATTTTTCCAGATTTCTGCTGATTAACTGTAATGCATGGTACATGGCCTTCCGATCTTCTTCCGTCAGTCCTTCGCTCGCCTCATCCACAATCCGGTTGATTTTCACTCCGATTCTATTGCAGACCTCTTTTCCTTTTTCCGTAAGCTGGAGCGCCACGCGGTAACGACGCCGGGTATTTTCCCCATAGGTCACAAAACCATTTTTCTCCAGATAGTCCAGTGAACGGGAAATGGCTGCTTTGTCCTCCTCACAGCGCTCGCAAAGTTCGGCGGCAGTCATGGAGCCGTATGCCGAAAGGTAGTACAGGCAGGAAACATGAGGCCCTTTCAATTGAAATTCCGCCATTTCCTCCGACTTAATGCGTTTAATGCTCCGGCTGATTTTGGAAATCAACATGGTAAATGTTCCAAAACGTTCTTCCATACTCATCAGTTCCTTTTTACTTGTTGATAAATCAACATTTCGACTTATAGTAGCATTTTTATGTTGATTTGTCAACATCTAGGTGAAATTTTCACTCCCGAAGGAGTGAAAATTCACTATTTCTTATCCCGCGCCGGTACAGGAAACTCATTTTTCACATAGGTTTCCCACACATTTATCCGGTCACCCTCGTCGATTTGGCGGATTACCTTTGCCGGAACGCCAGCCACAATGCTGTTTGGCGGAACATCTCTGTTTACCACAGCTCCCGCCGCCACGATACTGTTTTTGCCTATGGTCACTCCCCCACAAATCGTTGCGCCGGAGCATATCCAGCATCCCTCATTTATGGTAATGGGTGAGGCGTATTCCAGGTCGTAATTTCCATCGGGGTAATCTGCAGGCAGACGTTCCTCCGCAAGGAAGGGATGATTGGGCGTTGCAATCGTTACATTGGCACCAATCCAGACGCCATCTCCCAAAATAATGGACGCCACATCCAAAAACGTGCAGTTATAATTCACAAAACACCCTTTCCCCACATGGATATTTACTCCATATTCGCAGTAAAACGGGGCAAAAACGCCAAGATAATTTCCCTTTGCCGATGGAATCAGTTTTTCCAACGCACGCTGCTTTGCCTTTGTCCGTCTCACGGGTATCTTATTAAAGCGGTCACAGCGGTACATTCCGTCATTATGCTGTTTTTCAATATCTTTGCTTGAAGAATTATAGAGTTTACCGGCAATCATCCGATCCCAATCGCTTATATTCTTATACATTTGATTCCTCCAGTTGACACAATTCGTTCTATACAATATAACTATATCGTGTGAGAAAATGTACTTCAACCATTATTCTACACTTTTTTATAACAATCCTGCGCGAGGAAATCAATATGCTGTCTGTTGACTTAAAAGACGACCGTTCTGAAATTGTACATTATGATTTTGAAGATTATCCAATTTATATCCGAAAAGCCCTGCTTTCGTCCTACAATAACTTTGAGGCTCCGTCCCATTGGCATGATGACATTGAATTTATTGCCGTTTTGCAGGGAGAAATGAATTATAACATCAACGGCGAAATCATTACCATCCGGCAGGACGAAGGGGTTTTTATCAATTCACGGCAGCTCCACTACGGCTTTTCCAAAACAAAAACCGAGTGTGATTTTATTTGTATCCTCCTTCACCCTCTCATGCTTTGTGTGTCCCAGTCGCTTGAGCAGAAATATGTCGTGCCTTTACTGCAAAATGAAAATCTCCCCTACACCAAACTGTCAACCGACATTCCATGGCAGGAGGAACTGCTCGCCTGTATCCGCAGTATGTATCACGCAAAGGATGACAAAGCGGCTCCTCTGACCATTTCCTCTTTGTTCCTGAAAATATGGTCTATCCTTTTTGAAAATTCCAATACCTCTGTGTCAGCCAAAAGCCGGAACAACGATTTCACCACGCTGAAAAATATGATAGGATACATTCAAAAATTTTACCGGGAAAAAGTAACGCTGGATGACATTGCGGCGGCTGGCGCGGTGGGGCAGAGTAAGTGCTGCAAATTGTTTGACAAATATATCGGCGTAACTCCGAACACCTACTTAATTCAGTACCGTCTGCATCAAAGCACTTGGTATCTGAAAAACACGGATATGACCATAACAGAAATTGCACAGACAGTGGGCTTTTCCGGGAGTAGTTATTACGCGGAGGCTTTTCGCAAATGGCACAAGCATAGCCCCTCGGAATATCGGAAAAACAGCCGCCATTACTCACGATAATGACGGCTGTGCCAATTTTATTTTTCCAATGCCTCCCTACAGAAATAACAGCAGTATCTGTCTCTGGAATTCAGGGGAAGCAGATTCTCCGCACCACAGTACCCGCAGATTACACATCTGCAGTTTGCAGGAACCGGGTCACCCAGTAAAAGCTGTCTGCCGGGAGTCCGCCCGTCGGAGCGCTGTCGCATTTTCCGTGCAGTTTCCGCCTCCTCCTTACGGTGCTCCTCTTCATCCTGCTTTGCCTTCTCGTGGAGATATCCCATAGTGCTGTGCTTGGGCGGTTCACTCTGGGCAGGCGCAGTTTTTTTCGCCTGGGAAGTATTGCCTGCCGTGCTACGGGACGGATAGGATGTTGCCGCCGGCGTATTGGGTTTCACCTCATTGTCCTTGGATTTTTTCCTAACCCCACGGATAATCACGAAAAAGAATATGTAAAAAATAAAAAGACTTAATAAACCGCTTGACATATCAATCCCTCTCTGTCTGTAAAAATAAGTATATTTAGCATATCATCAAACAATGGGACTTGCAAACAATTTCCAATTCTATGTAGAGTATTTAAATAAGCAGATTTACTGCGAATTATTTTTACCTTTCAGTACTGGTATGTGTGGAATCAAAAATCGGCAGAAAGATTTATAATTTATTGCTTTGTTATCATAATTTATAACTATGACAGTGCAAGTATTACAAATTTGCAATATTTTTTGAAATGTAGTATAGTAAATAAAATAGAATTTATTATAAAGAAGGGAAACAAAATATGAAAAAGGGACAAAATTCTACCAAACTGCTATCGAAAAGCCAGTCAGAAATGCTGCGCAGGAATTCAAAGGTTACCTTTCGTATTCTGATTACCAGCATTGTTTTCCTGGTCATTTTCGCAGCATCCAACATTTATCTGAGCAGGGTCAACACCCTGCAGTTGGAAAGCACCATGTATCTGAACCAGTACCGCCTGGGTTCCAAAACCCTGACTGCCTCTGTACAGTCCTATGCCACCACTGGTAATCAGACCTATTACGACAATTATATGACAGAATTAAATGTAGACAAAAACAGAGACATTGCCTGGGAAGGATTAAAGGGCGATAATCTGAATGACAGTGAGTGGGCACAGCTTGAACATATCGCTGATATGTCCCAGGGACTGGTTCCTCTGGAGGAGCAGGCCATGGAACTGGCAGCTGCCGGTGACACTGCAGGTGCTATAGCCCTGGTTTTTGGCGATGAATATGCGTCGACCGTTGCAGAAATCAACACTGTCACCGATACCTGTATCCAGGATGTCCAGAACCGGATGTCCAGGAATCAGACTATCCTTAATATGATTATGATGATTTCCATGGGCATCTTTATCCTCTGTTTCCTTATCAATTCCAGAAAAATCATTACCACACTGGCTTTTGCCAAAAAGGAACTGCTCCTTCCTGTTGTAAAGGTTTCTGACCAGATTCAGGAGCTGGCGCGTGGTCATTTTGAAGACCATCTGGATTTACCGGAGGACGACAGCGAGGTTGGCACCATGGTGTGCGCCATCCACTTCATGAATGATAATTTTACCAAAATGGTTACGGAAATTTCCCGGATACTGGGAGAAATGGGTGAGGGCAACTACCAGGTTGCTCCCACCGAAGAATATGTGGGCGATTTTATCCAGATTAAGGAATCCATGGAAAAAATCATCGCTGACACCAGGAATACTCTTTCCACTATCCGGAACACAGCGAACGACATCGGCAGTGGTTCCGAGCAGTTGGCACAGGCGGCAACGGATTTGGCAGAGGGCTGCACCAGACAGGCTGGGCAGATTTCCGATTCCTCCCAGATGATTAATAACATGACCAAGAGCATTGAGGAAAAAGCGGAAACTGCCAAGCAGACAGCCGAGATTTCCAAAGAGGCGGCTCACACGGTAGAGGAAGGAAACCAGAAGATGCAGGAACTAAAAGCCGCTATCAGCGATATCAGCAAATGTTCCGAGGAAATCCGTTCCATTATCCAGGTCATCGAAGATATTGCCTCTCAGACCAACCTTCTTTCTCTGAACGCCTCCATCGAGGCTGCCCGGGCAGGCGAGGCAGGCCGGGGCTTTGCCGTGGTTGCTGAGCAGGTAAAAAATCTGGCAGAGCAATCCACCCAGGCAGCGGGAGAAACCACAAAGCTCATCGAAACCACGATTACTGCGGTGGAAAAAGGCATCGCCATCGCTGAGGACACTGAGTCCAATATGGAACAGGTTATGGTGAATACCCAGAGCGCAGCCACCCGCATGATTGAGATGGCACAGACACTCCAGACTGAGGCTGTGAATATGAAACAGATTGACGAGAGGATTTCCCAAATGACTGAAATCGTAGACTCTAACTCTGCCTCCTCGGAGGAAACCGCCGCAGTCAGCGAGGAACAGTCCGCTCTGGTTCAGACTATGGTACATATGATGGATCAGTTTACTATTTAACGTTACAAAAGAATCTGCTATACGATAAATGTCTTCGGATAAATGCTTTTCACTGGTCTGAAGACATTTATTTGATCATATAGTTAGTTATTACTAATTTGTGGAGGGAGAAAATCTTATGCAAGTATTTTATGGTATTTTAATCCCCTTTCTGGGCACCTCACTGGGAGCAGCATGTGTATTTTTTATGAAAAACTCCCTGAGTGACCGGGTGCAGCGTTCCCTCACCGGCTTTGCCGCAGGGGTAATGGTGGCGGCATCTGTGTGGAGTCTGCTGATTCCGGCGATTGAACAGTCCGCATCCATGGGAAAATGGGAATTTGTCCCTGCGGCAGCAGGATTCTGGATTGGCATGCTATTCCTGCTGCTTTTGGATCACATCATTCCCCATTTACATCAGAACAGTGAGAAATCCGAAGGACCAAAAAGCCAGCTACGGCGAACCACCATGATGGTTTTGGCTGTAACACTTCACAATATCCCGGAGGGCATGGCTGTGGGCGTAGTCTACGCCGGTTTTCTGGCAAATAACACCCTGATTACCGCGGCGGGGGCTTTGGCTCTTTCTCTGGGAATCGCCATTCAGAACTTCCCGGAGGGCGCGATTATTTCCCTTCCGTTAAAAGCTGAGGGGATGAAAAAGTCGAAAGCCTTCGCAGGCGGTGTCCTTTCCGGCATCGTGGAGCCTATCGGCGCGTTTCTCACCATCCTCGCCTCCTCCTTCATCGTGCCTGCCCTGCCATATCTGTTAAGCTTTGCCGCAGGCGCCATGCTTTATGTAGTGGTGGAGGAACTGATTCCCGAAATGTCCCAGGGGGAACATTCCAACATCGGAACCGTGTTCTTCGCCGTAGGATTCAGCGTGATGATGATTCTGGATGTGGCGCTAGGATAAAAGTGAAAACAACAGTACCACAATTCCCAAAACAACCAGGATGACACCGGTAACTCTGTTTAGGGTTTTCGGTGTCGCTTTATTTGCAAAAACAGCGGCAATTCGCGCCCAGATAAGAGTAAATACAACACAGAGAATCCACACGGTAACATCGGGAAGTCCACCGATGGCAAAATGGGATACAGCTCCGGTCAGGGCAGTAAATGTCATGATGAAAACACTGGTTCCCACCGCGGTCTTTAACTCATAGCCCAGGACAGTGGTAAGAATCAAAAGCATCATCATGCCGCCACCGGCACCTACAAAGCCGCAGATAAATCCGATGAGCACACCACATACTACGGACTGAATTGCCCTCTTTTGGGGCGAAACCTTTTCCATGGACTCCTTGGTGGTCATCACAGGTTTTACAATGAATTTGACACCCAGCAGGAAGGTCATAAACACCGAGAATGTCCCCATGGTGGTGGATGGCACCAGACTGGATATGTAGCTGCCCACCACGGTAAAGACCAGGACGCTTACCATCATAATCAGACCGTTTTTCACATCCAGATTTTTGTTTTTCTTATAGGTATAGGCGGACACGGCGCTCGCCAGCACATCAGAGGACAGGGCGATTCCCACCGCCATGTAGGGTTCCATCCCCAGAAAGGTGATGAGCATGGGGCTGATAACTGCCGCCGCGCTCATGCCTGCAAAGCCGGTTCCCAGTCCCGCACCCATTCCTGCAAAAAATGTGACCAGTAATGTTAATAATGTATGCATTGGAAATTCCTCTTTTATACCCGAATCATGGCATGTTTTGCCTGCTCGTCCAGTTTCTCTTTCTCCAGTGCCACTACCATATCAATGAAGGGGCTGGCGGCGTTTTCGTCCCGCCCTCTGCGGATGCTGCTGCCAACGTGGATTTTCCGGAAGCGGAGCCCATCTCCTTCAAATCAAACTGGTACGCCTCGTACTCGCTGTTCGCCCTGGGTAGCACTAGTCCGGCTGTCATCAGAGCGGCACCATCATAGAGTGCTCCCGTATTTTCATCCAGATAGATGGCATCCGGGTTCAAACCCTTACACTTCACATACATGGAGGCTGCGTTACCCTCTGCCTCCAGACGAACCACGCTCACCAGTGCCTGCTGTTTGTCCTTGGATACCGACATCCATGCGGCAAAAGGTTTCGTAAAGGGGCTGGCAAGCCTATAATAGGTTCCATCGCAAATCAGACTTTCATACTCTTTGTAGGTCTGAACCTGACGCTTTATCATCGCTTTTTCTTCTTCACTTAACTGTCCCGGATTTAACTCATAGCCAAAGGTGCCTGCCATCGCCACCACGCCACGGGTGTTCAGGCTCACACTTCTGCCCGTCTGGTGATTGGGCACCGCCGACACATGGGCTCCCACCACAGAAACAGGATAAAAGAAGGAAGTGCCATACTGGATTTTTACCCGGTTGATGGCATCGGTATTGTCACTGCACCAAATCTGCGGGGTGTAATACATCATGCCCGCGTCAAATCTTCCACCACCGCTGCTGCATCCCTCTATGAGCAGATTGGGGTAGCACACCACGATTTTTTCCAGAAATTCATAGAGTCCCAGCACATAGTCATAAGTGACATTTCCTGCATACACATCCGCAAGGCTGCGGTTCATATCCCATTTCACATAGTCGATTTCGCCCTGATCCAGCACGGCACAAACCTGGTCGTAAATGGAATCCCGCACTTCTTTTCTGGAAAAGTCCAGCACCAGCTGATTTCTGGAACGCACCGGTTTCCGTCCCGGAATCTGAATCGCCCAGTCAGGATGGGCACGGTACAAATCGCTGTCCTCATTTACCATTTCCGGCTCAAACCAGATGCCAAATTTCATGCCTTCCCCATGTACCCGGTCAATAAGCTGTGCCAGTGTACCACCCAGCTTTTCCTCATTCACGGTCCAGTCTCCCAGGGAAGAATTGTCATCGTTCCGCCTGCCAAACCAGCCGTCATCCATCACCACCATATCGATACCCAGGGCTGCAGCCTCTTTTGCCAGATTCACAATGGTATCGCCGTTAAAATCAAAGTAAGCTGCCTCCCAGCTATTGATAAGCACCGGGCGGATGGCATGGACATATTTTCCACGGCACACATGGTCACGGATGCAGGCATGGTACTGGTGGGACAAACCGGACAAGCCTTTTGCCGAATAGGAAAGCACTGTCTCCGGCACCACAAACTCCCCGCCGGGAGCAAGGGGATAGTCAAACTGCTCCGTGCCAAGCCCCATAAGGAAACGGGTCTGGTCGTACTGGTCTTTCTCTGCCTCGCAGAGGAAATTTCCGCTGTATAAAAAGAGCATGCCATAGCAGCTTCCCGCATCCTCTGTGGTCTCTTTATCTGCTAGAATCACACCGGGATTGTACTGGTGGCTGGAGGTTCCTCTGCCACTTCCCACGGAAAATCTTCCGTGTCCCAGAGACTGGCGCTGGGGCATCCGCTCCATGTTATGTTTTCCATAAAAGCTGATGACATCGAAATCGCCGCTGACAAAGTCCAGTACCGCTGCCGCCGCTTTTTTGATAGTAAGTTTTCCGTTGCTGGTATTTTTGATAAGGACTGCTCTGGTGATGATGTCTGCTTTTTCCAGAACGCCATACAAAAGCTGCACTTCCACCATGCCGGTTTCGTCCCGGAGGGTAATTTTCAGCGTGTCTGCATCTTCCTCTGATGCCCACACTGCGGGAAGTCCAGGTAAGCTGTATTTTCCCTTCCGGATTTCATAACTCTGAAAGGTCAGATTGCAACATTCCGTTCCCTTGTCGTCTGCAATGTTGAGTGCGTGTGCCCGGTAGTCACCGGTTCCCAGGGTTGGATATTCCTGGGGCAGGGCATCCAGGGAGTAGGTTCTGTCCATACCCACCGCGTAGGGATTTCCGGAAAGTCCTCTATCCACATAGGTCAGGAGATATTCCATGTTGCTCATCGTCCGCGCACCGTAATACAGATGCAGCAGATAGCCGTAGGAATCAACCTTCATCTGGTAGGTGGTGTTCGTTGTGTGCAGGGTAAAAATTTTGTCTTGTGAGTCGTAGTAAACCGCCATAGCAATACTCCTTTTCTCTTTTGTTTTTCTTTATCTTAGTATAGATGGAAGGAGATTGCAATGGAAACGAAAAAAGCACCCAAGATTTCTCTCAGGTGCTTTGATTTTCTCATAACAATTTAACCCATGAACTCCCGTAAAGGTGTAATATCAGATGCTGCAGCTCTCTGATATGCCGGGTCTTTCTTTATTCCTGCGGCTGCCTTTTCTCCAAATGCATCTTTATAATCCTCATAATAATCATATCTTGTCAGGCGGATATTCATTTCGGAGAGCAGCTCTTCCTTACGGCTCAACGGCCCCTCAAAGGACAAATCATGCTCTTCCATATAGGGAACCAGTGCATTATATTCTGCTACAAGACGGGCATTTGTCATACTCTCCACCGGAGTCCGCGCGTCAAACCAATCCGGCATCTTGCTGGGGTTCAGCGGCGGAAGGGGATCGAGCTTTTCACTGACGGTAGTTTTTGTCGTTGTAGCCGGCTGTGCTGTTGCAGCTGCTGTAAAGACAGCGACTCTGCCCTCTGCCTTTCCGCTGTTCACATAATGATTGTAAAGGGCTGCTGCATCATATCCAAATGCTGCCTTCAAATCGGGATAGGTATCTGCATAAGCCTTATAGTCAAAGGTTGCCAGACTTTCCACTGTGCTTGCGGAGGATGCGCCGTCGGTAAAGATGGCAACTCTGCCCTCTGCCTTTCCACTGGTTTCATAATGGTTGTAAAGAGCTGCCGCATCATATCCAAATGCTGCTTTCAAATCAGGATAGGTATCTGCATAGGTCTGATAATCAAAATCAGCCAGACTCTCCGCAGCGCTTACCGGAAGTACACTTCCCATTACAAGCACCATTCCTGCTATTGCTATAAGTTTTCTTTTTTTCATGAACTATCATCCTCCTTTGCATTCGCATCTTTAAGTCCATGCCACTGTTCCTTTATAACGGTTCAGTGTCTTTATATATGAGACTATTGTACCATATATTTTTAAACTGTAAATGATGTCCTACTCAGAGTTTATGTAATGTATTTCGGTAACAAAGGTATTCAGCAAAGACCGTTTACGCTATATCATTTTTTGAGTAATTCCAATGCCCTGTCCATTGGTACGCAGTCTGCATATCGTTCAGGCCAGAGAAATTCATTATAGTAATGGTAAGCCTGTTCCCTAGTCATGTACTCATTGTCCTGCGTAGAATTTGCATAGGCAGGAACAATCATGTGTAAGCCATGCTCAAAACCAGCCTCTACCGTGGCATTGATACAGAAATCAGTCATAATGCCACAAATCATCACGTCTTTTTCTTCCTTTGCAGTCAGATACTCAAGCAGACCACTCTCTTTTTTGAACGCACTGCATACGGACTTGATAAACCGTTTTTCATCAGGCATCGGTTGAAACTCGGAATAAACCTCAAACTCATCATCCCCGATAGAGAATCCGGTATCAGGTCCATCATCATGCTGTACATAAATAACTTCTATGCCTTGTTCTCGAGCTGCTCCAATCAGCTTTTTGATATTACCAACAAACTTTCTGAACTCATATAAGCGTTCATCCACGATACCATTCTGTGCATCTACAACCAATAAAACCATGAATAATTTCTCCTTCTTCGAGCTTTTTGCTTTGATTCAAATAAACTAAATTCGTATATTATAATATAGCATAATTCTGATTGATATTTATCATCATCTCTCTGTCAACATTATCTGTATTTGTCGTACATTTCTCTGCCTTTTTCGCTGGCTCCTCCTTTGGTTGAACATCTTTCGCCTTTGCCGCTCTCTTAGGATCATCATACATCACTTTTGGATTACCGTTTTCATCCTGCCCTAAACGATACAGACCACTGGGCTTGCTGCCGGATTTTTCACTGCTGATATACTCGTCCTTTGGAATTGGAACCCCTTCACTTTTATCTTTCGCCCTCTGCTCTTGTGAAGTTCTTTTTACTTTATCCTGCTCTGTCTGTGCCCTTTCTAAATACTCATTTTTGTAATCCTTATAATTACCGCTTATTTCCATTGACATAAATCGTCCTCCTTTACTTTGTTACAATTAAATATACCTACAATTTTCTATTCGTCATTCATATAGCTGTTTTTAACAAACTTGTTGTGAAATGCTTTCTGATTGTTGCGGAATGATTAAAAGAACACTTAGGGCAGCCCGATCCTAAACCTCTTGCAAAATCCGCAAGGCTATCCCTACTGCTCTAATCTGACTGAAAAACATTATATCAGGTGGTGTCGAATTCTGCTAGTACCGACTCCCATTCAGATAGAGAAGTGAAAATTTCAAAAGTTAATTCCACCGTCCGCTTATGCGGTGGAATTAACTCCCG
>ERZ857629.715-NODE-715-length-42915-cov-3.914769_pt1 | contig 42915 bp, 39 predicted proteins | sample MGYA00519700_ERZ857629 | MGnify/ENA primary metagenome ERZ857629 (study PRJEB31778, sample SAMEA3449351) | human gut metagenome | biome: human gut; feature: human-associated habitat; material: faeces | place: United Kingdom | collected 2010/2012 ... | reverse complement strand
GGGCAAAAAGACGGCGGAGACTCGCAGACGCAATTGTGCGGTGTTGCCTTAGAATTGTTGCTGTTATTTTTGTGATAAAAAACGGAAATCAGAAGTAAAGAAAGCGAGCGGAAGCGGGTGCAGATGGCCGGGCATTACATTTTCTCCGGCTCTGCGCAGGCGCATTTCCATAATTATTACAAATTACATTGACAAATTTCGGATGCTGTGATAGGATAACATGGAAATTAAATGGAAAGGGGAAAGTTCACATGTTGTTTTTCTTGTCTGGACTGCAAAATACAGGTTGGGGACTTGCTCCTTTTGACATTGCGCGGTAGGATTATCGGGCATTTTTCATGCGGTGCAGGCTTCGGCTTGTACCGCTTTTTTGCGTTCTTTTTACGATGAAGATAAGGTGAAGAGATGAAAGAAATCATAAAATATCTGCTGCCCTACCGTGGAAAGCTGCTGATCGGCGGGCTGGCGATGACAGTCTCCACGGTATGCAGCCTGCTGCTCCCTACAATCATGAGCGACATTTTGAATTACGGTGTGTATCGGGGAGATTACACCTATATTGTTCATTGCTGCCTGCTCATGCTGCTGGTTGCCGCTGCTGGGCTGGGGACAGTACTGCTGGGTTCCTGGTTGTCCTGCAATGTGGTGGCTTCCTTCTGCGCGGATTTGCGCAGTGAAGTCTTCCGGAAAGTAAACGCCATGAGCTTTGAAGAGTTTGGAGAACTGGGGACTGCCGCCCTGGCAAGCCGATGCTCCCATGATGTGGATACGCTTTCCTGGATCGCGGCGGAAATGTCCGGACCTCTGATTACCATTCCGGTCATGTTCCTGGGAGGGACGCTCCTTTCTTTACGAAAGGATATTCTGCTTGCCGGTGTCATGTTGGCGTTCATTCCGGTGATCCTTGGAATCGTGGTAGCTTTGGGAAAATGGATCCGTCCGCTTTGGGAGAAAGTGGATGTCTATTTTGACAGAGTCGGAGAGCTGACACGCCAGAGAATTCGGGGTATTCGTGTGATTCGGGCGTTCCATGCTGAGCCGAGAGAGCATGAAAAAATTGAGAAAACCATAGCGGAAATGTCGGATATCATCGTGCGTTCCAATAGCACCATGCAGCTGATTTCTCCAATAGGTACATTACTGCTGAATGCAGCTGCCGTGCTGATCGTATTTCTGGGCGGGTGGGAAATGGAGCATTCCGCGCGGCTGACCGGCGGTGACGTGTTTGCCATTGTTCAGTATACCGCCCTGGTTGCCAGCAGTGTGATCATGGGCTCCTTTGCCATTGTAATGCTCCCACAGGTGACGGTGGCTGCCGATCGGATCGGTCAGGTGCTCCACAGTCAGGGGATGGACGATCCCGTGAAGCCGCAGGGAATTCACCTGAAGGGGGAAATCACCTTTGAACACGTTACCTTCCGTTATGCGGGTGCGGAGGAACCTGCTCTCCGGAATATCAGCTTCTCCGTTGCTCCGGGTGAGAAAATCGCAGTGATTGGAGGTACCGGATCGGGAAAAAGCACACTTGTAAATCTTCTGTTAGGGTTTCGCATCCCCACAGAGGGCGAGGTGCGGATTGATGGGAATTCCACAAAAGTACTGAGCCGGAGAGACTTGCGGGACAACATGAGCTGCGCACTGCAAAACGGTACGGTTTATTCCGGAACCATCCGGGAAAACGTGCGAATGGGAAATCTGAACGCAACGGATGCGCAGATTTTACAGGCGGTAGAAATTGCACAGGCAATGGAATTTGTGAACCGTTTTCCGGAGGGACTGGACCATGAAATTCGACAGTCCGGTAAAAATCTTTCCGGCGGGCAGAAACAGCGGCTGAGCATTGCCCGGGCTGTTCTGAAGGACGCACCGGTTTATATTTTTGACGACAGCTTTTCCGCACTGGACTTTTTAACAGAGCATACTCTGCGGACAGCGCTGAACCGCCACCTTGCCGGAAAAACACAGATCATCATTACCCAGCGCGTTACCTCTGCCATGCATTGTGACCGGATTCTGGTACTGGATGGGGGAGAACTGGTGGATGTGGGAACCCATGGGGAACTGATGAACCGCTGTCAGGTTTATCGAGATATATACGCATCCCAGACAGGAGGTGGATATAATGGCAAAGAAAAAGACCAGACTGATGGATGAGACCGTACGCCGGATTGCGCTGGAAGCAAAGCCGCTGCTTCCGTGGCTGTGCCTTGGAGTTCTGCTGGATATTGTATCCGTCTCCGCAGCGGTTGCCGCTCCCGAGCTTTTGGGACAGTTGGTACAGAAACTCTATGACTTTGGACTGACGGATCGTTCCGGCTCTGTTCTTTCGGAACTGGGGACCGGGCTGTGGGCTCTGCTGGGACTTTACGCAGTGTACAGTTTGTTTTCTTATCTGAACACGCTTTTGATGAACCAGACCGTGAGCCGGCATTTTACCTGCGGACTGCGAACGAAAATATCGGATAAAATCCAGCGCCTGCCCATCAAATATGTGGATCAGACACCGGTTGGTGACCTCCTCAAGCGAATGGGTGATGATGTGGGCAATGTGGGCGGCTATCTGCATCAGATTTTTGATGTTCTTGTGAAGGGATTTTTGCAGCTGGTTCTGATCGCCGGCGCCATGATGCTGGAAAATCCGCTTCTTGGACTGTTTGTTGTGCTGGCAGCGCCACTTTCCCTGTGGCTGTCCTCCCGGATGGCGGCAGCCTGCGGAAAATTCTATGATACCCGGTTTGAGCAGGAGGGAGAGCTGTCCGGACTGGTGGAGGAAAGCTTCACGAATTTTGCGACAACAAAGGCGTATAATCTGGAAGCGTATACCCAGCAGCGCCATACCGAGCTGAATCAAAAGCTGCGGGATTCTACCGCAAAGTCCAACTTTACCGGAGGAATTGTTCAACCACTGATTTCCTTTTCAAACTCAGCGGCTTATATTCTGATCAACCTCGTGGGCGGTTGGCTGATGCTGAAAAAGGGATTGGGCGTTGGAACGGTGGTTACCATTGTCCTGTATGCCCGCCAGTTTGCCTCACCCCTGGAACAGATTGCTAATGGTTTCTCCAACCTTTCCCAAACCAAAGCCTGTGCTGCCCGCATTTTCCAGTTGTTGGATGAAGTGGAAGAAGATCCGGGCAGCGGCAGACTTCCCGGGCGGGTAAAGGGAGCGGTCGTATTCTCCGGGGTAGATTTCTGCTATAAACCGGAGGAGCCTCTGATTGAGCACCTGAACCTCCATGTCAGCCCCGGACAAAAGGTGGCAATCGTGGGGCCTACCGGGGCCGGAAAAACAACCATTGTAAACCTGCTTATGCGCTTTTATGATCCCAATTCCGGAGAAATCTGTCTGGACGGGAAAAATACGCGGGAGTTATCCCGGGATCATGTACGGGAGCAGTTCGGCATGGTTTTGCAGGATACCTGGCTTTTTCGGGGAACCATTGCGGAAAATGTAGCCTACGGTGTACCGAATGCACCTCGGGAAGCTATTGAAGAGGTTTGCCGCAGAGCACGGTGTGACCATTTTATCCGCACCATGCCAAAGGGGTATGACACGGCGATCGGTGAGGATACCGTAAATCTGTCCGGTGGGCAGCGCCAGCTGCTGACCATTGCCCGGGCACTGCTGGTGAACAGCCCGCTGCTGATTCTGGACGAGGCAACCTCCAATGTGGATACCCGGACGGAGGTGCTGATCCAGAAAGCGATGGATGAACTGATGAAGGGACGCACCTGCTTTGTAATTGCACATCGGTTGAGCACCATCGTGGATGCGGACAGCATTCTGGTTCTGAACCATGGAAAAATCGTAGAGCAGGGAACACATCAGGAACTGCTCCGAAGAAACGGATTCTATGCACGGCTCTACGAAAGCCAATATGCAGTTTAAAGCAAAAACATTCGATAAAAAGGCACTCCCCAAAATGATATATCCCCCCAATACTGGACACCCGGTATTGGGGGGATTGCCATATGAGATACAGTTATGCGTATAAGCGGATGTGTGTTGCGTTATATCGACAGGGGAAGTGGTCGGAAACGCCGGAGGGAACACAAAAGAGAGATTTTCACAAAATATTTCGTAGTTGGACTCGTATGAAGGATTCATGTGAGCCAGAAGTGCTACTGCACAAAACAAAATGGATGCTTCCCGTAAAATTCCGGGAAGCATCCATGATGAGGAACTGATTATTCAGTTCAAAGGAAGAGAGATTATTTAAATTCAGTCCATCTTTACGTAGGTCAGGCAAATCCATCCCTGCGTAATGCGGCCCCATTTTACGCCGTCAACAGTCTGCGTTTCCTGAATAGTGACCCGGTCACCCTTCTTCAGGGAGCCGACCATATCATAGTCGGTACCGGCGCCGCTGCGGATATTCAGACCATTTCCGGTAACGGTTCCGTTCCCGGTGGTAGCAGTAGAATTATTATTGTTTGTAGTGTTGCTTTCGCCATCCACATCTACGTAATCCATGCAGATCCAGCCGCCGGTAACGTAGCCCCAGTAAGTACTGCCGACCTTAATACGCTCCTTCACGGTGACCTTGTCGCCCTTGGACAGGGTTTTTGCCTTGTCATAGTTGGTGCCGGGACCGGTGCGGACATTCAGACCGTTGCCGGTGACCGTACCGGTGCAGCCATTGGAACCGTTGTCACCGTCTACGTACACATACTGGAGGCTGACCCACCCCTTGTTGGTCTTGCCCCAGCCGTTGGAGGTTTCTGTGAAGGTCAACCGGGTACCATAGGCGTAGGAGCCGACCCGGGTGCTGTTGGCATTGGGTTCTTTCCGGATGTTCAGCTCAGAACCGGTTACAACGCCATAAGTGGTACCGGCAGTGGTGCTGGTCTGGCTTCCGGTGGTTTCCGCCTGAGTAGGAGCGGTGGTTCCTTCTGCAGTATTTTCCGGATCGGAAGCCGCAGGGGTATCCGTGGAGTCGGAGGTCAGCGTGACATGGCTCATATCCAGATTTTCTGTGGGAACCCAGCCCTGAGAAAGGTATGCCCATTCAATGCCGTGAACTTTTTTCAGCATCAGCACCTGACCCTGGGTACCGGCATCCAACTGCGCAATGACAGGGGAGGTAGCACTGGGCTGACCGCGCACATTTACCTGTTCCTTGACAATCGCGGTATTTTCGGGAATGTCAGGGTCGGTAGTCGGAGGTTCCGTTTCCGTAGACGGCGCTGAGGTATCCTCGATCAGATTGGGGAGATTGCTGCTGTTATCCGTCGGATCCTTGTCCTTTCCGGAGTTAAAACAGCCGGCAAGCAGAGAAGAAAGAAGCACCAGTGCAGCGGCTAAAGTAAGCAGCCGGCGCAGCTTCAAATTTCGAGTGCAGGGGTAATTCATATGGTTACCTCCCTTTCTATATTTGTTTACGCTATTATAACCGCTCATACGGGGGGTTGTCAATAGGATAAGAATTTATTAATAATTCACTTTTTTCCACACTTTCCACATTTTTCCATTATGCAAAGGACACAAATCCGTTATATCCGTACCGGATTCTCTACTTGACAACTCCCATGAAGAAATGCTACTATAAATACAATCCGCGGGGAACGGGAAGATTACCCATTACGCCCCTTTCAGAGAGTCCGGACCATTTTGGCTGAAAGCCCGGACAGGTGTGTGTTCTGGCGAAAGTGCGCCCGGGAGCGGGGAATATGTGAGAAACAAATGAGAGTGGAACCGCGGTCATTCACCGCCTCTTGTACGGAATGTATAAGAGGCGTTTTTTGTTGGGCAAAATGCCTTGACCCTGTGTGCTCCCGCTTTCTTTTGCGGTTTCGGCTTAAAATGTCATGTCCGTTCAGGAAGGAGAATAAATCATGTATCTTTATAATTCACTGTCCCACAAAAAGGAACTCTTTGTCCCAAATCACCCGGATATTGTCAAAATGTATACCTGCGGTCCTACGGTGTATCACTATGCCCATATCGGCAACCTTCGTTCCTATATTATGGAGGATGTGCTGGAAAAATCCCTCCGTTATATGGGCTACAATGTGAAGCGGGTTATGAATATCACGGATGTTGGACATCTGGCCTCCGATGCGGACACCGGTGAGGACAAAATGCTGAAGGGTGCCCGGCGCGAGCACAAGACCGTGATGGAAATCGCAAAGTTTTACACGGACGCTTTCTTTGAGGACTGCCGGAAGCTGAATATCAAGCGCCCGGACGTAGTGGAGCCTGCCACTCATTGCATCCGGGAGTATATTCAGATGATTTCCGTCCTGCTGGAAAAAGGTTATGCCTATATTGCCGGCGGAAATGTATACTTTGATACCTCCAAGCTGGAAAAATACTATGTGTTCAATGACCATGACGAGGAAGATCTGGCTGTCGGTGTCCGCGAGGGCGTGGAGGAAGATACCAACAAACGCAACAAAAATGATTTTGTCCTGTGGTTTACCAAGTCCAAGTTTGAAGATCAGGCTCTGAAATGGGACTCCCCCTGGGGGATTGGCTATCCCGGCTGGCACATCGAGTGCTCCGGCATTTCCATCAAGCACCTGGGTGAAGATCTGGATATTCACTGCGGCGGCATCGACAACGCATTCCCGCACCATACCAATGAGATTGCCCAGTCTGAAAGTTACCTGGGACACAAGTGGTGCAACTACTGGTTCCACGTCCGTCACCTGAATGTGGATTACGGCGACGGCGTTTCCAAAATGAGTAAGTCCAGGGGCGAGTTCCTGACGGTCTCCCTGCTGGAGCAAAAGGGCTATGACCCCATGGCCTACCGCCTGTTCTGCCTGCAGAGCCATTATCGCCGCAATCTGGTGTTCAACTGGGAGAATCTGGATAACGCTGCTGCCGCCTATGACAAGCTGATCGCCAGAATTGCTTCCCTGAAGCAGGACGGAGAAGTGGACGAGGCAGCCTTTGCTGCACTGAAGGAGCGTTTTGTTTCCGCGTTGAATGCTGACCTTAATACCTCTCTTGCTGTGACTGCCGTATACGATGTGCTGAAAGCAAAGTGCAATGATGCCACCAAGCGGTACGCTCTGGCAGATTTTGATCGGGTGTTGGGCCTGAATCTGATTTCTGCCGCCGATTCCCTGCGCAGGAAGCAGGAGACAGAGGAGGCTGCCAACGCAGACCCTGAAATCGACGCACTGGTTGCTGCCCGCACCGAAGCCAAAAAGGCAAGAAACTTTGCGGAAGCGGACAGAATTCGGGATGAATTGAAGGCTCGGAATATTGAGATCGTGGATACCCCTCAGGGCACCAAATGGAGACGCGTATGAAGCTGATGATTCTGGATGGAAACAGCGTCATCAACCGGGCCTTTTACGGAGTAAAACCTCTGACGACCCGGGATGGGTTGTATACCAATGCGATTTATGGCTTTCTGAATATTCTGGAGCGCATGGAAAAGGAAGAACAGCCGGATGCGGTCTGCGTCTCTTTTGACCTCCACGGGCCAACTTTTCGCCACCTCAAATATGATGGCTATAAGGCGACCCGCCACCCAATGCCGGAGGAGCTTGCTCAACAGATGCCTGTGATTAAAGAGGTACTCCACGCCATGAATATTCCCATCTATGCCTGCCAGGGCTGGGAAGCGGACGATGTGATCGGTACAGTGGGGAGAATCTGCGCGGCCAACGGCTGGGAATGTGTGATCGTAACCGGCGACCGGGACAGTCTGCAGCTTGTTAACGAATTTGTGCATGTAAAGCTCGTGATTTCCAAAGCCGGTCAGACTACGGCGACCCTTTACGATCCGGAGCGCTTCCGGGAAGAATACGGCTTTGAACCGAAAAAGCTGATTGATCTGAAGGCACTGATGGGAGACTCCTCTGACAATATTCCCGGCGTGGCAGGAATCGGCCCAAAAACCGCGACAGACCTCCTTTTGAAATTTGGAAGTCTGGACGGCGTTTATGAGAACCTTGCCGATACTTCTATCCGCCCAAAGCTGCGGGAGAAGCTGGACGCAGGGAAGGACAGCGCTTATCTTTCCTATTCCCTTGCGACCATCATTCCGGAGGCACCTATCGAATTTGCTCCGGAAGACGCACTGAAACAGGAATATGACAAGCCGGCGCTTTATGCGCTGTTCCAGAAGCTGGAATTTGTCAGACTGATCGATAAATATGGACTCCGGGGTGCGGGAGTTCCGGTATCTGCCACGCCAAAGACAAAGGCAAATCATCTGCCTCGCGTAAACCGGGTTGCTGATTCGATGGATTGCTATGCACTTGCGTTCGCGCCGGACGGAAGTCTGGGTGTTGCGTGGAAGAATGGCGTGTGTGTTCTGACGCCCATGGAGCTTGCCATGGAAGGACAGTTCTTTCCGGAAAGTGCGTCTCTGCTTCTCCACGATGCCAAAACATCCATGCATCAGCTGGATGCTTTGGGACTGAAGTGGGGTTGCATCTGCTTCGATACGGCCCTTGCCGCCTATGATTTGAATCCTTCCCAGTCGGATTATCCGGTTTCCAAGCTTTCTACGAATTTTCTGGGAACTTCTGTAGAGGATGGGGATGCCGCACAGTGTGCCGAAGCAATCTGGTTCCTTGCGCCGGTGCTGGAGGATGCACTGGAAAAGGACGGAATGACGCCGCTGTACCAACAGATCGAGCTTCCGCTTTGTACGGTGCTCTATCGGATGGAGAAGCGCGGGATCGCCATTGACCGAAAGCAGCTGGTGCAGTTCGGCAGCATGCTGTCAGAGCGCATCGCAGATTGCGAATCACTGATTTATGGCTATGCGGATGGACCGTTCAACATTAATTCTACCAGGCAGCTGGGCCAGCTCCTGTTCGAAAAACTGGCTTTGCCTCCTGTAAAAAAGACGAAAACCGGCTATTCCACCAATGCGGATGTACTGGAAAAGCTGAAGGATAAACACCCAATCATCCCCGCAATTATGGATTACCGGATGCTTACCAAGCTGAAGTCCACCTATGCTGATGGACTTTTACAGGAAATTCGGGAGGACGGTCGGATTCATACGACCTTCCAGAATCTGGTAACCGCAACCGGGCGGCTTTCTTCTACAGACCCAAATCTGCAAAATATCCCGGTTCGGACGGATCTGGGTGCGGAGATCCGAAAGATGTTTGTTCCCAAGAACGGCTGTGTTCTGGTAGACGCGGATTACAGCCAGATCGAACTGCGTGTTCTTGCCCATATTGCGGATGATAAGGCGATGCAGGAAGCCTTCTGCAGCGGTGCGGATATCCATACCGCAACGGCAGCACAGGTGTTCGGTGTTCCGGCGGATCAGGTTACTCCGCTCCAGCGGCGTCATGCGAAGGCAGTCAATTTCGGAATCGTGTACGGCATTTCCGAGTATTCTCTGGCAGAGGATATTGGCGTGAATTACCATGAAGCAAGGGCCTATATTGACAGCTACCTTGCCAATTACCACGGTGTGCGGGAGTATATGAAGCGTGTGGTGGAGAATGCCAGAGAAACCGGCTACACAACCACGCTTTACGGCCGCAGGCGCTATATCCCGGAACTGAAAAGCACAAATTATAACGTCCGGCAGGGTGCGGAACGGATTGCACTGAACACCCCCATTCAGGGAACGGCGGCAGACCTGATCAAGCTTGCCATGGTTCGGGTGGAAAATGCATTGCGGGAATCCTTCCCGGACGCAAAGCTTCTCCTGCAGGTTCATGATGAATTGATCGTTGAGTGTCCGGAAGAACTTGCGCAGTCTGTTTCGGAGCTGGTCAGCACGCAGATGGAGCAGGTTGCGTCTCTGGCAGTTCCCTTAACGGCGGAGGCAAAATACGGAAAAAGCTGGTATGAGGCAAAATGAGAATAGAACCGATGAACAGCACCCACGTTTCGGAAGTGGCAGAGCTGGAAAAAATGTGTTTTTCAGCCCCGTGGAGTGAAAAGAGCGTAGCGTCCGAACTGGAAAATCCTCTGTCGCTTTGGCTGGTTGCTACGGAACAGGATCGGGTTTTGGGCTATGTGGGGTCGCAGACGGTTTTGGGTGAGTCGGATATGATGAATCTGGCGGTTGCGCCTGCTGCACGGTGTCAGGGAATTGGACGTCAGCTTGTAGAAGCGCTTGCAGAGGCTTTGCAGAAGAACGGAAGCCACTGTCTGACACTGGAAGTCCGGCAGTCCAATCTTCCTGCGCAAAAGCTTTATGGAGCACTGGGCTTTCAGCAGATTGGCCGCCGTCCGGGATATTATTCCAATCCCAAAGAGGATGCATTGATTCTGAGAAAGGAGTGGCGTCTGTGAATATTCTCTCTGTAGAATCTTCCTGTGATGAAACCGCAGTTGCCATTGTTCAGGACGGAAGGCGGGTGCTGACGGACTGTATTGCCTCGCAGATTGCGCTGCATCGCATTTACGGAGGCGTTGTTCCGGAAATTGCTTCCCGGAAGCATATTGAGGCAATTTATGGTCTTGCGGATCAGGCTTTGGCGCAGGCCGGATTGGCGAAGAAGGATCTGGATGCCATAGCAGTTACCTATGCCCCTGGATTGATCGGTGCCGTCCTTGTGGGTGTGAATTTTGCAAAGGGAGCCGCCCTTTCCGTGGGCCTGCCGCTGATTCCTGTCCACCATATCCGTGGACACATTGCTGCCAATTATATTGCATACCCGGAACTGAAGCCGCCGTTTCTGTGCCTTGTGGTTTCCGGCGGTCATACTATGATTGTTCATGTGAAGGACTATACGGACATGGAAATCCTGGGCACAACACTGGACGATGCGGCAGGGGAGTGCTTTGATAAAGTTGCGCGGGTTCTGGATATGCCTTACCCCGGCGGTGCGGCTCTGGACAAAAAGGCGCAGCAGGGAGATGATACCCGGTATGTACTGCCTCGGAGCCACCCCGGTGAAAATCCGTTCAATATGAGCTTTTCCGGGCTGAAAACCGCGGCACTGAACCTGATTCACCACGCCGGGCAGGTAGGGGAGGAAGTGGACGTCCCCGGTCTGTGTGCCTCCTTCTCTGCGGCAGTTTCGGATACGCTGGTTCCCCGGGTGAAGCTTGCCATGGAAAAGACAGGAATGAAAAAAATCGCCGTTGCAGGCGGTGTAGCTGCCAATTCCCGAATCCGCCGGGATATGACCCACGCCGTAGAAGAAATGGGCGGTACCCTGTATCTGCCGCCGCTGTCTCTGTGTGGGGATAACGCTGCAATGATCGGTGCTCAGGGTTATTATGAATTCCTGGCAGGACATGTAGCAGACATGACGCTGAATGCCTACGCAACCAAATCCATTCTTGGAGAGGCACTGTAATTTCAAAGGAAAAACTGTAAAAGCACTTGTGCGCAAAGGAATTGGAACCGTACTGCGTGCAAGTGCTTTTGCATAAATCTCAATTTCCAGCGGGATTTCTGCAAATAGTCCTTGCATTTTTCAGTCGACAGTGCTATACTCGTGATAACAGCTTGACTTTGGAGGCTTACCTGTATGGTCACCGTCAGCACTTGTGCAAAGTTTTACTTTAGCTACTATTACTTTTTTACCGAAAAAAAGTAATAGCGATTTGTGCTGCAATGCTTTAGAAGAGCTGGAAAAGAAACCCCTTTACGCCGCACGAATGCATCGTGCGGCGTTATTTTTGTATCTGGGAGCTGAAGAAAATGATTGCAATTTTGAAACATGGAACGACCCCGCAGCAGACGGCCCATCTTGTGGAGTGGCTGAAGCATCAGAATCTGGATGTTCATATTTCCGAAGGAGCCGAGGTTACCGTTCTCGGCCTGATCGGTGATACCAGCCGGGTGGATATGGAACTGCTGAACAGCCTGGAAATTGTTGAAACAGTCAAGCGTGTCTCGGAACCCTTCAAGCAGGCAAACCGGAAATTTCATCCCCGGGATACAATTATTCAAGTCGGAGATGCTCGGATCGGCGGTGGTTTCTTTGCCATGATTGCCGGCCCATGTTCCGTAGAGTCGGAGGCTCAGATCATCGAGGTTGCCCGGGCAGTCAAGGAGTCCGGCGCCAATATTCTCCGGGGCGGTGCCTTCAAGCCCCGTACCTCTCCCTATGCGTTTCAGGGTATGAAGGGGGAGGGAATCGAGCTGCTTTTGAAGGCAAAAAAAGAAGTTGGCATTCCCATTGTCACGGAAATCATGAACATCAATACGTTGGATCTGTTTGCGGATGTGGATATTATTCAGGTCGGTGCCCGGAATATGCAGAATTTTGATCTTCTGAAAGAACTTGGAAAAACCAGGAAACCGATTCTGTTGAAGCGGGGGCTTGCAAATACCCTGCAGGAACTGCTCATGAGTGCGGAGTACATCATGAGTGAGGGCAATGAGAACGTTATTCTGTGCGAGCGAGGAATCCGCACCTTTGAGACCTATACCCGGAACACGCTGGATCTTTCCGCAGTTCCTGTCCTTCACGAGCTGAGTCATCTGCCGGTTGTGATCGACCCCAGCCACGCAACAGGAAAGGCACGCCTTGTTCCGCCGATGGCATATGCAGCCGCTGCCGCAGGTGCCGACGGTATTATGATCGAAGTCCACAACAACCCGTCCCGAGCGCTGTGTGATGGTGCCCAGTCCCTGACTCCGGCACAGTTTGACGAGGTCAGCCGCCGGGTCCGCAGAATTCAGGAGGCCATGCAATGACTGTCGGCGTACTTGGACTGGGGTTGATCGGCGGCTCTCTGGCGCGTGCCTATGCGCTGGAGGGACATACTGTGTACGCTGCGGATACTGACAATGAGATGCTTTCCTTTGCCATGCTGACTGGAGCGGTATCCGGAGCTCTGGACGAGAAGACCATTCCTGCCTGTGAGCTGATTCTGCTGGCAATTTATCCGGCCGGTTGTGCCGATTGGCTGGAAGCTAACAGCCGCTATATAGATCCCAAGGCACTGGTCCTTGACTGCTGTGGTATCAAGGAAGAGGTCTGCCGCCGGTGCTTTCCCATTGCACGGCAGCACGGCTTTACCTTTGTCGGCGGGCATCCCATGGCGGGTTCCCATTTCTCCGGATTCAAGTACAGCCGCGCGACGATGTTCTGTGGCGCACCGATGGTGCTGGTACCTCCGAGATTCGATGACATGGCGCTCCTGCAGTGGGTAAAGGATGCCCTTTCTCCCTGTCATTTCGGCTCTTTTTCGGTTACCACGGCTGCTGACCATGACAGGATGATTGCGTTTACGTCACAAATGCCCCATATTCTCAGCAATGGATACATCAAATCTCCGACTGCGCAGCACCACAAGGGATTTTCGGCCGGAAGCTATAAAGATCTGACCCGGGTCGCCTGGCTGAACGCCCCCATGTGGGCGGAACTTTTTCTGGAAAACAGGGAAAATGTTCTTTTTGAACTGGATACTTATCTCGAAAATCTGAAAGCCTATCGGGACGCAATTGCTTCCGACGACCGGGACATGCTGGTTGCCCTGCTGGATGCGGGAAAACGATGCAAGGAGGAAGTTGACGGATGAATACGGTACGGGTGAATGCATCGAAATCCTACAATATTTTTATCGGAAGGGAAATTCTTGCGGAACTGGGGCATCACGTTCTCAGCCTTGGGAAAGTAAAAACTGTCTGCATTGTATCAGAAACAAATGTCTTTCCTCTATTTGGGCAAACTGTGGAAGAAAGCTTGAAAAGCGCCGGATTCCGGACCGTATCCTTTGTATTTCCGGCAGGAGAGGAAAGTAAATGTCCAAAGGTTTATCTGGAACTTCTGAATTTCCTTGCTGAAAATCATCTGACGCGCACGGACCTGATTGTCGCACTTGGAGGCGGTGTAACGGGGGACTTGGCAGGGTTTGCCGCTGCTACCTATCTGCGGGGGATTCGGTTCGTTCAGGTGCCAACAACGCTGCTTGCCGCAGTGGATTCCTCCGTTGGTGGCAAAACAGCCATCGACCTGCCTGCCGGAAAAAATCTTGCGGGATCTTTCTGCCAACCAAGCCTTGTCCTGTGTGATCTGAATACGTTGGACACACTCCCGGAAGAAGTTTTTCGGGATGGCTGTGCAGAGGTGATCAAGTACGGCGTCCTGTATGACCCGAATCTGTTTGACCATCTCCTTGTCCATGGACTGGATTTTGACCGGGAGCGTGTCATCACCCGGTGTGTGGAGCTGAAGCGGGATGTTGTCATGCGGGACGAATACGACACCGGAACCAGAATGAAATTGAATCTGGGGCATACCTTTGGGCATGGCATTGAGGCAAAGAGCAATTTTACGCTTTCCCACGGAAAGGCAGTGGCAATCGGTATGGCAATTGTAGCCAGAGCCTGCGCCTGTCCGGATACTGGGAAAATTCTGGATATTCTGAACCGCTTTGGGCTGCCCACTGCTACAGATATTTCTGCGGATGAAATCCTTTCCTATACGCTTTCCGATAAAAAGCGTTCTGCCGATCAGGTCAGTCTGATTCTGCCAAATGCCATTGGAAACTGTTCCGTTGTACCGGTTCCCGTAACAGAGCTGAAATCTTTTCTTCAGGCAGGTTTGAAATGATGGATATTACGATTACGCCGCAACGCCTGCATGGGTGCATCGAAGTGATCCCATCCAAATCCCAGGCACATAGGATCCTGATATGCAGTGCCTTTTCGGATGGGCCGGCCCGGATCCAATGTGACGAGACAAGCCGGGATATTGAAGCAACCGCAGAATGTCTGTGTGCATTGGGCGCCGAGATTCTGCGGACGGAATCCGGATATACGGTTTTTCCGGTCAAACAGCTCCCGGAGCAGGCAGTCCTGAATTGCGGGGAAAGCGGTTCGACCCTCCGCTTTCTGCTGCCCATTGCCGGTGCACTTGGTGTGGATACCGTGTTTATCATGGAGGGGAGACTGCCCCAGCGTCCGCTGTCCCCACTGTGGGAAGAAATGGAGCGAATGGGCTGCACACTGAGCCGTCCAACCGGAAACATGGTACGTTGTACCGGAAAGCTGCGCCCGGGAACCTACCGGATTGACGGCAGTGTTTCCAGCCAGTATATCACGGGACTGCTGTTTGCACTTTCCGTGATGGGAGCGGAAAGTCGTCTGGAAATTACGGGAACCGTGGAATCCAAACCCTATATTACCATGACCGAATCGGTCATTCGCCGCTTTGGCGCAGATCCGGAGCATCCGGGCGCAAAGCCTTTTCGGTCCCCGGGAATGATCCGGGTAGAGGGAGATTGGAGCAATGGCGCGTTTTTCCTTACAGCAAACCGGCTGGGAAACAATTTGGATTTACGGGGCCTGGATCCGGAATCGGTGCAGGGAGACCGTGCCGTACTGGATATGCTCTCTGAACTGGACAGCGGAACTCCGGTTATTTCCGCCGCAGATAATCCGGACCTTGTGCCGATTCTTGCCGTCGCCGCCGCAAATCTTCACGGCGCGGTTTTCACGCAGATTCATCGGCTCCGCATGAAAGAGTCGGATCGGGTGCTGTCTGTGCTTCAAATGCTGCAAGGGCTTGGCGGAGATGCAAAAGCGGACGACAATACTCTTACGGTTTCTGCGCGGCACCTGACCGGTGGCGTGGTGGACAGCTTCAATGACCACCGAATCGCCATGTCTGCCGCAATTGCGTCAACGGTTTGCAGAAATACAGTAACCATTTTGGGTGCGCAGTGCGTGCAGAAATCCTATCCGGGTTTTTGGGAAGTTTTTCGGAGTGCGGGAGGCGTCTATGAGCAGTATCTACGGCAATAAACTGAAGCTGTCCGTTTTTGGACAGAGCCATGCACCAGCAATCGGAATGACTCTGGATGGAATTCCGGCCGGTCTGCCTTTGAATATGGAAATTCTGCAAAAGTTTCTTGCACGGCGGGCTCCCGGACAGAACGGACTGTCCACTCCACGAAGGGAATCTGATATTCCGGAAATCCTTTGCGGTATTATGAATGGATTTACCTGCGGCGCTCCAATTTCTGCAGTGATCCGAAATACAAACACCCGTTCTCAGGACTATGCAAATCTGCGGGACTGTCCCCGTCCCGGTCATGCGGATTATACAGCCCAAATAAAGTACCACGGTTTTCAGGATGCGGCCGGCGGTGGGCATTTTTCCGGCCGACTTACGGCGCCCTTGTGCATTGCCGGCGGAATGTGCCTGCAATGGCTTGCGGAAAAAGGCATTCACATTGGCGCGCATATCGCGTCCATTGAAAATGTCCGGGATACACCTTTTGATATGGTGTGCCCGCAGCTGGATTCCGTTAGACGTGATTTCCCGGTCTTGTCGCAGGAAGCAGGGGAAGCCATGCAGGCGGCAATTCTGAACGCAAAAGCCGCTGGAGACAGTGTCGGTGGTGTGATTGAGTGTGCAATCACCGGCGTGCCTGCCGGTGTGGGGGATCCCATGTTTGATGGGATTGAGAATCGTATTGCACAAATCGTTTTTGGAATTCCGGCAGTCAAGGGCTTAGAGTTTGGTCTGGGCTTTGGACTTTCCGGGCTTCGGGGCAGCGTCAGCAACGACCCGTTCACTATCCAAAATGGAATGATTGCAACGGCCACGAACCACTGCGGTGGAATCCTGGGTGGAATCTCGGATGGAATGCCCATTCTTTTCCGGGCTGCTGTCAAGCCAACGCCCTCTATTGCACGGGAACAGCAAAGCGTATCCATCCGAAAACTGGAAACCCAGGCGCTGACAATAGAGGGACGGCACGACCCGTGCATTGTACCCCGGGCGGTTCCGGTGATGGAAGCCGCAGCGGCTATTGCCATGATGGATATGTTACTATAGCTATTATAAAGGAGAGACAACAATGGATTTAAAGGAATACCGTCAGGAAATGGATGCCATTGATGAAGAGATGGTTTCTCTGTTTGTCAAGCGGATGAATGTAGCCGCAAAAATAGCCGACTACAAGAAAGAGAATAATATGCCGATTCTTGCGCCTGCCCGGGAGCGGGAAAAGCTTCAGGATGTGGCAAAAAAAGCCGGAGCAGACATGGCAGGCTATACGAAGGTCCTCTATTCCATGCTGTTTGAGCTGAGCCGCAGCTATCAGGGAAAACTCAGTGCCAGATCAACGCCGCTGTATCAGTCCATTACAGACGCCATCGAAAACACCCCCAAGCTGTTTCCCCAATCTCCCATGGTTGCCTGTCAGGGTGTAGAGGGGGCATTTTCTCAGCTTGCCTGTGAGAAAATCTTCAAGGATCCCTTTATCATGTATTTCAAGTCCTTTGAAGCTGTGTTTGGCGCCATCGAGCAGGGGCTGTGCCAGTACGGTATTCTCCCAATTGAAAATTCCACGGCGGGTTCTGTCAATAAGGTCTATGATCTGATGATCCAGCGGAATTTCTCCATTGTTCGCACCTTCCGGTTGAAGGTCGATCACAATCTTCTAGTAAAGCCCGGCACAAAGCTATCGGACATTCGGGAAATCTACTCTCATGAGCAGGCCTTCAGCCAGTGCGGCGAGTTCCTTTCCGGACTGGAAGGAGTAACTGTGATTCCGGTTGCCAATACGGCAATCGCAGCGGAAATGGTTGCATCTTCGGAAAGAAACGATGTCGCAGCCCTGAGCAGCCGTTCCTGTGCGGAGCTCTATGGTCTGGAAACGCTGGCATCCTCGGTTCAGGATAAGGGAAACAACCGTACCCGGTTTATCTGTATCAGCAAAAAGCTGGAAATCTACCCCGGTTCGGACAAAACAAGCGTCATGATGATTCTGCCGCACCGTCCCGGTGCACTGTATCGTGTCCTTGCACGTCTCTATACTCTGGGCATTAATGTTACAAAACTGGAATCCCGCCCGATTCCGGATCGGGAGTTTGAGTTCATGTTCTACTTTGATCTGGAAACTTCGATTTATTCCGAAGAATTTGTCCAGCTTATGTGCGAACTGGAAGACCTTTGCGAGGAATTTAAATATCTCGGAAGCTACACCGAGGTGGTATGATGAAATGCGGACTTCTGGGCAGAAGGCTGGGGCACAGCTATTCACCGCAAATTCATAAAACGCTTGGCTCTTACAGCTATTCTCTGTTTGAGGTAGAGCCGGAAGAGTTGGAGCAGTTTCTGAGATCCAATGATTTTCAGGGTCTGAACGTAACGATTCCTTATAAAAAAGCTGTAATTCCTTTTCTGTCGGAGCTTTCGCCGGAAGCAGCGAAAATCGGTGCGGTGAATACAATTGTTCGAAGTGCAGATGGCAGCCTGATCGGACATAATACAGATGCCTTTGGCTTTCGCTCCATGGCGGTACGGTCCGGGCTGAATTTTTCGAAAAAAAAGGTACTGGTTCTGGGCAGCGGAGGTGCGTCGGATACGGTTTTCTCCGTCATGGAAGATTTGGGTGCGCATCCTGTCCGTATTTCCCGGAGCGGTCCTAATCATTATGGAAACCTGTTTCTCCATGCGGATGCTTCCGCAATTGTGAACGCTACGCCGGTAGGCATGTTTCCCGATACGGAGAAAGCGCCTCTGACACTGGAGGGATTTCCTGCTCTGGAAGGGGTTCTGGATGTGATTTATAACCCGTCCCGCACCCAACTTTTACTGGAGGCGGAAAGACGGGGGCTCGTGACGGAAAACGGTCTGTGGATGCTGGTTGCGCAGGCAAAGGAAAGCGCAGAGTGGTTTACAGGGAAGAAAATTCCCGACGACAAAATTGGGAGAATCTATCGTGCACTTCGTGTGCAGATGGAAAACATTATCCTTGTCGGAATGCCCGGCAGCGGAAAGACGACAGTCGGAAAAGCCCTTGCAGCGTCTCTGCATAGACAATTTCTGGATGCGGATACGGTTCTGGAAACCTCCTGCAGACGGACAATTCCGGAAATTCTTCAGAAGGACGGAGAAAGCGTATTCCGCAGCATGGAAACGGAAACGCTGGCGCAGCTGGGAAAACAGTCCGGACTGGTTCTCGCAACTGGAGGGGGCTGTGTAACCCGGGCGGAAAATTACCCGCTGCTGCACAGTAACGGAACAATTTTCTGGCTGAACCGGGAGATTCAGAAGCTTCCAACAGACGGAAGGCCCCTTTCCCAATCAGGTTCGCTTGACCGCATGTATGCGGTGCGGGAACCGATGTACCGTGCTTTTGCGGATTATGTGGTAGATAATAACGGAAGTTTGCAAAATACGCTGGAACAGATTATGCTGCATTTGGAGGCAGAAAAATGAAAATTCTTGTCATAAACGGCCCCAATCTGAATATGCTCGGGATTCGGGAACCGGGTATTTACGGAAAAAACAGCTTTACGGATCTGCTTGCGCTTCTGGATGCTGCCGGGAAGGAAACCGGAACGGAAGTTATTTCCTATCAGTCCAATCATGAGGGTGATCTGGTAGACAAGATTCAGTGGGCATACAGAAATGCGGATGCAATTGTGATTAACCCCGGTGCTTATACCCACACCAGTATAGCAATTCTGGATGCGCTGAAAGCCGTAGCGCTTCCGGCCGTGGAAGTACATATTTCCGATGTAGATGCCCGGGAGCCTTTCCGACAAATTTCTTACGCAGGGATGGCATGCGAGAAAACCATCAAGGGGCAGGGGCTGGACGGATACCGACAGGCAATCCGCTATCTTGCCGAAAAATATCTGTAAAAATGTCCTGCCGCACAATGCGGCAGGACATTTTTTTACAGGATTGCAGCGGTAACCAGGCAGCAAACAGTGAATGCGTATCTGGAATCCCGCAGAATACTGCCAGGGCGGCACATGTAGCGGCGATGTTTTTCCTGAATCGTATCTGCGGCATCTCCGGATCCCTTGGGGGAGGGAAGAGGATTTTCCTGCATAAAACGGATAAAATACTCCTGAAGCGCTTTTTCGTACTCCCGGTGCTCTTTCAGATCTTCCGGGAAATTCTGATTATGGGCGTATGTAAAGGCATCCGTTGTATAATGAATCAGTTTTCCAAGGGCATAATAATCCATCATAGAAAGCGTTTCCTTATTTTCCAGACGATTGGCGAGCCTGCACATAAATCTGCGGGCATTCTCATAGTTATGTCCACGAAGCCACTGGCAGCGCACGGAGCCTTTCAGGTAGGTCATGGGATTCCGGTCCGGTTCAATACAGCCAATCAGAAACGCGCGGACATACCGTTTCGGTGCATCCGGCATATACTGCCGGACAAGATACTGACCAAGAAGTCTATGACTTTTCCCACGCATTTCATGTCACCTCTCCAAAAAAATTTTTCTCATTATAGCACAGGAAGTGTGAAAAATTGTGAACACGGTTCAGAATTGGAGATATGCACATTGAGGAAAAAATATGTTTTTTCTTTTTGAGCAAAATAACAACGCAGCCCCATAAAGAGACTGCGTTGTCTGCCACAGTTAAAGTGACGATTCCACGGTAAAGGAAGCCTTTGCCGCGCTCTGTCCATCAAAATAAATCTCTACAGTGTAGCTTCCTGCCGTATCCGGCACATGGGGGAGGTTCAGTTCACAGAAGTGAAAATCTCCGTTGCCCCACAGGTCATGCCAGTTTCTGGTTTCCTGTCCTAAGAACTCCGGCATTACGTGTCCTTCTCCGTCTCGGATCACGTACATGATCTGAACATCTTCCTGATGCAGGTAAAAGTTTACGCTTGCCTGAAGCACCAGCGATATGGATTGACCGAGGGTGAAGGAAGAAGTATACGCCTTACTGCTGACGGACGATTGTGTCCAGCCGTCTTCTTCCGGTGTTGCCAGCGTTCGTGCGCTGATTCGGTAGCCGGTAAGCGCATGCCCGGAGAATACCTTTGCCTTAGCGGATGTATAGGTTTCCGTGTTGTTAAACACGGAAATTTCATCCGGAGAAGTGACGGTAAAGCTGTAAGTTGCTTCCGGAATGATGGGGGAAATCTCAGCGGAGGATGTTTCACATTGAATTGGTTCGGAAACTTCCGTGCCGTCAATGCTGTAGTTTAAAGTCCATCCGCCCTGCGGAACCGCACCGTCATAAGTCCACTGGACTTGCAGGCTTCCGGTATCGGTATCCTCTGTCACCTGAAATTCTGTAATATTCACAGGATTTGCGGTCACGTTCAGCCTTTCGGAATGGGTCATTCCCTCGGCGGTAACCTCGATCGTGTATGCGCTGGATGCGTCAATTCCAGTAAAGGTTGCATCGGTTCCGGTCACTTCCTGATACTCGTCATAGCCGCTGCCGTAGCACCTTACCGTCCAGGCAGGAGATGGATCGACAGGAGATTCCCAATGTACGGACAGTGTGGTACCGGTATGGGCTGTAACCGTCAGATCCTTTGCGGCAATCACGGCAGATGCGATGAAATCCGCTGTCAGGTTTCCCGCAAGCTGGGTATCGTCCGAAGCGCTGAATGCGAAGGAGTAGGTTTTCCCGATTGTCAGACCTTTTACGGTAACGGAATGACCGGTGAAATTCTGATAGGTGGTTTCTTCTCCATCGGTATAGCAGGCAACGACCCACTCTTCCGGATCCTTTCCCTTAACGGTAAGGGAAAGGACGAGGGAACCATCCTCCGAGCCGGTGATTGCGGTAACATCCACAATTTCCGTAATGGGATCCGTTGTAAAGATTTGAGAAGTCTCACCGGAAAGCTTGTGGAGTCCGGAGGTCTCCAGCTGAATCTTATACAGAGAATCAGGGTTCAGATCTTCAAAAACAGCTTCGCCATTTTCCAGCGCACTGCGCATGACCTTTCCGTATATGTCCGTGCAGGTAACTTCCAAAGCAGACAGATCCGCAGAGGATTGGACGGTAACTGTGATATGCTTCTGAGATCCCGCAACAGCCATGCTGTCGATGGGAAGCAGATAGTAATACCGATAAAATGCATAGCCGCCGAATGCAATGGCTGCCATCAGGAAAAGCAGGAGCAGCGTTATGAGGACGCCGCGTCCTCCGGAACGTTTTTCTTTCGGAACCTTTTCTGGTTTTGGAGGTGTTTTTACCGGTGCGGGCTTTACCGTCTCCGGTAAAGCCGATTTTGGAAAGTCCGGAGTTCCAAGAAGCTGATTGACCGCATCCAGTTCTCGGGAAAAATCATCCTCACTGTCCGATTCCGGCTCCTGGGGAGCAGATTCCGGCGGCGGGGAGTCCGGTAGGGTGGGGGGGATAACCGGCTCTTCGGAAGTTGCTGCTTCCGCTGGGGCGGCTATATCCGAAAGGTCCTCGGATTCCGAATCCGGAGGAGGCGCCGCATCCTGCACAGACGCTTCGTCTGCACCGTTTTCCGGAATAATCTCCCAGGTTTCTGCAGAGCGATGATCATCCTTCTGCTCCGGTAAAGGTGTCAGGGAAAAGTCTGTTGTCTCTTCCGTTGTGGTCGTCGAAGCGTCCTCCTGCCCGGAAACGTCCTGAGATGGCGGCTCTGCCGGAATCTCTTCCTCCACGGGTGTCTGCGGAGGTTCCGGTGCAATTGGCGTATCATTGACGGTACACCGCTGCATGTAGCCGACCAGTGCCTGCCCCATTTCAATGGGATCCTTCCAGCGGTCCTCCGGTTTCGGTGCACAGGCTTTCAGCAAAATCCGTGCCATATCGTCATCTGCGTACATGGGCTTTTCGAAGGGCTTTTCCGGATCCTCAGGAGGATCCGGCAGCGTTCCGCCGTTGTAGATCTGGTACAGGATCATTCCAAGCGCATAGGTATCTGCCGTATCATTCAGAGTACCAAGCAGGTCCCTTGCTTCCGGGGGAAGATACGGGCTGACGGAACGATCCGGCACATTCATATAGCGCAGCGCGTTCAGCGGAACAAATCCAAGATCTCCGATCCGGAACTCTTTTTCCTGAGAAACAAAGATGTTTCCCGGCTTCAGGTCTGTGCAGATTCGACCGGATCTGCGGCAGACGGAAAGTGCAGCGCACAAATCAAGCCCCAGGTTCACTGCCTCCAGATGGGTGATACGCTTGCGGCGCATATATTTGGTAAGGGACCGGCGATAGGTGCTCAGCAGGTAGACATCGTATCCCAACTCAGACTGCTTCATTGGGACAATCTGCCATCCCTCATAGGAAAGAAAACCTTCCAATTTTGCAAGTTTGTTTAAAAATTCCGCTTCCTCGGTAATTTCGTCTGCCTGAGACTTAAAATACTCCAACGCATCCGCAGGATTCTTATAGGCCTTTGTTAACAGCAGCGCATCCAGCTGCACCTGCGAGGCCGGAACGGAAATGATCTTGACAATATATTTTTTATCAGAATTTTCCTGCATTGCCGGACAGCAGCAGACACCGTTTCGACTGCTCATGGGTGAACCAATCACAAAGCCGTCCAGCAGGGGGGAGATCAATTTCGGTTCGGACAAAACTACCACCTCCTTTGAACCCTATTATCATAAAATAAAAGCGAAAAAAAAGCAATATCTTTCTTCTTGTTTTCTGGAAGAAAGCGTGCTATAATCAGTCGAAAGAGAAAATACTTGCATTTTTCCAGTCAGGAGGAGCAAAATGCGCAAGATTACTTGTGAGATATGCGGAACGACTTATTCCGATACGGAGTCCTGTTGCCCGATCTGCGGATGGACACAGGATGGATTTGACTTTGGCGATGAAATTACAGCCGAGCAGGCGCAGCTGGAAAGCGAAGCGGTTATCCGGCCTCAGGAAACGCCCGTTAAAAAGAATCGCGAAATTTTTGACTTTGACGCGGTGAACAGCCCGGATCCGGTAGAGCAATCTTCCGATTCTTATGAGGATGAGGACGAGGAGGAACCCGATGAAGGCAACCGGAACCACTCCAATCCGCTTGTCGTGATTTTGCTGACAGTTGTGATTGTTGCACTTCTGGGAGCGATTGCCTTTGTGGTTTTCCGCTATTTGCTTCCCGCAAAAAACAAAGCAGAAGAATCGGCCCCCAGCAGTGAGATTGAGCAGACGGATACCTCCGAAACCACCATCCCCACGGTTCCCTGTACCGGACTCAGCCTGACCAGCGGAAAAGCGGAGCTGAAGCAGGCCGGACAGTTCTGGCTTCTGCATGTAGTTGTTATGCCGGAAGATACGACGGATGTTTTGACATTTGCTTCCATGGATGAATCCATTGCCACGGTAAACGAAGAGGGCAGAGTAACCGCCGTTGCTGAGGGAAGCACAACAATTGTGATCACTTGCGGCTCCCAGCGAATCGAATGCCCGGTAACGGTTGATTTTACGCCGGAGGAAACAACGGCACCGTCTGGCGATGCCCTCACACAGGAAGGTGATTCGGATTCCACTGGGGAAAGTCAGCCGGACGCCACGGAAGCGACGACAGAAGCGGTTGAAGAGACAACGGCTCCTGCATCCAATGTGGTCCTGAAGCTTAAAAAAACGGATATTACCTTTATTCGTGCAGGTGTCTATGTGGATTTGCTTCTGGACTGTGATTTGAGTCCGGATCAGGTTGAATGGGCAAGCGCAAACCCCAATGTTGCCTCTGTAAAAAATGGTGCTGTCACGGCTGTCGGTCCCGGCATTACGAACATCACCGTTACATACGGTGACCAGACTGTAACCTGCATCGTTCGCTGCAACTTTTAACAGGATCCCCCGCCCGAATGATTGATGTACCCCCAATACTGGGTGTCCAGTATTGGGGGTACATATCAATTTCAGGTGGGGGAATTCATTTTATGCAGTTATTGCCTCAGGTATTGGAGATTGCCTGCTTCAGCGCTTTGGCAAGCTGGTCGGGGCAGGAAGTGGATTTCATACCGCAGCGAATTCCGTCTACGCGTTCAATTACCTTCTCGGCGGGCATCCCTTCAACCAAAGCGCCAATGCCTTTCAGATTCCCGTTGCAACCACCCAGAAACTGCACATTGCTGACCTTACCATCCTCAATGTCAAAGGAAATCAGCTGAGAGCAGGTTCCCCTGGTTTTGTATTCGTAATGCATAAGAAACGTCCTTTCTCTTTTAAAGTGTAATATCTTCCAGTCTGGCCTTTGTCAAATGAACCAGATCCATCGGATTCAGAATCATCTGGTGCCCTCTGGCACCGGCGGATACGGCAATTTCATCCCAGAGCTCTGCGGTTTCATCCAAAAAAGTCGGATATTTCTTCTTCATTCCCACGGGGCTGCATCCTCCGCGAATGTAACCCGTCAGCGGAAGAAGCTCCTTGACCGGAACAAGGGACAAGCTCTTGTCTCCGGCTGCTTTTGCCGCCTTTTTCAAATCCAACTCACAGCAAACCGGAATGCAGAAAATCTGAATACCGACCTTCTCACCACGGGTCACCAGCGTTTTAAAAACCTGTTCAGGAGGCATTCCAAGCATTTGAGCTGCATGAATGCCGCTGAGATCTGCTTCATTGAATTCATAAAAAGCTTCTTTGCAGGAAATTCCGGCCTGCTCCACGGCACGAACCGCATTTGTTTTTGCCGACATACAAAAAACCGCTTTCCGGCGAAATTCTCTCGCCAAATTCTATAACCAAGTATACTCTATTGATGCGCAATTGGCAAGAGGAAACCTGTAAAAAAGCGTTTCAGGCTGTAAATGAGGCGAATGACGATTCATAATTTCGGTTATCCTACATAAGTCGGGGACGATGCCGGACACAGCGGTGCGGCGACTGTCGGGCACTTCGTTTCTCTTAAGGACGAACACCTTGGAAAAGAATACAGGAGGACAACCGAAATGGAGACAAGCCGTGACCCGGAAATGAAGAAACAGGAGCAGTCTCAGATTGTTGAGCTCGGATCGGATATTACAAGATCCGGAAAGGGCAACATTTATACCCTGACTATTATCGGGCAGATCGAAGGCCATCAGGTCGCACCGGAAACCGTTAAAACTACAAAATATGAGCACATCCTTCCTTTGCTTGCAGGAATCGAGGAAAGTGATGATATTGACGGACTTCTTTTGCTGCTCAATACGGTTGGCGGCGATATTGAAGCCGGTCTTGCCATTGCGGAAATGATTTCCGGAATGAGAAAGCCGACGGTTTCTCTCGTCTTGGGAGGCGGCCATTCCATCGGAATTCCGCTGGCTGTTTGTACAAAAAAATCCTTTATTACACCGACAGCCAGCATGACCGTCCACCCCGTTCGAATGACGGGACTGGTGGTCGGCGCCCCCCAGACCTTTCGCTATTTTCAGAGAATTCAGGAACAAATCGCAGACTTTGTGACAGCAAACTCCAAAATAACCCGTGAAAAGTTTGAGCATTATATGATGGCAACCGGGGAAATGGCAACAGACGTAGGAACGATCCTGTACGGAAAAGAGGCCGTTGCATCCGGGCTCATTGACAAGCTTGGCGGGCTGAGTGATGCATTGACCGCACTTCACAAAATGATCGACCGACGCAAGGAGAAAGATGAGGATTTTTCGCCGCATGAGGGTAAATCCAAAACGTGAGCGTTTTTTTGACTGTGGCGTCAGTTAACAAGGGCATGTGTTCCCTTGTCAGCTGGCGCTAAGAGTCCTGTATGAAAAAGGACTGGAAATTCAAAGAAGCGTATGGTATAATGAGCTGTAAAGCTTTGAAAAGGAGGGACAGGCGTGGAGTTAAACTGGATAGAGAGCCTGATTCTTGGCTTTGTATCGGGGCTGGGAGAGATCCTGCCTGTTTCCGCCCGTGCTCACAGCGTTGCGCTGCTGAAAATTTTTGGTGCGGAAGACAATTTAAATCTTTTTTATCTGCTTGTTCATCTGGCAATTCTGGTAGCTTTGTACCTTACCTGCAGGAACCAGATTCATCGTTACCTGCGTGCGCGGGCCATTTCCCATATTCCCAAACGGAAGCGGAGACGCCCACTGGATACACGTTCACTTATGGATTTCCGGATGCTCCGGACCATGATCATTCCGGTAATTCTTGCGTATCTCTTTTATAACCGCTGCCAGAATATTGCCGCAAAGCCTCTGATTCTGGCAATTCTCCTTCTGGTAAATGGGATCATCCTCTATTTACCACAGTTCTTTCCCGGGAGCAATAAGGATTCACGCCTGCTGACCCGTCTGGAAGGTCTGCTGATGGGCCTTGGCGGTGCAGCGTCGGTGATTCCGGGAATTTCCGGAGTGGGAGCTTCTCTTTCTGTTGGCTCGCTGTGCGGCGTGGATCGTACATACGCGCTTACCATCACAATGCTGATGCAGATCGTGATCATGGCGGCGCTTGTTATCTATGATATCATCGGCATTATTTCTGCCGGGGCCGGTGCTTTGAGTTTTCTGATTTTTCTGAAATATCTGCTATCTGCGGCGGCTGCATTTGCAGGAGCTTATCTTGGCACACGTATTTTGCGTGTCATGGCAGAAAACGATGGATATTCCGTGTTTGCCTACTATTGCTGGGGCGCCGCCCTGTTTATTTTCATTTTGAATCTCATGGCGTAAGGAGGACTACCCATGGCTGAAAAACAAAAAGCGAGTCGCGCGGAGAAGGTTGTCTCGGGCTCCAAAAAAAAGCTGGAGACACAAAGCGGCGGAAAAAGCGGTAACTCCTCCGGAAAGGTATCCCGTGTTACATCAGAATATGAACGCAGCGGGCTGCCGGTGGGTGCCGTTACCGCCTGCATCAGTCTGCTCCTTTTTATCCTGTTTCTTGTGATCAGTATAAACCCAGAGGGGGCACTGCTGAAGGTCATTCAGTCTGTGGTACTGGGGCTGATTGGAAAGGCCGGATTCTATATTTCGATTCCCGGACTGCTGTACATCTTTATGATTCAGGTTTTCGGGAGAAGGTCCCACACCGGAATGCGCAGTACATGTGTCCTCCTGTTCGTTTTTTCCTGCGGAAGCATCTACCATCTGGCAGTGCAGCAGGAAGCTCTGCCCTCCGGTATTGCAGTTATTTCCGGACTGTATCTTGGCGGAATCAACGGTATGACTGGCGGCGTTATCTGCGGCGGAATGGCAATGCTTCTACGTTATCTTTGCGGTACAGTCATTTCCTATATTCTCTGGGGACTGCTGGCTGTCTTTACGTTGCTGGGAGCAATGCAGATCACCCTGCCAAGTATTATTCGTGCCATCGCGAACCGTCCCCGTGACGATGGGGAGGACGAAGGAGACGACACCTATGTGGAACCCGCAGCGGTGGTCGTAAACCATATTGCCAATAAGCAGATCCAACATAAGCGCCAGAAACGGGAGCGTATGGTTTCCGCTTCTCAGCCCTCTGCCAATCCGGATCCGACGGCTGATTCGCGGCAGCTTCCGGAGAGTACAGTGTCGCAGGAGAAGAAAAAGGCATCCAAAGGCGATCCGCTCCGGCAAAAGGAGCAGATTTCCACGGGAACACCAGCGAATGCAGTCGGCATGATGAATACAATCGATCTAGACATTGAAGCACCGCTTTCCGGTGCGGAACGCAGTGAAAAGGCCGTCTCTGAAGCGGCAAGAGTTTCTTCAAGCACTCTGGAAGCGGTGCCTGTCATGGAAAATTCCGGCAAAATGCCGGAGTTGGATATTTCCGAAAAAACGAAGCTGCCAGAAGCCGTTTTTGAGAAAGACCCAGAAGCTCCAAAACCACCCGTAAAAGGGGAGGGGAAGAAGGTAACTTCCAGAGAGGCGGAGAATTCTGCGAAGCAGGTTGCAAGGGAGATCGCCGCCCGTGAGGTGCAGGAAACTGCCGCATACTGCTTCCCCCCAATTGACCTGCTGAAAAAACCGGTTCGCAATTCCACAGACGGCACCGAAGAAATGCGGGAGAATTCCCGGCGCCTGAACGAAACGCTTGCGAGTTTCCGAATCGATGCCCACATTATCAATGTGACCCGTGGCCCCAGCGTTACCCGCTATGAGGTGGAGCTGGACAAGGGCGTACGGTTAAATAAGCTGACATCCTGTGCAGATGACATTGCTTTGAGTTTGGGTGCTTCCGGCGTTCGGATCGCCGCAGTCCCCGGGAAAATTTCCATTGTAGGAATTGAGGTACCGAACCGTTCCGTAACCACTGTCTCTCTTCGTGAGGTTATTGACTCTCCCGAGTTTGCCAAGGCGAAGTCCAAGTCTTCTTTTGCAGTCGGTAAGGACATCGGCGGCTCCTGTATTATCGGAAATATCGCCAAAATGCCCCACATGCTGATTGCCGGTACAACAGGTTCCGGTAAATCCGTGTGCATGAACTCCATTATTATCAGTCTGCTGTACAAAGCCTCCCCCGAAGATGTGAAGCTGATCATGGTTGATCCCAAAATGGTGGAGCTTGGAATTTATAACGGGATTCCTCATTTGCTGATTCCCGTCGTAACAGACCCCAAGAAGGCTGCGGGTTCTCTGCAGTGGGCAGTTACGGAAATGCTTCGCCGCTACAGGCTCATGTCGGATGAGGGCGTGCGTGACTTGGAATCCTATAACAGTATTGTTATGGCTGAAGAGGATGGACAAAAACTTCCGCAGGTAATCATTATTATTGATGAGTTGGCGGACCTGATGTTGGTTGCCGCCAAGGAGGTGGAGGATTCCATCTGCCGGATTGCTCAGATGGGACGTGCCGCCGGTATGCACCTGATTATTGCGACACAACGTCCCTCCGCAGACGTCATTACCGGTCTGATGAAAGCAAATATTCCCTCCAGAATAGCTTTCTCCGTTGCCTCCGCAATGGAGTCCAGAATCATTCTGGATACGCAGGGCGCCGAGAAGCTGGTCGGTAAGGGCGATATGCTCTTTGCTCCTATTGGCATTGGAAAACCGCTGCGGGTGCAGGGCTGCTTTGTTACGGACAGCGAAGTGGAAGCAGTTGCCGGATACGTAAAAGAACACTATGTTGCCGATTATAACCAACAGGTCATTCAGGAAATCGAGCAGAAAGCGCAACAAACCGGAAAGATCAAAGGCGGCTCCGGGGATCTGGAACCGACCGATGACGAACTTGCGGGAGACGAAATGCTTCCTGCCGCAGTGGATGTGATTCTGGAAACCGGGCAGGCCTCTGTTTCCATGCTTCAGCGGCGTCTGAAGCTTGGCTATGCCCGCGCGGCGCGCATTGTGGATGAGATGGAAGAGAAGGGAATTGTGGGACCGTTCCAAGGCTCCAAGCCAAGAGACATTCTCATCACAAAAGAGCAGTGGGCTGCCATGCAGGGTGGCCGGCAAATGGCTTTTTCTGATTTGGAGGAAAAATCCTGATTGTCTATTCCGGGATTTTATCCCGATTAGAACCAGCCGCTTTGCGGTAAATATGCATCCCATCCGGAATGTCCGGAGGGACAGCAAGGAGGATAAATATGAGAAAAATAAATGTCAAAAGAATGGCGGGGATTGCGCTGCTCATGGCCATGGTTGTGGTGATGCAGTTTCTCAGCGGAATGATTCCGCCCATTGGTGGTGTCTCCATTTCGCTGGTGCTGATCCCCATTGTTCTGGGAGCCGCACTGTTCGGACACGGAGCCGGAGCGCTTCTGGGTGCCACCTTTGGCGTCGTTGTGTTTATCAACTGCGTTACCGGTGCGGATCCCGGAGGACAGATGGTCTTTCAGGCAAACCCCGTATTGTGCTTTCTCGTTGTCATGGGCAAGGGAGTCCTTGCGGGCCTTGCTTCCGGCTGCATTTATCGGCTGGTGAAAAAGAAGGATGCCGCCGGGTATAAGGCAATGCTCTGCGCCGCGGCAATTTGTCCTGTTGTGAACACCGGCGTGTTCATTCTCTGCATGCTTACATTCTTCCGCTCCGTTCTGGAAGCGTGGTCTGCGGGCGGCGGAGTCGCGGCGTTTATTTTGTCCGGTCTGATTCTTGTGAATTTTATCCCGGAATTGGCAATCAATCTCGTATTCAGCCCCGCAAGTCAGCGGATCCTGCAAAGTGTAACAAAGAAATCCTGATTTTTATCTGTTTTTCAGCCGGAAGTTTTACACTTCCGGCTGTTTTTAATTCCAGGAACATTTGGAATAAAGAGAAGCAGGGGAGCATACATTTTGGCAGGAGTGATGAAAATGGAATGCTGCTGGCAGGAATGCCTGTCTGTGCTCCCCATGTGGCTGCGGGAACCGGTTGACCGGATTGGAAAGGAAACGCTCCGGGAACTCAGGCTTCGGGTTGGAGCACCGCCTGAGCTGGTGCTTCATCAATGCAGCAGACAGCTGGAACGTGTCATAACACAATCAGACATCAGCTTCTGCATCAATGCGGCAAGCAAATATTCACCATGGAATGCCGGAACCCAGTCCTTCGGATTTTTGACGGCCCCTGGCGGACACAGGATCGGTCTGTGCGGAAAAACCGGAAAACAGCCGGATGGGACTCTGTTTTTCAAATCCATTCAGTCCTTGTGCATCCGGGTATCCCGGGATTTCTCTGGAATCAGCAGAGGTGTTCGGACAGACAATCGATCGATTCTGATCATTGGTCCTCCCGGATGGGGGAAGACCACGCTGCTTCGGGATTTAAGCCGAAATATTGCGGAAACTCGCACGGTCGCAGTCATTGATTCCAGAGAAGAGTTGTTCCCGGAAGGAATTCACCGTGGAAAGCGGATGGATGTTCTTGCGGGCTGTAATAAGATTCAGGGGATGGAAATGGTCCTCAGAACTATGGGGCCGGAAGTTATTGCGGTAGACGAGATCACAGCAGGGGAGGACTGCCTTGCACTGCGGCAGGCGGTGGGGTGCGGCGTTCGTCTCCTAGCCACAGCGCACGCGGAAAGTGTTTGGGATATCAAAAGGAGACCGCTGTATCGGCCAATTCTTGAAGAAAACATTTTTGATTCCGTCCTGGTCATGAATCGTGATCAGACGTTTCGAGAGGAGCGGATCTCGCTGTGAATTTGAGACTTATAGGGGGCGGACTGATTCTTGCCAGCTGCGCATGGACAGGTTTTTCTGCCGCGGTCTCCTTTCAGCAGCAGGAAGACACCCTGCTCCAGCTTCAGCATGTACTGTCTTACATGATCTGTCAGCTCCAATTCCGCCAACTGCCGCTTCCCACGCTGTGCAGACAAGCTTCTCTGGAATGTTCCGGCATGGTAAGCCGAATCCTTTTTCGTTTTTCCGAAATGCTGGAATGTCAGATAGAGTCGGATGCTGCCGGATGCATGCAGCATATCCTTCGCACTCAGAGAATCCCCAATAAACGATTGCGCAAGATTTTACTTTTGCTGGGAAGAAACCTTGGCAGCTTTGATTTACAGGGACAGATCAAAGGACTGGAAGAAGTTATGGCAGTATGTGAACAGGAGTGGAAGCCTCTTTCCCGGCAAAAGCAAAACATCGTACGCAGCTATCGAGCACTTGGAATTTGCGCCGGTGCGGCACTGACAATTTTATTTTTGTGAGTATGGATATTGATCTCGTATTTAAAATTGCGGCAATCGGAATCATTGTTTCCATTTTGAACCAGGTTCTTTCCCGTTCCGGAAGAGAGGAGCAGGCGACCATGACGAGCCTTGCCGGGCTTGTCGTTGTTCTTATGATGCTTGCGCAGAAAATTGCGGATCTGTTTGACCTGGTGAAAACCCTTTTTGAATTCTGATGGTGCCTTTCTGGAAGGGAATTGCGCTGGCGCTCATTGCCTGCATTCTGGCTTTGACAGTCCAGAAACAGGACAAGACCTACGCTTTTCTGGTATCTGTAGTGGCTTGCATGGCAGTAACGGCAATTACTGTTTCGTATATGAGACCTGTTTTTGCGTTTCTTTCTGATCTTACATCTCTGGGGGACATCTATGCCGATACACTTTCGATCCTTCTTCGCGCACTTGGAGTCGGGCTGACCGCAGAGGTCACAGTCATGTTCTGCACGGACTCAGGAAACGCATCTCTCACAAAAGCGATCCAGCTTCTGGGCGGTGCAGCGATTCTGTATGTGTCTATTCCGTTATTTTCCGCCATTCTGGAACTGATTGAGGAAATCGTCGGAGAGCTATGAGCAAAATTCTATTTGCCATTCTGGTACTTACCCTTCTTGTCCTTCCTGCCGAGGCTCTTTCCATAACGGCACCTCAGGTCCCGCAGGAGAACCGGGATATGATGCCGGAGCACACGGAAAATTTGGGGCAGGGGCTTTGGGAGCTTCTGCGGGACGTTCTGCCCCGGCTTCGCCCCGATCTTGCTGAAGCCTTAAAAGTTTCGGCAGCCCTCATCGCGGCTGCTTTCATTGCATCCGTTTTGAAATCTGCATCGGATACGATTGCGCACACCGCAAAGCTTGCCTGTATCGCCTGCATCGGCTCCGTGCTCTTCCTGTCTGCAAATTCCATGGTTCGGGTGGGAACGAAAACGATTGAAGAAATCAGCGCGTATGGAACCCTGCTGCTCCCTGTAATGGCTTCTGCAGCCGCAGCACAGGGAAGGGTCACGGCATCTGCTGCACTCTATGCAGGAACTGCTGTCTGCAATGCCGTAATCAGCCGTTTTCTGTCAAGGGTCCTGGTGCCGGCCGTCTATCTGTTCCTTGCGCTTGCGGTGGCAGACGGGATCGGTGCCGAGCATAATCTGAAAAAAATCAAGAAGCTGCTGAAAAATTCTGTGATCTGGATTCTGAAAACAGCATTGACGATTTATGTATCTTATATGGGAATTACCGGGATCGTCAGCAGTACAACAGATGCGGCCGTATTGAAAACGACCCGGACGGCAATTTCCGCAGCAGTACCCGTTGTTGGCGGAATTTTGGCAAATGCCTCCGAAACGGTTCTTTCCAGTGCTGCCGTTGTAAAAAGTGCCGCCGGAATCTATGGTATCTTTGCGATTCTTGCAATTTTTCTGGCGCCATTTCTGAAAATCTGGGTACACTACGTCATTTTGCGCCTTACAGAAGCCATATGCGGCATGCTGGATGAGAAGGGAGTATCCGAACTCGTTGGTGACTTTTCGGAGGGAATGGGGCTGATTCTCGCCATGACAGCCAGTGTATGCTTCTTACAGCTGATCAGCACAGTGTGCTTTTTGAAAGGGGCAGGATAATGGAGGAAATTCGGCGATATATCATTTCGGTAACGGTCGCTGCGCTGGTCTCAGGGATCGCTCTGTCCCTTTGCGCAAAAAGCATCTATAAAAAAGAAATTACCATGATCTGCGGGCTTTTTATGATCTGTACGCTTTTGCACCCCTTGCTTGGCGTGTCCTTGCCGGAATTACCGAATCTGGACACCTACCTCCAACAGGCAGAGGCGGCTGTGCAGGAAGGGAAGAGAATTTCAGAAGAAGCACAGTGCGATATCATATCGGAAGAATGCCAATCATATATTGTGAACAAAGGAAGTGACCTTCAGGAAACACTGTCCGTATCTGTGACAGTGGAAAATATAGACGGGAGTTTCCTTCCGGTCTATGCTGAGATTTACGGCTGCAGTTCGGTGAAAAACAAAGAAATCCTTTCGAAAGTCATCACAGAGGATTTGGGGATTCAGAAGGAGAATCAACGATGGATATGCAGGTGATTCTGGACCGTGTTCGGGAACATGGAAAAAAATTATGCATTCCGGCGTTGATTCTCCTTCTGGGTATTGTACTGATGACGCTTCCCGAAAAGAAAGCTGCGCAGGGCACGGCTCCAACGGAATCAATCCCGGAGGTAAAGGCCGACCTGCAGGATAATCTGGAAGAAATACTGAGCCTGATTCAGGGAGCGGGAAAGGTCCGCGTGCTGCTTACGGAGTCGGAAGGAACGCTTACGCGGTTCCAAATGGATACGGACACGCAGAAAAACGGAGAATCTTCCAGTACGCGGCAGGATACGGTCCTTTACACAGATGATTCCAGAAAAGAGCAGGGGCTTGTGCGTCAGATAATTCCACCTGTGTATCAGGGGGCAGTGATTCTCTGCCAGGGAGCGGACAGCGCACAGGTTCGACTGTCTATTCTTCAGGCCGTTGCAAGTGCAACAGGTTTGTCAACAGATAAAATAACGGTTCTGAAAATGAAATGAGGAGGTTATTATTTATGAAGGTGTGGAAGAAAAACGTGATTGCGGCAGCAATTCTTGTGACGGTATGTGCAGGGATTTATGTGAACTGGATGTACACGGAAGAAAAAGCGTCCGAAAACCTGACGGATACATTGGATGCAGAGAAGGTTATGAGCGATGATACGCTGGATCTGAGCAGTGATGTGGCTGCAATTGTGGAAGGTAGCGAGACTGCTACGACGGCAGGGGACTACTTTGCGGCAGTACGGCTTTCCCGTCAACAGGCAAGAGACAATGCCCTGAGCCTTTTGCAGGAAGCAATCAGTTATACGGGAGAGGAAGGAAAAAAGGATTCGGAATCTGCCATGCAGTTGGAGGATATTGTCCAGACGGCATTGAGCGAGGCGCAAATTGAGAGCCTTGTAATCGCCAAGGGCTATAAGGATTGTGTTGCGTACATGACAGGGGAGGGGATTTCCGTTGCGGTTTCCGCACCGGAGGGCGGCCTCCAGCAATCCGATGTAGCGATTATTGCCGACGTTGTAATGACGCAGGCAAATTGCTCTCTCGATGCAATCCGCATCGTGGAAGTTCAGTGATTTTAATCCCCGGTTATCCGGGGATTTATTTCTGTATTTTCAAAAAGCAACTGAAAGTTTACATATTTTTAGTAAAATTAATTCTTATTTGCAAGGAATAACACACGCTGCCCTGAGCCACGAGTTCACCCACTTTGTGGAGGAGCTGAGCGCGGAGAAGTTCCGGAAGTTCACGGACGTTCTTTTTGACGTGCTGGGGAAATCCGATGTGGATGTGAACCGGCTGATCGAGGCGAAGGAGGCCGTGCTGCGGAACACGGAGGAATACAAAAACAGAAGTGACAAAGAGCTGCGTTCCCTTGCCTACAGCGAGGCCGTGGCGGAAATGATGGAGCCGGTGCTGACGGACACGGACGCCATTTCCAGAATCTCCCAGAAGATCAAACAGCAGGACAGGAGCCTGTGGGAAAAGATCAAGGATTTCATCAAGGGAATTGTGGAAAAGCTGAAAGCGGCGTACCGGGACATGGAGCCGGATTCCGCCATTGCCCGCCTGACGAGGGAGACCGTCACGAACAGCGAGGCGGTGTTGGACGCATTCTCCGAGGCGGCGGCGGACGCGGTGCTGAACTACAATTTGCAGGAAGGGCAAAAAAATAACGCCCGGGAGGGCGTGCAGTTCAGTACACGAGAGAACAAGAACGAAGTTGCTCAAATGAGGGAAGTTTCTTCGGTTTCCGCTTATGATGGCTCTCTGAAAGCAACGGACATTGTAAACAAAGTTTCTGAGTTTTTCAAAAGCATAGGCGGGTCCGTAAATAACAAAGAGCTTGGAACAATCTCTTTGCGGCGCAGAGGAATCAAGAATGACATTTCTCACGGAATCGGACGCGAAAAAGCAGCTTCTTTCATGGCGGTTCCCGACATTCTCCAAAAGGGGAAGGTAGTAGATTATCAAACGAACTGGAAAGGCAGAGGGTATGACACTGCTGTCATAGCCGCCCCAATTAAGATCGCGGGCGTGGACTATTTGGCTGGCGTTTGTGTTAAACGTACAAGTGCAGACAACGACTTTTATGTCCATGAAGTATTGCCAATAAAAAATGAGGGAACCATGCCGTTCAACCGGGCGGCGCTTGAAAGCGTTGACTCCGGCGGCGATGCTCCCTCTATCAACAGTATACTGCTTGATATCCTTGCAGTCAAGGGGAATTTTCTGAAATCTTCCCGGGACAGCGCCGGAAATGCTCTGACGGAGGCACAGCAGCGGTATTTCGCGGACAGTCAGGTGCGGGACGAGGACGGGAATCTGAAAGTGGTATACCACGGAAGTCCGGCAATCTTCACGGAGTTCTCCGCCGACTTCATAAATTCTCACGGCAGTTCTGAGGGTCAGGGATTCTATTTCACGGACTACAAACCAATGGCAGAGGGCTACCAGAAAAGCGGCGGACAGCTGCTTGAAGGATACCTGAACATTCAGAAGCCGCTGAGTGACAGCGAGGTTACACTGAAACGGGCAGAGGTTCGGAAACTTCTGAAAGCCCTTGACCCCACCGGGGACGATCTGGTGCTGAACTATGATTCCGGCGGCGGTATGGGTTATCCTTCCCAGAGTTGGTACAACCGTGCACTGAATGACACGCTGAACGCGGTCATGGGGAACGAAAGCGACTCGGAAATTCTCGGAGAGCTGGCAAACGCCATGGGCAACAGCGGGGCGGTTCTGGAAAAGGTAAGAAGCGTTCTCGGGTACGACGGATATATTGTTTCCGGGAAGTACGAAAATGCGAATGTTTACGTTGCCTTTGACAGCAGCCAGTTCAAAACCGCAGACAACCAGAACCCCACCGGGGCGAGGGATATCCTGCACTCTTCTCGCACGGCCTCTGACAGCGAGTACCTGAACCTTGCGCAGAACCCGGAGGAAAATGAAATTGAGCTGAAAGACATGGTTCGTGATGCTGCCGAAAAAGCAGGGTTTGTGTACCGGCGGAATGCAAGACGGTATCATTCCCCGCAAAATGATGTTGGCTGGCAAATGTTCGTCTACGGGATTGATAATGACCAACCGAAAGCTTTTGGAAACTATGAGTTCGTTGCGACGGATGAAGGCGCGATTCCTATCGAGGATGTCATGCCGAAGCTTCGCGAGCTTACGGAGGAATTTTATGGGGAACCGATTTCTGATGATGAAATCAACCCCCCGGACATTATAACATCGGCCGGAATCTTTGACGATATGGAGTTTATGGAGTTTTTGTATGAAAACTACCTGAACGACCTTGCAGATGAAAACGGCGGAGAATATCCGGCATTTATCACAGCGGATGGTTTGATGGTTTTCGCCCGGGATGATAAACGGGTCAAATCTCTCGCCGCAGTGGAATACGACGACAACGGGAACGTGATCCCGCTTTCCCAGCGGTTCGACACGGGGAAGGAGGATATCCGGTACTCGGCGCGGTACGCTGCGGCAGAAGAGAATCCGGAAATTGCGGATCTGGTGCAGCGTGTCCTGTCCGGTGATTTCAAGGCAAACGACAAGGTTTATCTCGGAACTGTTTCCAGCCAAAACGCAGCGAGAATTCAGGAAATTACCGGAATCAATGTGGACGGTTTCCGCGTGGCAATCGAGGCGAGGCAGATCGAGCACATTCTGAACCGGCACGGGATCGAAGGGAGCGCAGATCATTCCATGGCCCAGGTATCCGACATTTCCAAAATAGGATACATACTTTCCGACCCGGACAATATCTCCCCCGCAGGAAAAACACAGGCGTATACTTATATGCGCAACGGAAAGAACCGAACTGCGGACACTGTGATTTATGAAAAGGGAATCGGAGAGAAAACCTATTACGCCGTTCAGGCAGTGCCGGATACAAAAGCAAAAACGCTGTACATTGTGACAGCGTTCATCCAGAAAAATAGTAAAGGAGCCTCACAGCTCATCGGTGCCAACGGCTCCAATGTAAACGTCCGAGACGGTTCTGTGGTGACTCCTACTGGGAATGTAGCACAGACCGGTACGAATGTCAAGGGGGAAAATCTGGAATCCCGGCGGGTTTCTCAGGAGGTCAGGGACGCAATTGAGGAATACCGTCGGCAGCAGGACGTGCAGAGCAAGGCTTACAGGCAGATGTACGAACGGCAGCTGGAAGAGGTGAAAAAGTCCTACCAGAAACAGATCTCTTCCATGGAAGCGGAGTATTCCGCCAACCTCGCCCAGATTCAGGACGCTTTCTTCCAGACCGTGGAGGCTTACGAAAAAGGGCAGTTCCGGAACGAGCATCTGGAAAAGGTGCTGAAACAGGCCGCGGAGACCCAGAGAGCACAGGCGAAAGCCAGCGAAGCGGACAACGCCACATGGGAGAAGGAATTCAAGCGGCTGCTGAAAGCCTACGAAACCAGCGGGCGGAATGTCGAACGGCTGAAACAGACTGTGGAAAATCAGAGGGCACGGGCGAAAGCCAAAGTGGAGGCGGCGCGGGTCACAGAACAGCGGGGCAAGCTGTACCGGGCCGTGAACGAGATCAACCGGCGGCTGCTGAATCCCACGAAAACGCTGTACGTACCGGACAGCCTGGCTCCCGCCGTGACGAAGTTCATGCAGGGGCTGACGGAGGCCATGGAGAGTCTCAAAAACAGTTGGAACGTGCAGGGGGCGCTGGAAACCCTTCAGGGGCAGTACCGGAAGCTGACGCAGATGAACGAGGGCGTATTCACACAGGAATACAATCAGGGGATTCTCGACCTTCTGGACAACGCTATCAGCGCCGTGGGCGGTACGGACTTCAACAAGCTGAGCGCAAGCCAGATCGAGGACGTGTACAGCGCCGTGCGGAGTGTGCTGACGGCCATCCGGAACGAGAACAAAATGTTCGCCGCCAACCTGAACAAGACCTACGCGGAGGCTGCGGAGGCGGTGCGCCGGGAGGAATCGGCGCTTCCGAACCGGAAGCCCACAACGGGAGCGGTGCAGGACAAGGCGGAGAAGTTCGGTTGGAACCAGCTCAAACCCGTCTACGCCATGATGCGGCTGGGGTCCGATACCCTGCTCAAGCAGTACAACAATCTGCGGACCGGGGAGGACAAGTGGCATCGGGTCATTGCGGCGGCCCGGGCTTACGGCCTCGGCATCAGAGAAGCGGAACGCGGTGAAGGCAGCCGTCCGGCAGATGGCCGGGGACACCGCCCCCGCCACCCTGAATTGGGAGGGGGCGCAGAGCCTGATTGAGGACATGGGGCAGGAGCTGGCGGAAAGAGCGCCTGCAAGGCAGGAAACGCCGGAGGTTTCGCCAAAGCGTCAGGCGGTGCAAAATGCCATTGACCGGGTTCTGGACGTTGACACCGGCACTGACGGGAATTATAATGCTATTAAAAAGCAAAACCGCCACTCTGGCAAGTGACGATTTTGCTAAGTAGTATTTACTTACGATCCTAACGACTCAGGGTTGACCGCCTAGAAAGGAGGTTTCGCCCCTTGCCCACTTATAATACCACAAACAGGGGGTGAAGTCAATAAAGGAATACAGCAAGTTCTTTGAGCCACCCACCCCCCGGGGGATAGCGGGGAAGTGGGAATCCGACACAGGGAGGTATTGAGAATGCAGGAACAGCAGAGCAAGGAACAGCCCAAGGGGCAGGAAATCAACTATACGGAACTCCTGGAGAAGGAGTACAGCAAGTTCAAGGTAGCGAGAGCGGTAATCCAGGATTGCAGGGAGGACGGGATCTCGGACAAGGACATTTACGAGGATCTGGAGAGTTTCTATTAAGCGATAAACGAGGAGGAGCAAAAAATGGAACGGGACTACAAGGCACTGATGGAACGGGACTACCCGGAGGAACTGGAACCGAACGGGTTTCTGGAGCAGACACGGGAGCACTGCCAGTATCTGGACAAGCACCCGGAGGAATGGAAGCGGGAACCCAAGTGGTTCCGGGAGGCGTACAAGGAGAATCCGGAGGCGGCGCTTCTCAAAATGACCTACGAGTTTCTGGAGAGCTTCGCGTAAGTGATCAATTACAGGAAGCCCAAAAGTAGCGGGGAACGCCGACTTATGCCGTAAAGGACACCACCGCCGACCCGGTAAGCTATGAACAGGCATTGACCGCAGGGCGGGACTCCGATTGGATTAAAGAAGATGAGAACGGGAATTTGTACGCCGTGGAAACGGAATACACAAAGAAGTATCTTTACGAGATGGAATTGCCCATGACAAACCATAACCGTAAATCCAGCGGCTGCTTATAAGAATCGGGTTGGACGAAAGAGCGGTATGGTAATTATCGACATTGGCATGCCGGATTCTCAGGGAAGATGCGGCCGACCGGCGGTAGGAGGGGCCCATGCGGGGAAGGCAATGGGCAGTATAACCTGTCCCTGTCAGTAATTACTTTCGCCTAATGAACGCAACAAAATAAAAATTTTGTTGCGTTCAGAAAGCGCTTATGCTATAATCAGGTTATCCCAACAAGGCGTAGCTACTTACAGTGCTTCCATTGATCCAGAAAATCCTGAACCGCTTTTTTCGCATTCTCGGATTCCATCATGTCGCCGCGGATACTGACTTTTCCGAACTTCCTTGCCGGCAGAAATAAAATGTCCGGTTCCGTAAGAACATTCTGTCCCAGAACCGCCTTGAAATTTTCTGTGTTTGTATTGCTGACGACCAGAAAACGTTTTGGGATCCGATCAAACAAGTCGGATTTCTCAGGATTTTTCTGAAAAAAGCATTGACTGCGTTCATTAAAAATGAAATAATTTGCACATGGGTAATCGCAGTAATTTGGCACAATAAAATAGATTAAATCCTGTGCGCAAATCAGTTCCATCAGACCGTATTCCGGGTCCGTAATGTACGGACACCATCTTCCCTTCTGAAAACATTCATACCCGCAGTTTCCGCATGGATGAATCAATTCTTCTGAAAAACTAAAAAATCTACAGTTTTCTCCATAATATTCCTGAATTATTCTTCCGATATTATCACAATTTCCGTTTTTACGGCCACTGAATGAGATCACAAGGCAGTTCATATTCATTCCTCCGGAGGTAAAAATATGCAAAAATATACAGATTGCCCAACAATTTTGCGAGATTTTCTTACATACCACGAAACCATTAAAGGTCAGTCTGCAAAAACCATATCGGAATATTATCTGGACCTTCGCATGTTCCTGCGCTTTATAAAGCTTATGCGCGGAGATATGCCACTGAATACCCAGCTGGAAAACATTGATATCCGGGATATTGACCTCGATTTTGTTCGGACCATTACCACTTCGGACATTTTTGAGTTCTTATCCTACCTTGCAAACGATCGCGTTGTCAATCCGGATTCTGCCACGCCGGATTATGGAATCTCTCCTTCCGCCCGAGCCCGTAAGCTCTCTGCCATAAAGTCTTTTTACAAGTATCTTACGGTCAGAACTAAGCAGCTGTCAGAAAATCCGGTTGCGGATCTGGAGTATCCGAAACTGCGGAAAAGTCTGCCCAAATACCTGACGCTGGAGCAATCTGCCGCCCTGCTGCAGGCTGTATCCGGGCCCAATGAAAAACGGGACTACGCAATTCTCATGCTGTTCCTGAACTGTGGTATCCGCCGCAGCGAGCTGGTGAACCTGAACATTACGGACGTTTACGCGGACAGGATCCGGGTTCTTGGCAAGGGCAACAAGGAGCGGTTCGTTTATTTTGGTTCTTCCTGCCGGAAAGCAATCGACGCTTACATGGAGGAACGTTCCCAGAAGGTTCTCTCCGACAATCGGGCACTATTTGGATCCCGGGACAGCAATCGGATCAGCGTTACCGCTGTTCACCGTCTGGTAAAAAAAGCGTTGCTCCAGGCAGGACTTGATTCCACACAATACTCTGCGCACAAGCTTCGCCATACCGCGGCAACTATGATGCTGTCCGGCGGCGTGGATGTAAAAACGGTACAGGAAGTTCTTGGCCATGAAAATCTGAATACCACGCAGATTTACACGCACATTGAAAATACGGAACTGAAAATCGCGGCGGATGCAAATCCGTTGTCAAAGCTTGACTTTTCCGGAAAAATCAGTCATAATAGCAATAGCAACAAATAGTTGACAGAAAATCTGGTGAGCAGTGTGTCTGTTGGTGAACGAATCTCGGAGCTCAGGAAGGCACAGAACATGTCTCAGGGACAACTGGCCCAAGCTATGGATGTTTCCCGGCAAGCGGTAAGCAAATGGGAAAACGACCTTGCCAGCCCGGACTCTCTGAAAATGATACGGCTTGCAGATTTGCTGGATACGGATATTGAGTATCTAACAACCGGGCGGCGCAATTACGGTCGGCGCCCACCTGTGGTTCTGCATTCCGTGGAAACGGTAGAAAAGGTTGTTGAAAAGCCGGTTGTTCAGGTCGTAGAAAAAGTTGTAGAGCGGGTTATCGAAAAGCCAATTGAAAAAAAGGTTTACATTGAGAAACCGGTTATCAAAAAAGTTTTCCGGACCAGATATAAGCAGAATCCGGTTGAGCTTTTTACAATTGGCATTATCTGCTTTCTTCTGGGGCTTCTGGTCGGATTTCTTTTTTGAAGAAACCGATTTTGCCTGTAAAACAAATTCAGAGGCTTGCTGTCCTCCCCTCTCCCCTTTTTCTGCGGATTAAATTTCTGTATCATTAGGGCAACACCGCACAATTGCGTCTGCGAGTCTCCGCCGTCTTTTTGCCCCA
>ERZ857629.700-NODE-700-length-43648-cov-30.065607_pt1 | contig 43648 bp, 28 predicted proteins | sample MGYA00519700_ERZ857629 | MGnify/ENA primary metagenome ERZ857629 (study PRJEB31778, sample SAMEA3449351) | human gut metagenome | biome: human gut; feature: human-associated habitat; material: faeces | place: United Kingdom | collected 2010/2012 ... | reverse complement strand
GCTCGTCGATGGTCTCTGTCAGCTGATGAGTTAATGTATCTTTACTCATTTTCTTCATGTATCAATAAAATTCGTGTGCAAAGATACGATTTATTTCTTGAATTGCAAAAAAATGACGGCTGTTTTTTTTGCTTTTTTGTAGAATAATCGAAACAGAAAAAGCAGATTCACTAAAATACGGAATCTGCTTTTTCGGCTTCTATTCTGTGATACTGTCTAAAAAGAGCAGCAATCGGTTGGTGACATTTACTTCTGAAACTCCCGAATCGAAATCGAGGGATACCAGGTTCAGTTGAGGGAAACGCTCATGTAGCCGTTTCTCGATACCCTTGGAAATCACGTGGTTAGCGATGCAGCCGAATGGCTGGAGCGAGATGATATTATTCACTCCGTCTCGGATATAACCCACGATGTCGGCAGGCAGGAGCCAGCCTTCTCCAAACTGTGCTGCCAGCGAAACCAATCCCTGCACATCCTTCGCATCATCATAAATATTGGTGAATGGACGGAAGTAGCGGAACCTGCTGGCTGCCTTGTTCACCTGGCGCAATCTTCTGCCTATCAATGCCTGATAAGCACCCTTGATGATGAAGTCTGGTACCTTGGTACAATTCAGTCGCATGTGCTTCTGTATCTCTACATTCACGAATTCCTGAAGGAAGAACGGAGCGAGTAGCGGAGGCACTACCTCAATGCCTTTAGAGATGATGTATCGCTCCAGGTACTGATGGGCAAAAGGATTGAACTTCAGGAAGATTTCTCCTACGATGCCCACTTTGGGTACATCCTTGTCTAGGGTCATCTGGTTGAATTCCTCTGCAGCCTGTTCCAGGAGCTTGATGAGACCTTTTGCTGAGTTTCGGGCGATAGGCTCGTCGATGAGGCGTATGTACTTATCCCGTAATTCCTTGGCTATTCCCTGTTTCCGTTCTCTTGCGATGCAGGCGTTGTACATCTCGTTAATCGCATCGCCATAGAAAATAGCGGTAACGATAATCTGGCTGTATTTTAGCCAAGGCACGTTGAAGCCATCCTGCTCATTATAGTCTTGCTTATCATCCGTAGAACCGGAAGCTTCACCTGTCGAGGCTGTCACGCCTAGTGTGAGTAATGGTACATCCTGGAAACCGTTGGAAATCATCGCCCGTTTGATGAGGCCTGCATAGTTGGTTGCACGACATTGTCCACCCGTCTGGCTCATTACTACAGCCGTGTTCTTGAGGTCGTATTTGCCAGATTTCAAGGCTTTGATGATGTCGCCCACGATGAGTGTTGCAGGATAGCAAACCTCATTGTTGGCGAATCTCAAGCCAATTTCTGCACTAGCTTCATCGCTCATAGGCAAAACTTCTACATCATAACCTATCAGCTTCAGGATAGGAGGAATGATAGGAGTGAGATACTCAGTCATAAACGGAGCGAGAATCTTGCGATGCACATCCTGCTTGGTGAAAACCTTGGTCTGCTGTAAATGTTGAGTGTTGAGTGTTGAATGTTGAATTTCTTCTGCTGTTGAATTTTTCACTCTTCGTTCTTCACTCTTCACTCCCTTTAGGCTTTCTATCAGCGAGCGGACACGAAGCTTCAGCGAACCAATATTGCTGACATCATCTATCTTCAAGAGCGTGAAAGGCTTGTTGTGGCGCTTCATGATGTCACGAATCTCGTCCTGGATAAAGCTGTCCGGTCCGCAACCGAAGCTGGTCATCTGTACGAAATGTACATTGTCACCCTGTTCGGCTGCCCATTGCGCAGCCTTCATGATGCGGTTCATGTAAGCCCATTGCTTGACAAGATAAGTCTCTGGCTGGCTGTTGTATGCATCGTTGTTGTCTGATGAGCCTCTGGCGATGTCTTCGCTGATTACGTTAACTCCCAGGTTTGCAATCATCTCGCTCAACTTGTGCTGAACCAACGGGTCTGTATGATAAGGACGGCCAGCCAGGAGGATGGTAAGACGAGGCTTTTCCTCGTTCTGATTGAGAATCTCCCAAGCTTTCGTCTTGATTTCTGCTGAATAGGAAGCTTGCGCATAGAGCGCTTCTCTCAAGGCCTTTCGGGCAGTCTTTCTGTCTACTCCCAACTTCTTGAGATAATCCACGATTTGCTTTTCCAAAGCCTTGGATTGTGCAAAGTTGATGACTGGAGAATCTATCGGTTTCTTCAGATCTATTACCGATTTGATGACATCACTATAGCCCGAAACCACAGGACAGTTGAAGCTGTTCAGCGTATTCTTCGGGTCATCATTGTGTTCATATACTACGTATGGCATCAGGATGCGGTCTACCTCCGGGTTCTCATTAAGCTCTTTGAGATGACTGTGAGCCAACTTGGCAGGGAAGCAGATGTTGTCGCTCATAACTGTATTCAAGGCTCCTTCATACTGGCTGAAGGTTGAATCAGAAGAGAGAATGACATCGAAACCTGCTGCATGAAGCAGGGCATTCCAGAACGGAAAATCCTCATACATGTTGAGAATGCGGGGGATACCAACCTTGATGTGGCGTTTTGTGATATCAAAGTGCTTAATTTCCTTACCGTCAAAGAGTAAGTGATATTTATATTCGTAAATATTCTTACCTTTTATCTCATTTGCACCCTTGTTGTTGAAAACCCGTTCACACTTGTTTCCCGAGTAAAACTTATTGCCACCAGCGAAGGTGTAGCGAGAAACATAGCAATGGTTCTCACAGCCTTTACATTGCAACTGCCTGGTTTCGTAATGAGCTAGATTCAGAAGGTCGTCAATGCTCCGGGCATTCGTCTCTGTTGGGTAATCAGCTGCCGCATGGAGTGCACAGCCGTAGGCACCCATCAATTCCGGCATGTTGCTACGGGCCACTTCGGTATGAGTCAGCAATTCGAAAGCTCTTACCACAGCATCGTTTCTCATGGTACCACCCTGTACGACGATTTTTCCTCCAAGGTTCTCGTTACCATGGAGTTTCAGTACTTTATAAAGACAGTTCTTGATAACCGAATAAGAGATTCCGGCAGAAATATCAGCCACCGAAGCCCCCTCTCTGAGAACCTGCTTTACCTTGGAATTCATGAAGACCGTACAGCGGGTACCCAGGTCGCAAGGAGCTTTAGACTGGCAGGCAAGTTTGGCGAAATCACCTACAGAATATCCCATGTTATTGGCAAAAGTCTGTATGAAGGTTCCGCAACCGGAAGAGCATGCCTCGTTGAGTTCCATTCTAACTACAGCACCTTTTTCTACGAAGATAGCCTTCATGTCCTGTCCGCCAATATCAAGGATGAAACTGACGTCAGGCATGAGTGATGCAGCTGCTCGTTCGTGTGCCATGGTTTCGATAATGCCGCTGTCAAGTCCGAATGCAGCCTTAATCAGTTCCTCGCCATAGCCGGTAGAACAAGAGCCTACGATTTCCAGTTCAGCCCCTCTATGTTCTGCTTCCTGCTTCAGGGCGTTCAGACCATCGGCTACCGCCTTAATAGGGTTGCCTAGGTTCAGACGATAGTTTGTAAAGACAATATCGCCCTTGTCCTTTTGGGCAGATTTCGCATCTGTATCCGTATTGCTTCCCATTCTAACTGCCACAATCTTGGTCGTAGTGGAGCCGGAATCAATACCGATAACTACCTGCTGCTTACCTTTTGCCAGAGGATGGGTTTCGGTAGCGAATCTTGCTTTTGACTGGAGCCATTTATCGTGCTCCATTTCGTTTTTAAACAAAGGTTCCAAGCTACTGTTCCACTCAACCTTTATTTCCTGATGTAAGCGCTTTCTGAGTATGGAAAGCTGGATTCCGTCAGAATCAGAAGCATCTGTAGAATCTGCGGAATCTGTGGGAGAATTACGGTAGGCGCATCCCAGCGCAGGAATCAGATTGCTATTTTCAGATACGATGAAATCATTTTCTGACAGCTGCATATAGTCGCAGAATGCTTTGCGGAGTGCTGGGAGAAAGGTCAGCGGACCACCGCAAAGCAGGATAGGAGCCTCGAAGTCGATGCCGTGAGAAAGCGTCACCACAGTTTGTACTGCGATGCTATGAAAGATACTAGCTGCAATATCCTCTTCCGGAAGATTGCGTGCCATGAGATTCTGGATATCGGTCTTGGCGAAGACACCACAGCGGGCTGCCATCGGATAAACATGTTGGGCATTCATAGCCAACTGGCTCATTTTCTGGTTGTCTACTCCCATTAATACGCTCATCTGGTCAATAAATGCACCAGTACCTCCGGCACAGTTTCCGTTCATGCGAAGCTCCATTCCGCCATTAGGCTTGAAGAAAACAACCTTGGCATCCTCTCCACCGATATCGATGAGAGCCTTTGCCTCAGGATGAGCCTTACGGGCATAAACCGATGCTGCCACTACTTCCTGAACAAACTCAGCCTGCAGCTGTTCTGCCGTTGCCATGCCCACGCTTCCCGTAACGCAGATATTTACCTTTGTATCGCCTATCAACTGGTTAATCTCATCGAAATAATGAGACACAAGTTCTTTGACACGAGCGTTGTGGCGTTCGTATTTTGAGTAAATCAAGTTTTTTTTGCCATCGATAACGGCAACTTTGGCTGTTGTAGAGCCAACATCTAGTCCGATACTATATTTTGCTTTCTTCATTTCTCTTCTTTCTTTCAGCCTGCAAAATTACAAAAATCTTTCAAAAAAACCAAAAGACAGCTATGATTTTTGCTAATAATCCCATGACTTTTTCAAAGAACAAAGAATGGGCATTCACACCTTTCTCATATCTCTGAATGCACTCCATGCTATCGGAATAGCTACTGCAAAGGAGCAGAAGTCTGCCCATGCCTGACACATTTCTACCCCCAGCAAACCGAAGAAATGGGGTAGGATAAAGATGAGCGGAATGAAGAACAAACCGCTTCTTGCTGCAGCTACGATATTGGCACGGATAGGCTTGCGGATGGTCTGCATCAGCATGTTGGTAAGTACGATGGTGGCAACTAGAGGAAAACTGATAACCTGCCATTTCAAAGCCATGGAACCAACCTCTATTACCTTGGTGTCATCACGGAAGAGTTCGATGATAGGCTCTGAGAAAATGAAGCCAATCACGGCACAGATAGCCAGGAATATGGTGCCACACTTGATGCAGTAATAAAAAGCTTCCTTGACGCGGGCGTATAGTCTGGCTCCATAGCAGAAACCACAGAGAGGCTGGAATCCTTGACCCAATCCGATTACCACAGCATAGGTAAAGAAAGAGATGCGGGTGACGATGCTCATGCCGGCAATGGCAGCATCTCCGTAAGCTCCCGCTGCCACATTCAATACCAAGGTGGCGATACTTCCCAAGCCTTGTCTTGACAGGGAAGGGGTTCCGCCAAAGATGATTTCCTTGGCATAAGCCTTGCTAGGTGTGAAGTAGCGAAGGTGGATTCGGATGTTCTGCCCCTTGTGCGTCATCCAGAAGAGGATGGCGCAACCGAAACATTGGCTGATGAGAGTGGCGATGGCTGCACCCGTAATGCCCAGCTCGAAGTAGAGAATGAGCAAAGGGGCGAGAATCAGATTCAGCAATACGCCCGACATGATGCCTTTCATCGCATACATCGTGTTGCCCTGGAAACGCATCATGTTGTTGAGAGTGAGCGAAGTGGTCATGAAAGGAGCCCCTAACAGGATAATGCCCAGATAACGCTCTGTATAGGGAAGAATGGTGGGAGTAGAGCCCAAGGTAAGGCAGAGTGGAGTAAGAAACAGCTGTCCCAGTATTGCGATGACCAAACCTGTGAGAAAGCTCAATACAAAGCCTGTTGTCGCCATCTTTCTGGCGTTCTCCTCCTCTTTGGCGCCCAACTTACGAGAGATATAATTACCAGCTCCATGACCATAGAAGAAGCCAACAGCCTGTATTACCGCCATCATGGCAAACGATATTCCCACAGCCGCTACGCTCTGGGTGTTGATGCTTCCCACGAAATAGGTGTCGGCGAGATTGTACATACTCGTAGACAGCATGCTGATGATGGTAGGAATCGCCATCGTGAAAACAACCTTGTGCACAGGAGCTTCGGTCAGAAATGTATAATTATCTCTTGTTTTCTTCATTGTGAAATATCTGTTTTCTTCTTTTTTTGACCATGCAAAGGTACTATTTTATTTTCGATTATCGCCCAATAATGGGATTTATGTGAACTTTTTTAATAAAAATGCACTAAAAACTTGCCTCTGTCAAAAATATGTAGTACTTTTGCAGACGTTTTGTAGTTCTCTATCTTCTTGTAATACAAGATATACGGACTGAATAGCTATATAAAACGGACTAATTATACTGATCAGAATTTGATTATAATCGAGTAAAAACTGTAATGAGCAATATAAGAATAATACCAGTAACAACCCGAAAGGGATTGCGTGCCTTCGTAAACTTCTATTATGAACTGTATAAGGGCAATAAATTTGCTGTTCCCTTCTTGCGCTTTGATGAAATGAATACATTGAGTAAGTGCAAGAATCCTGCCTTTGAATTCTGCGAGGCACAGTATTTCCTGGCTGTAGATGGTGAGGCGCGTATCGTGGGTCGTGTTGCTGCCATCATCAATCGCCGTGCCAATGAACAATGGAATAAGAAGCAGGTAAGATTCGGATGGTTTGATTTTGTGGATGATTTAGAGGTATCGCAGGCTTTATTAAATGCTGTTGAGGCTTGGGGACGCACAAAGGGAATGACTGAGTGCGTAGGACCGCTTGGCTTTACGGATATGGACCGTGAAGGATTGCTCATTGAGGGATTCCATCATAAATCTACCATGTATATCAATTATAATTATCCTTATTATAAGAACCACATGGAAGCCATGTCGTTCTATGAGAAGGATAATGACTGGCTGGAATATCGCATCAAGGTGCCTGAGGAAACCCCGGCCAAGTTTGCCAGAACTGCAGAGATGATAGAGAAAAGATACAATCTGCATGTGCATAAGTTTACTTCCCGAGAGTTGGTTAAGGGTGGTATGGGACGAGAGGTGTTTCATATTGTAAACGAAACTTATAAAGACCTTTATGATTTTCAGCAACTCACGGACAGTCAGATAGATAAGTATGTAAATGATTATATCAAGAAGGCAGATCTGAATCTGGTTACGGGTGTTGTTGATGGTAATGATGGCAATAGATTGATAGGTTTTGGCGTATCTTTCCCTTCTTTTACCGATGCTTTGCAGAAGATAGGGAATGGCAAACTGTTGCCTTGGGGATGGTTGAAAATTCTGAAAGTACTGAAGTTTCATGCCACAGATACGGTAGATTTACTCCTGATAGGTGTATTGCCTGAGTATCGTGCCAAGGGAGCCAATGCCTTGATCTTTGCCGATCTTATCGAGCAATATCACCGTTATGGATTTAAATGGGCTGAGGCTATGCCACAGATGGAAGGCAACAAAGGTGTACAGAGCCAATGGCAATATCTGGAAAGCGAACAGCATCGTCGTCGCAGATGTTACCGTAAGGTGATGGTTGGATAAGATAAAACTGTATGGAAAATGCGATTTTAAGATAAAAAAAGCGCCTGGCTTAGATAATTGATTCTGAGTCAGGCGCTTTGTTTTATTTCCTAATACCGTATGTTCTTTCTTTCTCCCAGAAAGCCCTTCAAGCCTCCCAGTTCCATCAGAATTACACCAATAAGGGTGGTGAGGATGCCCAAGATGACATCGATGATGTAATGATGGCCGGAATAAACGGCTGTCCACCAGATTCCTAAGCAGATGAAAGCGAATAGGACTATCGTGTACCAACGCTTATGGCTCATTACGGCATAGATGGTAGTGAGGAACATGTAGGCTGCGTGCAAACTGGGAACGGCAGCAAATACATTGGCATTCTTGCCGTACAGTCCATGAAAGATGGAAAGTCCCGTCATTTCATCAAATCTTCCTAAACCTGCCACATTACCCGGGATGTGGAGAACCGGCTCGAAACCGTAGTTCATCGCATACCAAGGTGGAGCTGCCGGATAAATATAATAGCCGATAAAGCCAATGATGTTGACCAGAAGAAAAGCCCATGAGAATCGTCTGAACCAGGAATACTGCTTCTTGATGTAGAGATAAATGGCGAAGGCGATAGGTACCGGTACCCAGCACAGGTAGAAGATGCCCGCCATGAAATCGGCTACTCCGCAGTTGTGAACCTTGAAGTATTCGCCTGGTATCATGAGTTGTGTATGGTCGGCTACAGCCTGCAGTTCGGCAGCTGTAGTGGCTGCTATTCCAAAGAGATATTTCTCTGCTTCATACAGATGAACTACATCGATGGAGTTTACCTTATAGTTCGGGTAGAGGCGCATCGAATCGTAGATGATTCCGAAGAGGAACCAAGGCAGGAAGTAGATGGCAAAGTTGCGGGTCTTCTTCCAAGCCATCAGCACGACCAATAGAATGATTAAATATATGCTAAACACTTTCTCTTATTTTTTTTTCATTACTCGATAGCAATGTGCGATGCGCCAGAATGCTGTGATGTTGGCAAAAATGGCGATGAGAATCATGCCGCTCGCCAACCACCATAAATCTCCGGTAATGCCAGTAACGATTGCAGATACGGCAGTAACTACTACTCGCTCCGGGCGTTGCATGAATCCTACCTTGCACTCGATGTCTAGACCCTCTGCACGGGCACGAACGTAGCTTACCATCACGGAACCCGTCATGGCAGCAAAGGTCATTACGCCCATCCAGAACCATTCGCCCTTGTCGGTAAGGAGGAAGACCAGACAGATGCCGAAGAGACTGACCAGCTCGCTGTAACGGTCGAGCGTAGAATCCCAAAGTGCACCAAAGAGGCTGCTCTTGCCGCTCATACGGGCCAGTCTTCCATCCATCATATCGAAGAGACCAGAGGCAAGAATGATAAATCCACCCCATCCGATGAGAGTCATACAGTCGGCATAAGTATAGTCGCTGGTGCCGGCAGTCATCAGGGTAGGGTCGCTGTTGACTCCGCCCATTCCCAGAATCCACGCTGCGTCAATAAAGAAGCAGGTAGCAAAAATATTGCCGATAAAACCTACCAGCGTCACGATGTTTGGCGTGATTCCAATCTTTATCATCGCCTTGATGAGCGGATTGATCATCACGTAGATTACTTTTTGTAAGAAATCTCTGTAATTCATTTGTTTATTGTCATTTGTAATTTCCTAATATTCTTTTTTCCTTCTTTTTGGAGGTCTTCAGGATTCCTTCCTTCAGGAACCTCTTCTTCGTCCTTTTTCTTAAACACGAATTTCCTCTGTCCGGGATAATTCACCAGCACAGCTACAAGAAATGAAACCACACATTTTGGAATCATGTAGTGGATATTGACGTGTTCATGCAGGTTGATGGCTTCTGTCAAGGCGATGGTACCGCCCGAATTGAGTGTCCAGCTCAAGGCCCAGATGATGAAATATCGCCATGCCACGCTCTTCTTTTTGCGCTTGGAGTCGCCGAATACGTAGCGGTAGTTGAGGGTGCAGTTGGTGATTCCGCCACTCATGACGCCCAGGGCATTGGCTAGTCCGTAGTATATTCCGATGATGTCGGAGAGAAAGAAAGCCAGTCCGAAGTCTACTATCGAGGCTATTGATGCTGTCAGCTCAGCCTTTCCGAAGGTTACCAGTTCCTGCTTTATCTTACCCATAAAAATATGATTTTGGCAATCAGCATGACGACGGCTGCATAGAATCCACCCAGCAGGTCGTCTGCCATGACATATAAGGCTCCCTCTTTGCGGTCTAGCCACTTGATGCCAAGCGGCTTCACCATGTCGAAGAAGCGGAAGAGAACCAAGGCAACCAAAGCCCACCACCAGGCATCCTTGGGTGCTCCTGTGGCAGTAAATGGCGTAATTAGGGACAGCGGAATCCATACGCCAGCCATCTCGTCGATTACTACTCGGCTTGGGTCTTCTCCCCAGTAAGGCTGTAGTCGGGCTGTAGCCCAGGTTCCTAACAGGGTAGAGAGGATGACCAGGAAAAAGGTGATGCTTTGCAGCGTTTCTCCGTTGAAGCCACCGAGGTAAGCCATCAATGCCCAAATAAGGGTGGCCAAGACTGAGCCAGCCGTACCTGGTCCCCAAGGCCAGAAGCCGCTTCCGAAGCCCGTTCCGATGATGACGGGCAGTAGAGGAGGGCGCTCGTTGGTTAGATTTCCTTTATTGTTCATTTTTGCCTAATTTCTATTCGTTTTGCTTGATTGTTTGTAATTCGGTTGCAAAATTACGCTAAAAAACTAAAATATCCAAATAGTTTTCGATTATTTTCAGAATAATATGTATATCTTTGCATCCGAATTCGGAAAAAAGCCAAAAATGAAGCCCAAAAGAGCTTAAATATGGCTTATTATATAAATAAGGTATTATTAGAAAGAGGTTAATGAAGGATATGAATTTTAAAAGATCATTCTTGTTGTTTTTTACATTGATGGTCTGTGCGCTCGAGATGGCTGCACAGCAGAAAATCAGCGGTCGCGTCATCGACGAGGATGGCTTTGCCGTGCCTTATGCTAGCGTGCAATATAAGGGACACAAGATTGCCGTTTCAAGTGATGGAGAGGGTAAGTTTACCATCGAGAAGCATCCCGAATGGGTGCTTACCGTGAGTGCCCTCAGCTATAAGTCACAGACTGTGAAGATTAGCGAAAAGCTCAATTTTCTGGAAGTGAAATTGAAAGATGATAGCCGCCGACTCAACGAGGTGGTGGTGAAATCGAAGAAAGGTAAGTACAAAAGAAAGGAAAATCCTGCCGTAGAGCTGATGCGACGTGTGATTGCTGCCAAGAAGAAGAGCAATCTGTCCAATCATGATTATTATCAGTTTGATAAATATCAGAAGTTAACCTTGGCGCTCAACGATTTGACCAAGGAACAGTTGGAGGGCAAGTTCTTCAGCAAGCGTCAGTATCTGCTGGACCAGGTGGAGAAATCGCCTTATAATGATAAGCTGACCTTGCCTGTGCAGGTCAACGAGACGGTTTCGCAGCATATCTACCGCAAGGATCCAAAGAGCGAGAAAGATATTATCAAGGGTCAGCAGAGTAATGGTATCGGTCAGGTGATTCAGACGGGTGAAATCATCAATACTGTTCTCAAGGATGTATTTACCGATGTCGATATCTACGATGATTATGTGCGCCTCCTGCAATATCCGTTCCCTTCTCCTATCGGTAGGACAGCCATTTCCTTCTACCATTATTATATAGAGGATACGGTTTATGTAGAGCGCGATCTCTGCTATCATCTGCAGTTTATTCCTGCCAACAGTCAGGACTTCGGATTCCGTGGAGAGCTCTATGTGCTTGCTGACAGCACCCTGCATGTAAAGAAATGTAATCTTTATATGCCTCACAATAGTGATGTAAACTGGGTGAAGGATATGAAGATAGAGCAGGAATTTACGAAGCTCGATAATGGCGAGTGGGTTTTGACCAAGGACGATATGGTGGCAGAAATGCACATCAATAATCTGTTGCAGGACCTGCTGGTGGTAAGAAATACGCGACTCTCCGACTATGCCTTTGATGAACTGCCGAAGCAGCTGTTCAAGGGCAAGGCGAAGATAAGGCACGATATGGACGCCATGAACCGTGATGAGGCTTACTGGAATAAATACCGACAGGTAGGCCTTACGAAGAGCGAATCGTCGATGGATAGTTTCATTCATCGTATGGAGAATTCCAAGGGCTTCAAATACATTATCCTGGGTGTGCGAGCCCTGATGGAGAATTATGTTGAGGTGGCTCATGCCAAGAAGACCGAGGAGAATAAGGAAAACAGAAGTTATTTCGACTTGGGACCTATCAATACGTTCCTTTCCAACAACTTCGTGGATGGAATCCGATTGCGTCTGGCTGGTCGTACGATGGCTGCGCTCAATCCTCATTTCTTCTGGAATGGTTACGGAGCCTATGGTCTGAAGAGTCATGAATGGTATTATGGTCATGTGCTGACCTATTCTTTCAACAAGAAGAAAAACAGTCCGTTCGAGTTCCCTATGCGCAACCTTACTTTCGAGGTGGGACATGATATTACTTCTCCATCTGATGACAACCTGTTGCACAACAAGGACAACTTCTTCATGACCCTTCGTGCCACGACTCAGGATCAGATGTATCTCTACCAGCGCCAGAAGCTGGGCTTTGTCTACGAGACCGATTGGGGCTTCCGCTTCGATACTAATATACGTTGGCAGAGCAACCGTACTGTGGGCAACCTGCATTATTATAAGGTGAACACGGGCGAAGAAGTAAAGAAAATCCGTACCACGGAGGTTTCGGCAGGACTCAATTACAATCCTGGTGTTACCTATGTGAATACCAAACAGCAGCGCTTGCCTATCAATCTGGATAGTCCTGAACTCAGCTTGCGCCATACGACGGGTCTCGATGGCTTTATGGGTGGACAGTATAAGAGCAACATCACCAGCCTGGGCATTTACAAGCGCCAATGGTTGGGAAGCTTCGGCTACATCGATTTCAATATTGTGGGTAAGATGCAATGGAACAAGGTGCCATTCAGCATGCTTATCCAGCCACCGGTCAACCTCTCTATCTTCGAACAGGAGGCCACTATCAGTATGATGAAAGACTGGGAGTTCCTGAGCGACCGTCAGGTATTCTGGTCTGTAGCCTGGGATATGAACGGCAAGCTGCTCAATCGTATTCCGCTCATCAAGAAGCTCAAGTGGCGTGAATATATTGCAGCCAAGGGAGTCTGGGGACAACTTACGGATAAGAACAATCCGCTGAAGAATCCGAACGATGATGTTCTCTTCAAGTTCCCAAACAACTCTTACACCTTTGGTGATACTCCATATTGGGAATTGGTGGCTGGCGTGCACAACATCTTCAAGTTCTTCGGAATTGATTATGTGCGCCGTATCAATTACCTGAATCATCCTAATGTAGACAAGTGGGGCATCCGCATGGGATTCCTCATGACGTTCTAATCAATTTCTGATGGTCTGGAAGCGGACCATCAGAAATCATATTTGTCATCAACAACATAAAATAAGATAGGAGATAGAATCATGAAAATTTTGCTAGCAGACAGACAGGACATCACGCGAGCAGGACTCAGCTACGTGATAGAGAAAATCGAAGGGCTGGAAAGCAAGTATGTGGAAGACAAGGCTGAGCTGATGCTTGCGCTCAAAGAGAACGAAGATACGGTCGTGATACTCGACTATACGAACTTCGACATCAACGATGCAGCAGAGCTGCTCATCCTGAACCAACGTTTTCCTTATACCCGATGGCTCTTGTTTAGTGAAGACTTGAGTACCGACTTCGTGAAGGTACTCGTGGCTAGCAGTAGTATGTTCAGTATTCTCCTGAAGGAGAGCCCGCTGATGGAAATCAAGGAGGCTATCCGTTTCTGTGCAGCCAGCAACCGTTTCATCTGCCAGCGCATGATGGAAGTATTGCTCGCTCCTAAGAAAGAAACAGAAGAAAAGGTAAATCTTACCAAGACTGAGACTGAGATTCTGAAAGATATTGCATTAGGAATGACTACGAAGGAAATAGCCGAAAAGCGTTTCTCCAGTTTCCATACCGTGAACACCCATCGTAAGAATATCTTCCGAAAGCTGTGCGTCAATAATGTTCATGAGGCTACAAAATATGCTTTAAGAGCGGGCTTGGTAGATTCTGCAGAATATTATATTTAACTTCTGAACTTGCGAAACTTGAATACGATATTTGAGGATACGGTAAAAAATAAGGTTTCAGATTGTCTCCCGACAGTCTGAAACCTTTTGTTTCTAACTAACTTATTATCAACTATTCATTACTTACTGGCTGCAAAATTACAAGTTTTTATAGAAAAAAAAGTATTTTCTCTAGAAAAAACACACGTAAACGTTTGCAAATTCGAATAAAAACTGTATCTTTGCACGTAAAAGTGCAATAATGCATCTTCTAATCTAACTTATTAGTAAATGAAGCAACGTAGAACATCACTAAAAGATCTCGCAGACAAGTTGGGAGTGAGCATCGCTACCGTGTCTCGAGCTTTACGAAATAGCCATGAGGTGGGAGAGGAAATGACTCAGAAAGTCAAGACCTTGGCAAAGGAACTCAACTATCGGCCTAACCCATTTGCACAGAGTCTTCGGAAGGAAGCTCCAAGGGTGATAGGCGTCATCGTTCCTAATCTGGTTACCCACTATTATGCTGCCGTGCTGGATGGCATAGAAGATTATGCCTCAAAGTGTGGCTATTCGGTTATTAGTGCCAATAGTCATGAGAACCATGAGCGCGAAGCGAAGGCTCTTGACAATTTTCTCGATATGCATGTAGAAGGTATTATTGCTTGCCTCGCACAAGATACTACCGACTATTCTCATTTCGAGCAGCTCCACAAGATGGGAGTTCCTTTGGTGTTTTTTGCCCGTTGCTGCCTGGAAGAAAAGTTCTCTCAGGTTGTGGGTAATGGTGATGTGGCGGCTCAGGAGGCTACTCAGCACATGATTGAGACCGGCTCCCGCCGTATTGCTTTCATTGGCGGTCCTAACCATCTCGATATGGTTCGCCGTCGCAAGCATGGCTATCTGGAAGCGCTCAGGGAGAACCGTATTCCTATCGACCGCGATCTGGTAGTCTGTGACAAGATAGATTTCGATGTAGCCCGTAATGCTACACTTCGACTTCTGGAGAGTGAGAATCGCCCGGATGCTATTCTTGCCTTCAACGATATCATTACCTATGCTGCCTTTGATGCCATCAAGGCTAAGGGCTTGCGCATTCCTGAAGATGTTGCCATTATCGGCTTCACGGATGGAGATACGGCAGCCTTCGTTACTCCACGCCTTTCTGCCATCATGGATAAGGCGCACGAACAGGGTACCAAGGCTTGCGAATTGCTCATGCGCAGCATCAATGGGGATGAGCAAATCTACAAGGAAGTTGTGCCGATGATTCTGAAAATCAGAGAAAGCTCTGAGAAGCAGGGTTAAAGGAACTTTTCCCTAGAACTGAAAGACCACTTTGAAGACTGATGAACCTCGATGGAAAGCGATGATAAAGATAAAAACGACAAACTATAAATATAAACCTTGAATGAGCATGTTTAAAAACTTGAATTTGCTGAGGCAGGCCCTCATGGTTCTAGGATTTGTGCTGCTTCTGCAGCCTCTCCAGATGAGAGCGGCTTTGCAAAACATCGAGTTCTCCAGTTTGAATAACCGTGACGGACTCAGTAATAGCCAGGTGAATGCTATCTTGAAAGATAAGACAGGTTACGTCTGGTTTGGTACTCAGTCGGGACTCAATCGATTTGATGGATTCCGAATGAAGACCTTCTTGTATAGTGCCACAAACCAGACTTCATTGGCCAACAATTACGTAGATGATTTACAGGAGGACAATGAAGGAAAAATCTGGGTGCATACTTCTGTGGGTTATTGTGTCTATGACCCTACTACCGAGCAGTTCGACCGCAAGCCGGAAGTTTGGTTGAAGACCATCAACATAGAGGGTGCACCACAGAGACTATTGGTGGATTCGCAGAAGAATATGTGGATTCAGGTGTGGGGAAAGGGTCTTTATTATTATAATGTAAAGAACGAAACCACATACCTGTTCAAATATGCGAAGAAGCCTAAGAGCGATTGTATCCTGGATGGCGACTTTAGCAACCTGAAGGATGTAGACGGCAAGCTGCTGGTTACTTATGGCGATGGAAAGTTGTGCCTGCTGGATGGCGACAAACAGAGCGTGCTCTGGTATAATACCTTCCTGAAAGACCATCGTCTTTGTGGAGATAATGGCGCTTACAGTTTTGTAGAGAACAATCATACTTTCTGGGTTTCTACAGCAACAGAATCTTATGTCTTCAATTCTCTTAACAGACAATGGCTTACAGCCCGTTCTTATCTTGCACAGAGAGGAATTCTTGTTCCTGTAAAAGACCGCATCGTCATGCGCGACCTTCAGGTAGACCCAAATGGTGCCTTGTGGGTTGCTACCGATCATCATGGACTTTTCTATATTGATTTCAAGTCAAAGACTTGTCACCAGTATGTGCATAGTAATGCCCGGGGAAGTATTGTAGACAATTCTTTACAGAAGGTTTATATTGACAATTTCGGAGCCGTATGGGTGGGCAGCTATAAGAATGGTGTGGCTTATTATTCACCATCTTCCAGCAAGTTCAATACCATTCCGCTCGGCGATGTCTGTACCATTACGCAGGATTTGGCAGGAAATCTGTGGTGTGGAACCAACGATATGGGAATCGTGGGTTATAATCCTGTAACCGGACAGACCTGGCATTTCGGTCAGGCTCAGACCGGTCTTGGCTCGGATGTCGTGGTGAGTAGCGTGACCATGAAGGATGGAACCATGTATTTCGGAACCTTCAACGGCGGCTTTACCCAGTTCAAGAATGGCAGGTGGAAGACTTTCAATATTTCCAATAGCGGATTGGCTAATAATAGCGTCTGGTGCTTCCAGGAAGACCCTCAGCATCGTCTGCTTATCGGTACTTTGGGAAGTGGTGTGCAGATTTTTGATCCTGTCACAGAGAAATTCTCTACCTTCAATATTGCCAATTCGGGAATAACGAGCAATTTCATCAATTCCATCTTCCTGCTCAATAATCATGAGGCTCTGATAGGTCATTCCCAGTATATTTCTGTCTTTGATCTTCATAGTAGGAAGATGACTAACATCAATAGTACCAAGGACGGAACTCCTTTCGAGAGTCCTTCTGTCAATTATGCGATGAAGGATAGCCGTGGCATCTTGTGGATGGCTTCGCCTGGAGGTATTTCGATGTATGACAGCAGCAACGGACAGTATGAATCCATCAACGAACTGAATGGAACCACAGGAGCTGTAGGCTGTGCGGTTGTTGAGGACAAGCAGCATAATATCTGGCTGGTTTCCGAGTTTATCGTCACCCGTGTAACCTTGACCAAGGATGCTCAGGGCAAGTGGAATCTTACCATGATCAGTTTCAATTCGCTGGATGGATTGCAGAGCCGACAGTTTAATATCCGTTCTGCCTATCTGATGCGAAACGGAGCGATTGCTGTGGGCGGTCAGGATGGTATTAACATCATCCGACCTAGAACCATCCGCACCAGCAGGCAGCAGGCTCATGTGCTCTTCAGCGGATTTGTTCTCTTTGACCATCCTCTTACTGCGGGCGAAAAGTTCGAGGGCAGAGTGCCACTCAAATTATCGCTCGACAGCAATCCGGAACTTGACTTGAGTTATAAGGACAAGGCGTTTACCATCCAGCTGGCTTCCAATCAGGTGTCGCTTCCGGCACGTTGCCGCTTCCTTTATCGCATGAAGGGATTGAACGATAAGTGGATGATGACTCCTGACGGAAGATCGGAAGTTACATTTACCAATCTCCTTTCAGGCAACTATGTGCTCGAAGTGAAGGTGGTGAATGGAGACGGAACCGTGAGCGAAGAGGTGAGCCGGCTGAAGGTTCACATCCATCCGCCGTTCTATCTCTCTACCTGGGCCATCATTCTTTATCTGCTCCTCGTTGTGGCTGTCCTCTGGTACTATCGCCGCCGCATGATAGAGAAGCAGAGAGTGAAGTATGAAATCCAGATCAGGGAAGACAGCATCAAGAAGACCCGTGAGATGAACGAGTTGAAGCTCAACTTCTTTACCAATGTGAGCCACGAGCTTCGAACTCCGCTCACCCTGATTATCTCGCCTCTTGTTACCATGATTCGGGATGAGGGCGACCCAGAGAAGCGCAGAAAGCTCGAACTGATTCATCGTAATGCAACCCGACTGCTGAATCTGGTCAACCAGATTCTGGATTTCCGCAAGTTCGACCAAAACAAGGAGAAGCTGTCTCTTGCCCGTATGGACATCGTGAGCTTCGTGGACAATATCTGCAATTCGTTCAGAATTCTGGCTAATAATAAGGTGAATCTGTCTTTCGAGTCGTATACTTCCAAGTTGCTCATGACCTTTGATGCAGACAAGGTGGGCAAGATTGTCAATAATCTCCTCAGTAACGCCTACAAGTTCACCCCTGACGGAGGTTCTATTACGGTTAGACTTTCCGTAGCCTTGGGTGTAGAGGTGAAAGACCATACTCACGACATGTTGCGCATTAGCGTAGCCGATAACGGCAAGGGAATCAGCGATGAGGAGAAGAAGCACGTCTTCGAGCGTTTCTATCAGGTGAACGGCACGGAAATGCAGCCTGCCGGTGGAAGCGGAATCGGACTCAACCTGGTGAAGAAGTTTACAGAACTTCACGGAGGTCAGGTAGAAGTAAGAGACAACGATGGCGGCGGTTCAGTCTTTATCGTAGACTTGCCGATGGATGATGGCGGAGCTGCCAAGACCAACGCCCATCTGGAATCCATGCGTGTGGCTCCAGTCATCGCTACCGTTCATAAGGCAGAAGATACGATGGAAGAAACGGTAGAGGAGGGAGGCTCTTCTGATGCGCTCTATGGCGTTCATCGTTCTTCGCAAACCGCCAAGCCTACCCGCAAGAACTATGTAGCTAAGGTGCTTCTGGTAGATGATAGCGATGACTTCCGCGAGTTTATGTGTGATGTGCTTACCGACTATCAGGTCATCGAGGCCGTGAACGGTAAGGATGCCTGGCAGAAGATTATCGAGGTTCGACCGGACGTCATCCTCTCCGACGTGATGATGCCTGTGATGGACGGAATCGAACTCTGCCGCATGGTGAAGAGCAACGAAGAGACGGCTTCCATTCCGTTTGTGATGCTGACAGCACGTCTGGCTACCGACCATCAGGTAGAGGGATTGGAGAGTGGAGCAGACGATTACATCATCAAGCCGTTCAATATCGATATGCTCAATCTGCGCATCCGCAATCTCTTGGGTTGGGCACGCCGTTCTGCCCGTCGTTCTATCCTCGACAAGGATAAGGAAGGCAAGAAGGACCCAAACCAGCCTAAGGAGAGAGTGATTCCAAAGGGCGAGCTGGGCGACTTTGAAATGACAGCCAGCGACCGCAAGTTCCTGGCAGATGTGGATAAATACATCAAGGACATGATGAGCGATCCGGATACTTCGGTAGAGTCGATGAGTGCTCATCTTTGCATGTCGCGCGTCCAGCTCTACAAGCGTATGGTTTCGCTCACGGGTACCACTCCTTCTGAGTATCTGCGTGCCAAGCGCATCAAGCGGGCTGAAGAGCTGATTCATAACGACGAGCTGAACATCAGCGAAATCGCTTATACGGTAGGTTTCAACAATCCTCGCTATTTCACCAAATACTTCCAGGAGGCTTATGGACTGACGCCTTCCCAGTATAAGAAAAAACTGAATGGCGAGAGTATCTAATCATAGGAATCCATAGGAATCTCTTGATTTCTTGTTAACGAAAAGGGTATAAAATGTGGTAATTAACATTTTATACCCTATTTTGTTACATTTCCACATATTATTATCACTAAAAAAAAGTAATTTTGCAGGCAGATATTCAATCTAATAATCATAAGTTTAAAAAACTTGTATAAACAATATAGTATGAAGCTAACTAAGACGTTATTGATTTCAGCCGTTTTGCTGATGAGCGCTTCTGGGCTCCAGGCAGTAGGCTTTATTCAGAAAGGTAACTATCTTACCGTTCAATTGAAACAGCACCAGAATTTTGGTCCTAGTCAGATTCGCCTCCAGGTGGTGAGCGATAAGATTATCCGTGTGCAGGCTACTGCCGAGCAGGGATTCCGCGACAAGCAGAGTCTCATCATCGTGCCTCAGAATGGCAAGGCTAATTATAAGGTAGAGGAACAGGGCGAAAAGCTCATCATTACCACAGCCGCCATGCGCGCCGTGTTGAATGAGGCTACCGGTCAGATTACATTCTATGATTTGAAGAATCATGTGCTCCTCAACGAGGTGGCTCAGGGTGGAAAGACTTTCAAGCCTTTTACCGTTCCTGACCGTGAGATTGGCGTAGACATCGCCAAGGTTCCTGAATCTCAGAAGCACGGATGGTCATGGAGAGCCCTCTTCGATTCTCCAGACAACGAGGCTTTCTATGGGCTCGGTCAGCATCAGAGTGAGGAACTGAACATGAAGGGCAAGAACGAAGACCTCTTCCAGTATAATACGAAGGTGAGTGTGCCTTTCGTCATTTCCAACAAGAACTACGGTATTCTCTGGGATTCCTATTCTTATTGCCGTTGGGGTAATCCGGAAGATTATCTCCAGCTCAACCGTGCCTTCAAGCTTTACGACAAGGACGGAAAGGAAGGTCAGCTTACCGGTACTTACGTGGATAAGAACGGGCAGAAGATTGTTCGTGGCGAAGACAGCATCTACTTTGAATATGCGATGCCTGAGGCTTCTGAAATCTGCAAAAAGACCGACAAGGGCGGTATCCAGAACCTGCCTAAGGGCTTTGCCCTGAATGGTTCCAAGGTAGTTTACGAGGGTTATGTGGAGGCTCCAACCAACAGTTTCTACCAGTTTATCCTCTATTATGCCGGCTACATGAAGATTTATATCGACGGCAAGCTGGTTGTGCCTGAGCGCTGGCGTACAGCCTGGAATCCTAATTCCTTCAAGTTTGAAACGCCAATCAAGAAGGGTGTAAAGACTCCTATCCGCATTGAGTGGCAGCCGGATGGCGACGTTTCCTACTGCGGTCTTCGCGTAGCTGCTCCTCGTTCAGAGGCAGAGAAGAACCAGCTGAGCATCTGGAGCGAAATGTCTCCGGATATGGATTACTATTTCATTGCCGGTCAGAACCTCGACGAGGTGATTTCGGGCTACCGTACGCTTACCGGCAAGGCTTCGCTCTATCCTAAGTGGACCCTCGGTTTCTGGCAGAGCCGTGAGCGCTATAAGAGCAGCAAGGACATCGAGGAGAACCTCAAGAAGTTCCGCGACCTGAAGATTCCTGTAGACAATATCGTTCAGGACTGGAACTACTGGAAGCTCGATTCATGGGGAAGCCATGAGTTTGAGGCAGCCCGTTATCCTAATCCTCAGGCGATGCTCGATAGCGTGCATGCCATGAACGGAAGATTCATGATTTCCGTATGGCCTAAGTTCTACGATACCGTCAAGAACTATAAGGAACTCGACAGCAAGGGCTGGATGTATCATCAGGCTATCAAGGACGATATTCATGACTGGCTCGGCTTCCGTGGCTCTTTCTATGATGCTTATGATGCTGGTGCACGAAAGATGTTCTGGCGCCAGATGGACGAGAATCTCTATACCAAGTATAAGTTCGGAATCGACGCATGGTGGATGGATGCTTCTGAGCCTAATGTTCGCGACTGTACCCCGATGTGGTACCGCAAGGCTCTTTCCGGTCCTACTGCCCTCGGAACATCAACCGAATATTTCAACGCTTACAGCATCGTGAATGCTGACGCCATCTATCATGGCCAGCGTAGCGTAAATCCTAACCAGCGTGTCTTCCTCCTTACCCGTTCGGGCTTTGCAGGCGAGCAGCGCTACAGCACGGCTACCTGGTCGGGCGATATTGCTACCCGTTGGGAGGACATGCGCGCACAGATGACTGCCGGATTGAACTATTCTATGGCGGGTCTGCCTTTCTGGGGAATGGACCAGGGTGGTTTCTGCGTAGAGAACCGTTACGTGGCTGCCCAGCAGGAGTTTGACAAGACCGGTAAGGAGAATGCCGACCTGAAGGAGTGGCGTGAGTTGCAGGCTCGCTGGAACCAGTTCGGCTGCTTCGTTCCGCTCTATCGTACTCATGGCCAGTGGCCATTGCGTGAGGTCTGGAATATTGCGCCAGCCGATCATCCGGCTTACAAGACCATCGTGGCTTACGACAAGCTCCGTTACCGTCTGATGCCTTACCTCTACAGTATGGCGGGTATGGTTCATTTCAAGGATTACACCATGATGCGTGGATTGGTGATGGACTTCAACGGCGATGATAATGTTTACGACATCAAGGACCAGTGGATGTTCGGTCCTGCCCTGATGGCTTGTCCTGTAGGCGAGTATCAGAAGTACAGCCGTAACGTTTATCTTCCTAAGCAGAAGGGCTGGTACGATTTCTATACCGGCAAGCATTATGCAGGTGGTCAGACCATAGTAGCCGATGCGCCATTCGATAAGATTCCTGTCTTCGTACCAGAGGGTTCTATCCTTCCTGTTGGTCCGGAGATGGAGTGGAGCGACCAGAAGAAGGCTGAGCTCATCGACCTCTATGTCTATGCAGGCAAGGACGGTTCTTATACACTCTATGAGGACGAGGGAACCAACTACAACTATGAGAAGGGCAAGTATGCTATGATAGACTTCAAGTATAATGATGCCCAGAAGACCCTGACCATTGGTGCTCGCAAGGGTTCATTCGACGGAATGCTGCAGAAGCGTCGCTTCAACGTGATTCTGGTGAATGCCCAGAACAACCAGGGCGTTAACCTCGCCAAGGCTCCTAAGGGCAAGATGGTGAAGTATGCCGGTCAGGCAGTAACTGTAAAATTGAAGTAATCTAATCTCCCGCAGATTTCACAGATTACACAGATATTTGTAACTCTCTTTCAGGAAAGATGAATCTGTGAAAATCCGTGCAGTCTGTGGGATTTTTTATATTGATAGGAAAGAATGAATAAGAAAACAATATTTAGCGTAGCCTTGATGAGCGGGCTTTTTGCTCTTCCGATGAGTGCCCGCGAACATCTGTCTTTTGATAAGGGCTGGCTTTTCACTCTGGCTGATTCTGCAGGAATGTGGAAAGCGGATTATGCTGACGCCCATTGGCGAAGCCTGAATCTGCCTCATGACTGGGCGATAGAGGGCGATTTCTCTCCAGGCAATCCTTCGGGAGCCGGCGGAGGCGCTCTGCCGGGCGGAATAGGATGGTACAGGAAGCATTTCTCCCTGAATCCTCATGAGAAGTACGACCGCTTTACCATCACTTTCGATGGGGTTTACATGAACTCTACCGTCTACATCAACGGCCATCAGCTCGGAACCCGTCCTTACGGCTACAGTACTTTCGAGTACGACCTTACACCTTATATTAATAGGAAGGGTGATAATGTGATTGCCGTGAAGGTGGATAATAGCGACCAGCCTAACAGCCGATGGTATTCGGGCTGCGGAATCTATCGCCACGTCTGGCTCACCAAGACCATGAAGAAGGCTTACATTCCTCAATGGGGACAGTATGTTTCTACCACTCCTCAGGGTGATGTCAGGGTGAAGACGGATTTTGCAGCTTCCGGCAACAGGATGAAACTCTCTGTCCGTAACACCATCTATGATGCTGCAGGAAAGATTGTAGCAAAGAGTAAAGGTGATCAGGAACAGAAACTGCAGGTGAAGAATCCGCATCTCTGGGACATCGGAAAGGGATATCTCTATACCGTCAAGAGTGAGCTGGTTCTAAATGGGAAGGTGGCGGATGTAGCCACAACCACTACAGGCTTCCGTGATGTGAAGTTTGATGCCAGAAAGGGATTTTTCCTCAATGGCAGGAATATCAAGCTGAATGGAGTCTGCGAGCATCATGATTTCGGCTGTCTGGGTGCTGCCGTAAACGAGGATGCGATGCATCGCAAGCTTACCATCCTGCGCAACATGGGCGTGAACGCCATCCGGAGCAGCCATAATCCTCCGGCTCCAGAACTCCTCAACATGTGCGATTCGATGGGAATCCTCGTCATGGACGAGAGTTTCGACATGTGGCGACGCAAGAAATCGAATGGCGACTACGCCCGATTCTTTGATGAATGGCACAAGCGCGACCTCTCAGACCTGGTGAAGCGCGACCGCAATCATCCTAGCATCATCATGTGGAGCATCGGCAACGAGGTGTTGGAGCAATGGTCGGATGCTGCGGCAGATACGCTTTCGCTGGAGCAGGCGAATCTCATTCTGAATGCAGGTCATGATGCTTCTACGCTGGCGCATAGCGATGAGCTGAGCGTGAATTCGCTCCTTACCCAGCATCTTGCCCAGATAGTCAAGGAGTATGATCCGTGGGGAACGCGACCAGTTACGGCTGGCTGTAATGAGCCTGACCCGAAGAACCATCTCTTCAAGAGTGGAGCCATCGACGTGATTGGGTTCAATTACCATCATCAATGGGTGAAGGATGTTCCGAAGAACTTCCCTGGCAAGCCTTTCATCATGTCGGAGAGTGTCTCTGCCCTGCAGACGCGCGGCTTTTACATGATGCCTAGCGACAGTATCTATTCGGCTCCTAAGGAGTGGTGGCTGCCTTACTGCGACCCTTCCTTCAAGTGCTCGGCTTATGATAATATGCATGCTTCATGGAGCTGCACGCACGAGGAGACATGGGATGTGGTGAAACATAATGATTTCGTGGGCGGACAGTTTATCTGGACCGGTTTCGATTATATCGGAGAACCTACTCCTTATGCTTATCCGGCACGAAGCAGCTACTTCGGAATCATAGACCTGGCAGGTCTCCCGAAGGACACTTATTTTATGTATCAGAGTGAGTGGACGCAGAAGAACGTGCTTCATCTCTTCCCTCATTGGAACTGGATTCCGGGACAGACCATCGACATGTGGTGCTACTACAACAACGCAGACGAGGTGGAACTCTTCGTGAACGGCAAGAGCCAGGGTGTTCGCAAGAAGACCGTCTATGGCGAGAAGAACGAGGGTGAAGCCTTCCGGAAGAGTACGGAATATCACGTGATGTGGCGAGTTGACTTCCAGCCGGGCGAAGTAAAGGTGGTGGCCAGAAAGGGCGGCAAGCTGGTGGGCGAGCAGACCATCAGGACTGCGGGGGCTCCTCATCACATCGTCTTGAAGAAGACCTATCAGGGCAATCTGGCTTATGGCTCAGCAGAACCTACAACCTTCGTAGAAGTGAATGTGGTGGATAAGGACGGAAATCTCTGTCCGAATGCAGAGAACCAGATTTTCTTCTCTTCCGATGCTCAGATTCTGGGTACGGATAATGGTTGCCAGACCTCTCTGGAGCGTTTTACCGACCCTCATCGCAAGGCGTTCTTTGGCAAGTGCGTGGTGGTATTGAAGGGCAAGGGCAAGCTCCAGGCAAAGGCTGTTGACCTGAAGGAAGCGGTTTTGGAATTATAGAATAAAAAACTTTTGAATCATGAGAAAATCAATTTTAACCCTTTGTGTCCTGAGCCTGCCGATGGCAGGACAGGCACAGCTTAAAACTAATAATGGCATAGAATACTTACAATGCCAGGCGCCCGATGTTTCGGGCGATTTCAGCGATTTGGCAAATACTTATTTCCTTGCCGACAGCATCGCTGGCTTCGACCTGAACAAGGGCGAAGGACTGCTCAACTGGAAGCGTTACCGGCTGGCACCCCGACAGGCTTTCAACCTCAACGGTTATTGGCCGGTCAGGATGAAGATGCTCGATTTCCCCGACACGCAGTATGATAACGATCCAAACCTGAAAATCAGGATTCAGAAGATTGATGACAGAACCCTGCGCATTACCGTCTTTACTTCGCCTATCGAACCTAAGATGGACGAGGCCAACGACCCGATGTTCTCGCCTGAGTTTATCTCCGGCAACTTCGGCAACGGGAATGCCCGCATGGGGAAGGGTAGATGGAACACGTCGGCGTCGGCACAAAGCATTATTTATAAAAACGGGAATGGAGAGCTGGAAATCCAGAAGTATCCGTTCCGATTGATACTTCGCGATGCGAAAGGAAAAATACTTACACAAACTCGACATATAATAGACAACGACAGTACGCAGGTAAAACTCCTGCCGTTCAATTTCATCAAGCGCGGAAGCGACAATTCGCGCAGCATCAACCCCGTCTTCATGCTTTCGCCGGGAGAGAGAATCTATGGTTGCGGAGAGAGTTTCACCTCGCTCAACAAGGTGGGGCAGAAGGTGAATATTTCCGTGGTAGACCCGCAGGGACCTGAAACCGACGGAATGTACAAGCCTGTGCCTTTCTATTTCTCCAATCGTGGCTATGGAATATTTATGCATACTTCGGCTCCAACTACTGCCGATTTCGGAGCCAGCTACATCGGAGCACAACGCCTGTTCATGGGCGATGAGACGATGGACTTCTTCGTTTTCTTCGGAGAGCCAAAGGAGATTCTGGATAAATATACCAATGTGACGGGCAAGTCGCCGATGCTGCCTCTCTGGACTTTCGGTACCTGGATGAGCCGCATTTCCTACTTCTCGCAGAAAGAGGGACTGGAGATTGCCCATCAGCTGAGAGCCAACCGCATTCCTGCCGATGTGATTCATTTCGACACGGGATGGTTTGGCGTAGACTGGCAATGTGACTATGAATTTGCCAAGGACCGTTTCAAGGATCCTGTAGGAATGCTGAAGACCCTGAAGAAGGAAGGTTTCCATACCTGCCTGTGGCAGTTGCCTTACTTTACTCCGAAAAATCGTTACTTCCACGAACTGGTAGAAGGTGGAATGGCGGTAAGAAATGCCAACGGAACGCTCAATTACGAGGATGCTGTGCTCGACCTGAGCAATCCGAAGACCGTAAGCTGGTATCAGGACAAGATAGCCTATCTCATCAAGCAGGGAGTAGGCGTCATCAAGTGTGATTTTGGCGAGGCGGCTCCTTATGATGGTCTTTACGCCAGCGGCAAGACGGGCTTCTATGAGCACAATCTCTATCCTCTGCGCTATAATAAGGCGCTCTGGGAAGCCGTGAAGGCAAATTCTGCCGACCATGAAGGCGTAATCTGGGCACGAAGTGCGTGGGCAGGAAGCCAGCGTTTTCCGCTCCATTGGGGTGGCGATGCGGCTACCAACGAGATTGGAAGCGTAGGAATGATGGGCGATTTGCGAGGCGGCTTGAGCTTCGGATTGAGCGGTTTCTCTTTCTGGAGTCATGATATGGGTGGCTTTGTAACCCAGAGTCCTGACGACCTGTACCGTCGCTGGTTGCCGTTCGGTTTCCTGAGTTCTCATACCCGCGCTCATGGTGCGCCTCCTACCGAGCCTTGGCTCATCAGCAAGGATTTTACGGATGCTTTCCGTGCCAATGCCGAGATGAAGTATCAGCTGATGCCTTATGTCTATGCGCAGGCTAAGGATTGTTCGGAGAAGGGCTTGCCGATGGTTCGTGCGCTCTTCGTAGAGTTCCCTCATGATGCAGGTGCCTGGCTGGTAGAGGATGAGTACATGTATGGCTCCCAGCTGCTGGTGGCTCCGCTCCTGGAGTCGGGCAGTAGCCGTACGGTTTATTTGCCTAAGGGTAAATGGATTGATTATCAGAGTGGTAAGGTTTACGAGGGTGGCTATCAGGAGATTTCCATCCCTACGGCTCAGGAGGTGAAGGCTTATGCTGAGGCTTCGGGCTCGGCAACGGTTTCCCAGCCTCTTCCTTGCATCATTCTGGTCAAGGATGGCAGCTTGATTCCTCAGGTTCCTGTGGCTCAGAGCACGGACAAGATTAATTGGAGCAAGCTCTCAATGCGTACGTTCAAGGCTGATGCAGCCGAATGCGTAGGCTATCTTTATCTGCCGGGAAGCGAGAAGATTGCAATCGTAAAGCGAGAGTTTTATGATTCTACCATTTGAAAAAATGCTATCATAAAAAATATTATTTTTAAAAATGCTATCATAAAAAAATCCTTCGGAAGTAATGCGATGTTTACTTCCGGAGGATTTTTTTGTAGATGATAGTATGATTAATATGTTGTATCTTTTTTACTCGATGATGCTTTGCAGCAACCCCTGGCAGGCATCTTCCAATAGGGTGATGACCAGTTCAAAATCGCCCATGTCGCCATAATATGGGTCGGGAACGGTGGTGTATTCGCGATGGTGGGTCAGGAAATCGGCCATCCGGACCACTTTGTCCTTGTCTGCCTGGCAGGAAGCCATGGAGGTGATGGCACGGTAATTCTCATTATCCATCACCACGATGGTTTCGAATCTCCCGAAATCTGACTTCTGGAACTGGCGGGCGTGGCTGTTGAAATTGTAGCCATGCTCGGCGCCACATTTCCTCATGCGGCTGTCAGGCAGCTGCCCCACGTGCCAGTTGCCTATTCCTGCAGAATCAATTTCAAACTCATCCTGCAGCCCTGCCTTCTCTACCAGACTCTTCATGATGCCCTCGCCGGCTGGCGAACGGCAAATGTTGCCGAGGCAAATAAATAAAACGGTATGTTTACCTTTCTTTGTCATAATTCTTTGTAAAAATGTTTACTGAACTTGTGAAACTTGAAATGTTTATTTTAGCATTAAATCTGCATCCATCTAATTTGCCTGCAAAGTTAGCATAAATCTCCGTATTATCCAAGGTTTTTCCTTTCTTTTTGGTTTTCTTCAGCTGAACTTTCGTAAGTTCTGTCTGTAAAAATAATAAATCTGTGTTAATCTGTGAAATCTGTGGGCGTATTTATAGTCCCACGGATTCCACAGATTTCCACAGATTTTTTATCTCTGTACTGTTTTTCTTCCGATGAAAAAAATCCCGATAAAGAACTGGATTTGTCTTTATCGGGAAAAATATCGGGGGAAAATATTTTTAGTCGATTTCTTCATCAGCCTCGTAACCGCCCATCTCGCGGATGGCGTTCTTCAGCATGGTGTACTGCTGGTAGAGGTTGTTCACAGCCTCTTCACCCTTAGTGTAATCGTGCATTGGCGCCTTGAGGAAGAAGCTCAGGAAGCGCTGGGTGCCGTAACGGCCGGCACGGGCTGCAAGGTCGCTCAACAGGCAGAGGTCGAGCAGCAATGGAGCGGCAAGGATGGAGTCGCGGCAGAGGAAGTTGATCTTGATCTGCATTGGATAACCCATCCAGCCGAAGATGTCGATGTTGTCCCAACCTTCCTTGTTGTCGTTGCGAGGTGGATAATAGTTGATGCGAACCTTGTGGTAATACTGAGTGTCCTCATCGTTGCCATGGCCGTAGAGGTCTGGCTGGACTTCTGGCTTCAGGATAGTCTCAAGGGTAGAGAGCTTGCTCACCTCCTTGGTATGGAAGTTGGCTGGCTCATCGAGAACGAGACCGTCGCGGTTGCCAAGAATGTTGGTAGAGAACCAACCGTTCAAGCCGAGGCAGCGGGTGCCGATGATAGGAGCAAAACCACTCTTCACGAGAGTCTGACCAGTCTTGAAGTCCTTGCCTGCGATAGGCATGTGAGTCTTCTCAGCGAGTTCCCACATGGCAGGAATGTCAACCGTTGTGTTAGGAGCACCCATGATGAAAGGAGCACCCTCGGTAAGGGCTGCATAAGCGTAGCACATGGATGGAGCGATGTGCTGGCGGTCGTCAGCCTTCATCGCAGCCTCGAGAGCTGCCAATGAGCCGTGGATTTCCATATCTACCGGTACGTAGATTTCTGTAGAAGCAGCCCAGGCTACGACGATGCGGGAGCAGCCGTTCTTCTCCTTGAAGTCGCGGATGTCCTGGCGCAGAGCCTCCACCATCTCCCAGCGGGTCTTGCAGTCCTTCACGTTGTCTCCATCCAGACGCTTGGCGTAGTTCTTGTCGAAGGCAGCCTTCATTGGAACCACCTGCTCCAGTTCCTCGCGCACAGGGTTGATGTCCTTCTCCTTCAGAACCTCGGCATACATAGCAGCCTGGTAAGCATTCTGAGGATAAACATCCCAAGTGCCGAATACGATGTCGTTGAGATCTGCCATAGGCACGATGTCCTTGTAGTGAAGATACTTCTTGTCTGCACCCTTGCCCACGCGAATCTTATCGTATTGAGTCATTGAACCAACTGGCTTTGCAAGTCCCTTGCGAGCCATAAATACACCAGTCATGAATGTAGTAGAAACTGCACCACAACCTACAACCATGATACCCAGCTTGCCATCAGCTGGTTTAACCTTGTTTTGTTCCATTATCTAAAAAAAATTAATGTATTGTTAAGTCTTCTAATTCTATTGTTCAGTATGTCTATCTGGATTGCAAAGGTAAGGAAAACTGATGGATTAATTGCAGTTTTTGGGAAATATCTGCAATAAATTTAGAAATATTAGCATTAGAATGATAAAAAAAACGATAAAAAGTAAGTATCTTTGCAGAAGATTCATTTTAAATTCTTTCATAGCATGACAATAACGCTTATTATATTAATCATTACGGTTGCCATGTTTATATGGGGCAGGGTGAGAGCTGATATTGTGGCTCTTTCTGCCTTGGCAGCACTTTTAGTTCTCGGAATCCTGACGCCGGCAGAGGCTCTTGCCGGCTTCTCTTCGCCCATCGTCATCATGATGATAGGCCTCTTCGTGGTGGGTGGAGCCATCATGCAGACCGGCCTTGCCAAGCTGACGGGCAATAAGCTGATGGCGCTCTCCCGTGGCAACGAAACCGTTACCTTCCTCCTCGTGATGCTGGTAACCTCGTTTATCGGAGCCTTCGTGAGCAATACCGGAACCGTGGCGCTGATGATGCCTATCATCATGAGTCTGGCTGCGGGTTCGGGAATGCAGTCATCGCGATTCCTCATGCCCCTTGCCTTTGCAGGAAGCCTGGGCGGAATGCTCACGCTCATCGGTACGCCACCCAACCTGGTCATCGACGAGGTGCTTACCGAGGCGGGATTCAAGCCCCTGGCGTTCTTCTCCTTCTTTCCGGTGGGCATCATCGTCATCGCCATCGGAATCATCGTCCTCATGCCGCTGAGCAAAATCTTTCTCAGCAAGAAGCAGAACGGTAAGAAAAAAAATAACCGCAAGTCGCTCGACGACCTGGTAGACGAATACCAGCTGCTCGACAACCTGCATCGCTACATCGTGCCAAGCAAGCGGACGGCTGCAGCCATCGGTGAGAATGGGCAGATGATGGACATCGTGGGCAAGACCCTCAAGGACCTCAGCATCCAGAAGAAATATGGCGTGAGTATCATCGAGATAAGAAACGAGAAGAAATCGCGCCTGGGACTCGTGAAGGACGTCAACCAGAACATGGCGAAGAGCAGCAGCACCATCGCCGTGCACGACACCTTATATATAATGGGTGATGAGGAGAAGATTGAACGGTTTGCGCAGGATTACGACCTGAGGAAGATGAAGGACGTGAAGATTGATTTCTACGACCTGGGACTGACCGAGATTGTTGTGATGCCTACTTCCAATTTTGCCGGATTGCGAATTGGAGATGCTAACCTGCGCAAGCGCTTCGGCATCAACGTGCTGGGAGTGAAGCGAGGCGGAAGCTCTTCTGACGGCAAGGTGGGAAAGGAATATATTACCGACAATCTGATAGCCACCAAGCTGCATGTGGGCGATATGCTCCTGGTGCAGGGAGAATGGACCAATCTGGCCCATCTTACGGCTGATACCACCAACTGGGTGGTGCTGGATCAGCCGGAGAAGACGGCAGACAAGGTGCTCCTGGACTACAAGGCGCCTGTGGCTGCAGCCATCATGCTCTTGATGATAGCGATGATGGTGTTCGACTTCATCCCCGTGGCTCCGGTCACGGCGGTCATCATCGCCGGACTGCTTACCGTCTTTGCCGGATGCTTCCGCAACGTGGAGGCTGCCTACAAGACCATCAACTGGGAGAGCATCGTGCTCATCGCCGCCATGATGCCGATGTCTACGGCGCTGGAGAAGACGGGTGCTTCTGCCCTGGTTTCTCAGGGGCTGGTAGACAGTCTCGGCTCGATGGGACCGACGGCTCTGCTTGCCGGAATCTATTTCACCACTTCTCTCATGACGATGTTCATCAGCAATACCGCTACGGCTGTGTTGATGGCTCCTATCGCTCTGGTGGCAGCCCAGCAGGTGGGCGTGAGTCCTTATTCCTTCCTCTTTGCGGTAACGCTGGGTGCCAGCATGTGCTTTGCCTCTCCGTTCTCCACTCCGCCTAATGCGCTGGTGATGAAGGCGGGTGGCTATACGTTCATGGACTACGTGAAGGTAGGTTTGCCGTTGCAGATCATCATCGGCGTGGTAATGACCTTCGTGCTTCCGCTCCTGTTCCCGTATTGATTTTACTTCAATCAATTCCCTCATTTGCGAAATTACTGAACTTTAGAAGTGTTAAGGGGACGTTAAGGGACAAATGTCCTACGTTATACGACAAAAGACTATTGTCTCTTAACTTCCTGAACGACCGAAGGGAGTGATAACTTCTTTTACTTCAATCAATTCCCTCATTTGCGAAATGCTGGAAAAAGATAATCCCCAATCTCTTGGTGCTCCCGATGAGCCCCGAGGATTGGGGATTTTCTATCTTGGTAGTAGGACTACAGACCTACGTCTCCGCCAGCGTCTCCACCGCTGGTGCCACCGCCTTCGGTATTGCCTGAGCCACCACCTTCGGTATTGCCTGAACCGCCGCCTTCGGTATTGCCTGAGCCGCCGCCGTTGGTTCCACCTCCGTTTGGATCCTTGTCTGGGTCTTCCACGTTGCCGCCATCGCCCGAAGTAACGTTCTTCACCACCTTGCCGTTTCGGTCGATACAGGTAATCTGGATAGGAGTTCTCTGCAGCTCATCCTTGATATCCACGTTTGGGGTGAAGATAACTCTGCGGGTGGTGATGAGGCTACCAGCCACCTCACCCACGGTAGCCACACTCTTGGCGCGAACTCCGAATCTCATGGTTCCCAACCCCGGGATGGCTACGGAGTGTCCTTCGGTAGACCATGCCTTGATAACTTCGCCGGCAGCATCCCAGCATGCCTGCATCACGCCGCGGCTCACGCCACTTCTCAGAGCCGCCTCCTTGATAACCTTGCTCTCCGGGAGCTTGTTGTAAAGCTCGGTACTGAGAACGTAACGATACTTACCTTTCAACTCACCCACCTGGATGAGGGTTTCCTTTGCTTTCAAATTAATTGCCATAATCTTCTTGAATTTTAAATTGTTAATAAATTGATAAAAAATAATTATAAAGCTTTCCCCCTTTCAGGGCGTGCCCATCTAGCCCCCTTCCAGCCCTCTTCTAGCCCCCGTTCTTGCCGAGTCAGAAAAGGAGCGCAAGGCTCGTAGCCCCCTTCCAGCCCTCTTCTAGCCTCCGTTCTTGCCGAGTCAGAAAAGGAGCGCAAGGCTCGTAGCCCTCTTCCAGCCCCCGTTCCCAGCGATTCCATCGCTGGTCCCCCCTAGGCGTTCCGGCGTTTTTGCAAACCATCTTCACCTGATGGTGATGGTTGGCACGAAGTGCGAAGAGTCGGCTTGCGTGGTGATGTTGTTCTCCTGCTGTTGCCTCTGGTTCTTCCCGATCACGAGTCCCGCGGTACACGAGCTGGTGAGGAAGGTGACGATGGCAGAGCATACGGCCACGATGAGATACTTGATGAATGCCTTCATATTTGGGTTCATACGCTTCTCTTGCCCCCTATTAACTTTCCGTCTTCTTTTTAAAAGAAGAAAGAGAAGGACTCGTATCAGGGCTTGGAGTCGAGGTTGATAACTTGATGCATTCGGGATTATCTTATCCGGAATATCTCCCAGATGCCTTTTTTCATTTTTCCAACTGGAGAAATATTTTTCTCCAACTAGGAAAGTGATTTTCCTGCGCTTTCTGAATCACGATGCAAAGATACGAAATCCCCCACAGTCAGTTGGGCGATGGCATGTGATGCCGTGCGATGGCGGCACATTTTTATGGTTCCCCCAGGTATTCCACGATACCCTTCACCTGCTTGGGCGAGAAAGCCTTGCAGGTCTTGCGGTACCCCATCGCCAGGAGTTCATTCCATAGCGGGGTACAGAGATGGATCCATGCCATCAGATGGTTGACGGCTGTGCGTGGATAACTCTCGGGAAAGTACATCAGGGCAAGTTCCTTCTTGGTGTACATACGAATCTTGAAATCATCTATCATCATAATTCAATTTACATTAAAAAATCAATTTGCATAAAAAATACTAAACTCGGTTTTTACCTACACGCCCTAGTAAGGGCAGAAGCTTTCCAGATAATACTCGCTGAAATCCTTGCATCCTGGGGGCAACTGGTGATGAACCAGATGGGGGAGAATCTCCCTGAGTTGCAGGAAGAGGCTTTCGCCGGGCGCATCCTGATCAGGAAACATGTGGAATTCCACCTGATATTGCCGCTCGATATCAGCCAGCAGCTGCTTATCCTCGGGTTTGAGAAGCGTGGCCGACGGAATGGCTATCGCCTTATGTCCGGCAGAAAGCATCGCCCAGCAGTCGCTGCATCCCTCCGTAATAAACAGCCTCTCGCCCGGCTTCAGTCTCCCTACCACCGGCAGGTTGTAGATGGAGCATCTGGCGCCATAGGGAAAGCGGAATCGGGGAGCCATCGGTTCCGTCCGAAGCGAACCCTCCGTCTGATGCGAACTCTCCGTCCGAAGTGAACCCTCCGTCTGAAGCGAACCCTCCGTCTGATGTGAAGGAGAATCTGTGTCATCTGTGAAATCTGTGGGCGTTTTTTCTGCAGCCACCCCCTTCGCCTCCGTGGGCGTCTTCCGGTAATCGAGGTTTCTGTTCTGAATCCCAATCAGCTTTCCCTCCGTGCTGAAGTATGGAATCTGCAGCCAGTTCACACCATCCCTATCCGTCCAGGATGTCAATCTGCACCAATTCACCACTCTCCAGTCAATCTTCCTCTCTTCGAACAGAAATCTCCTTGCCGCCTCGTTCAGCCACGGATGCTCAAAGAATCTCGCATACCTGCTGGCATCAAAGGAGGAGGATTTTCCCGAAGAGGAACCATTGGCAGAAGAGGCTTCGGAGGAAGGGGAAGAGGCTGAACCCTCTCTCTTCCTGTCATCCTCCAGGTAAACCTGATGCTCCTCGGCGAGCCATCGGCAAGCCGACAGGAAATCCTTCCCCAGGTATTTCATCACCAGGTCGATGGTGCCCACGGAATTACCCATGCAGACATAGCAGCGGCAGCTGTTCTTCCTCGTGTTGAACGAGAGGCTGGCATGGTGGTCGTCATGAAAGGGGCAGAGTGCCTTGTGCCGCTCCACCTTTATCCCCATCTGCTCCGCAACCCTCTCTATCGGCAGGTCGCGCAGTTTCTGAATTTCATATTTCTCCATAAAATCAGTCTCCTTGCATTTTCTTCTAATCCGATCCCAATCCGTTATCACTTTCGCCATCAGTCAGTTTCAAGTCGCCTCTCCGGCCACTGTTCCGAGCGATTCCATCGCTCGTCCCTTTCCCGCAGTCATCGCTTGTGCAGCCCTTCACCTTTTCACCCGGCGCCCCCGTAAGATACTCCTGCGTCTTCGTATAAAGCCCCGTCTGGCTGCAATAGGTGATGAACTTGCGATGCACCCACTTGTAAAGTTGGTTTTTCGTGCCCTCCTTTGTCTTTCCCTGCGATATGCGGAGTGCTTCAAGCTGCGCCTCGTTAAATGGATTAGGCAGATTATCGAGCAGATTCTTCGGCCCTCTTCTCTGAGCCTCGCTCACCGAATCGGCATCCTGGTTCAGCAAATCTGCGAAAAGCTGCGCCTTGCTCCAAAGGTCGTGATACACCAACCACTCCACCAGCTCGCCCATCGACTTCGTCCAAGTCTGGTTATTCAGCACCCAGAGCAGGCAACCCGCCTTCCACGCTGATACGATGGAACGCTTCGAAATGTCCCAGAAAACATCGTCGTCAGTCAAATCGGCAAGTGTAGCCATGTCTTGAGCCAGCTGGTCAGCAAGTTTATTCAGTGGCTTGATGATGAACCTGCCCTTGCAGATGCTCAGCTTCACAATATACTCATCCAGCTTCTTATAGAAAGCCTCATCATATTTTCCCTGTCTCGGAATTCTGCCGTCACGTCCCATTCTCGCCTTATACGAGAACACCATTCGTCCGAAGGTACCGTTGAAGAGCTCGTTCTTATAGAACTTACGGGCTGCATACGGAGTGGAGGAGATGGTGAGGTTGGCACGGAGCACCGGATTGCCGGTCACGCCATCGGCAGTAGCTCTTAATGCTCCTGAGCGCTGGCGGTCGTAGATATTGCGCAGCATCTGCGAAATCTGCTTGTGCCCGCCGCACATCCTGTCGGCCATCTCCACCTCGGGCAGATTCAGGTACTGCGTTCTCTCGCCCAATTTCTCGCATCCCATGGCGTTCAGGATAAAGGCGGCATTGGTTACATCGGCAGGTGGAAACCAGAAACTCACGTCGGGTCTTACAGGCTTTTCCTTGTTGGCCGACTTGGATTTTATCTGTTTCTGCCACTCCACGAGCTTCTCCAATTCCTTCTCATCGTGTTCTCGGAAGTTTCGGCAGATGGCTTCCACTAAGTTTCCCAATTGACCTTTATTGCAGCCCGAATCGGCAACGAGATTGGCCATCATGCCACATGATTCCTTCCAACTGTGGTCGGGATACTGAAATTCCGTGCCGCTTACCTGCGCTCCAAGAATAGGGAAGAGCATCGGAACAAGGGGTTCGTGCATGTCTTTTGATACCTGAGAGAGCAAAAGTTGCACACATTCGGTGCCTTTTCCCAGTTTTGGCATCTTCGGAGCGGCGTTTTTTGTAATGTCGTACTTTAAATTTGTCTTCTTCATTTTTAATTAATGTTTTGATAATGAGCCTTTTAGGGAAAATGGGGACTTCCAGAATCTTCCAATTCCAGTTCTTCCAATTAATTTTTCGAGGGTTCCATTTCCTTATATTATATATATAACTATTTATATATTAAGTAGTTATAGTATCTATAAAAAGGGTTTTTGTCTTGTAACACCCTTTTTGGAATATTGGAAGAACTGGAATATTGGAAGATTTTGGTTCCGCCTGTTTCCAGCCTTTCCCCCGAAGTCCCCACTTCCTTTAGAAAGCCTAGACTCCGTGTTATCTGTTATCACTCTTGCTGCAAATGCAGAGCAGCTCGTTGGCGGCTCCTCGGCAGAATTCCTCGAAGGTGAAAAACTTCTTGAACTGAGGTCTGCGGTTGAAGGTAGGGTAGAGCGTACCGTCGTTCTTGCGGTTCACGTTGATGTAAGTTCCTTCATACACGTGTGGATTTCTCTGCACCACCTTCTCCTTCTTCTTCTCGGAGTCGTTCTGCACGAATGTGAAGTGGTCTTCTCCGTCGTGTGTGATGGCTCCGTCCAGATACTCGCCAATGCCCAGGCGTCCAGGCTTGCGGGTTATCAACTTGAGGTCGATACCCAATTCTGTGTTGGGGTAGAATCCCTTTTCTTTCTTACTTGAACTTTCGTCCATATTGCCATTTAATACTGTATTCATTTTTATTTGAGTATTAAATAAGCCTCTCTGGTACGATGACGTTCGAAGAGGTATCCCCGTCATCTTTTTCTAGTACCATCATTCCCCATTTCGTGATTTGCAACTCGCCTGATGGGTAGTCATCTTGTTGTCAGATGACGGGTGCAAAGATAAGGCGAAAACCCCTGGTATCAATGCTTTTCAAAAAGGCCTTCTCCGAAGTTCTCTAAAGTTCTCCGAAGTTCTCTGTTTTTCTCTGATATTCTCTCTACGTATAATCGCATTTTTGTCATAGGGGTACAAAAAAGCGACCGATACCTGAACAAAAATCAAGTATCGGTCGCTATCAGAAGATATAAATCTCTATCAGGAAAGCACCAGTCGCTATCGTCTTCTAGTCCTTATTATAATATTTACAGAAAGTCTTGTATCCGAACCCTCCTTTCTCAATCGGCATACCCATGCGTATCAATTCTTCATGGGCATTTTTTGTGTTTTGTGGCAGCAGCACCTTGCCCTCCTTTTTCAGTATGTTTAGTCTCTTGCAGATTTCCTGCACGTCAAATTGCTTTACCAGTCTCTCCACTTCTCTATGCACCTGCCATCCTTCATCTTCTTCCAGCGCAGGATGCACAAAATGGAAGAGTTCCTTCTGAAATCCTTCTCCTGCAGCTTCATTGGCTTCATTAGCTTTTTCTCTCACCTCTGCCTCGTAATTCTCTCCCGTCACCTCTGTTTCTTCAGCAAAAAAATCCTTTGCAATCTGCATCATCTGCTGTGTAGTCAGATTGCCATGGATATTCAGCTCTTTGTGCTGGTTGTTGTAAATAACATTGCCTGCATAATAATTATTACTCATATTTCTTCCTTTTTTTAATATTCTTGTAATATTTTTGTATGTCTAGAATTCTGTTGGCAGCAGAGGTGATTTCCCTTCTTCCGGGTGGTCAAGATGCAGATGCTTACTATGAACATCAAACGTAGAACTTCCTGCGTGATAGTGCTCTGCCTGAACCGTAGGCTTCTTTGCTACCTCTTTTAAAGCCTCCGTCTGTTCCTTGATGGCATTAATCTGTAGACCTTGTCTTGCCTCTTCAGAAAGGAAACGCTCAGTCATATTGTCAACCCGAAGTTTATACTCAGGGGGTAAATATGAAATCTCGTGGTAGATGAATCTCTGCAAAACCTCAACATCTTCTCGTCTGGCTAGAGTTTGGCTGTACTTAATGATTGTATCAATAAGGTAGTTTTCCTTCTGGCTTGATAGAGATGGGGTAGGGGAAAAGCTGTTTGTCGGCAGCCCCAAATGAGTGCGCAGACGGTCTCTAATCGCGAAAGCGGTAAGCAATTGGCGAAACTTATCCAATGGAATGCGTGTGTAGTGAGCACGTATGAGCATTGCAACCTCATCATCATTGGAATAAGGAGCCAATGCCGGAATATTGGAAAGTTCTGTCTCTAAATCTTCCAACCATGACATCATTTTCAAATTATCTGGTTTATGACAGTCGGCCCCCTTTAAGTGCAGCCAATCATGCCATGCCCTTTCTGCTTCATGAGTGGATAGTAGATGGGGAAGCCAACTTTCGCGAAGCTTCTTCAGGCGACCCTCATTGCATAAACCGGTCAATAAGTGTTCTAGTTCATTCGCCATATAGCGCATCTTGTCGCCCTTTTTTGCTTCCATAGCTTTTATGATATTCTCTATTCCCTCCTTCGCTTCGTACCATAGAGCATATTTTCCCATTGTTGTTAAAGTCTCTGTGTATTCCAGAAGTTCTTCTTTGTCATCAGTAGTAACAGTTTCATGTTGCAGAATATCTTTCATCATCATCACAGCATCTTCTACGCATAAAAACTCCTCTGTCATAGGAAATATAAGTAGGTGCGGCTCCCATTCTTTCCAATGATCTTTATGCAAGATGGGTACAATTGGAGTAGAATCAGTTTCTGCTTCAACAAAAAAATAGCCCTCTGTAGAAATTATAACCTCCTTAACCTGAGCGCGGAAATAACCCCGTCCGCTGGTTGTCAATGCAGCCTGAGCCAATGATTTATATTTTTCTCTATTACGTACATAGCCTGCCTTCCGACTCGCAAAGCGCGCAACAAAAGCTTCTTCATCAGTTTCGTTAGTGGGTTCGGGTTTTACTGAAATATAGGGGTGTTTTCTGTCCAGCATGGTCAGAAATTCAATTGTTTTTTGTTGTTCTTGTGCAGTCATATCCTCACCTTTTACGTGGGTAGAATTTACTGCATATTGTACCCCAACTATTTTTATTAAATCTCCCATTGGTTGTTATTTTAGATTTTTGGAAAGCTGAATTTAGTTATTACGGCCGTCCGAAGTACAAAGTTACAAAATAAATTCCTATTAGCATTAAAATGTAACATTTTTAACATTATTCGTAATAAAAAACAAGATTTTACCCTTTTTGTGCAGCTTTTTAATAAAGATGCTCCTTTTCTCCTCCCGTCTCCAATATCCCCCTCTTTCCTTCGCCTCCAATATCTCCTCTCTCGCCTCCCTTTCCTTTCTTTCCTCTCTCGCTTCCCTTTCCCCTCTTTCCTCCCTTTCCTCTCTCTCCTCCCTTTCCCCCTCTTTCCTCCCTTTCCTCTCTCTCCTCCCTTTCCCCCTCTCGCCTCCGTTCCAAGCGATTCCATCGCTTGGTCTCCTTTCCCAAGTCTCGTTATCTCTATTCCCCTTCAGCAATCCTTTCCGCCATCTCGTTCAGCTCCAGGCATTCCTCTCTGGTAATAGTTTTCTTCTCCATATGATACTCCCAGGGGCTAATCTGCAGCAGCAGCCCTTCAGAGCAAGCATCGAAGCTCTCCCCACAAGGCTTATACAACCGTGGAAAACCATTCTCCCTCAAAAGCACGATCCTGTACCCCCGATTCATAGCCTCGCGCAAAACCTCCTTCTCCTTTATGGAAATAGCAGCGCTCACCAGCACGCCTCCACGTTCGCCGCAAGCTAGCCATTCCTTGCGCAAGCGGCACAAATCCTCCTCCGAATACCTGCGATGCACAATCACCGCCACCTTATCAGGAATATCGAGCAAGAAACAGTTACCCACCATCTGGCATCTGCGTCCCGCCACCACCTTATTCTGCATCACAGTAAAAAGCTCAGGGTTCATCCTCTTGACCATCAGTCTTCTAGGGTTATCATCCAAGTACTTCTTCCACCTCTTCAGTTGGCCTTCATGCAGCAGAAGCTTGTCATTGTACCCCAATTCAAAGAGCCCCTTTCCAGTCATCTTTTTCATCCCATAAATTCTCCTGTAGGCCCTGTTGCATCCCAGCTTGAATCCTTTCACCACCATTCCCAGCGAATCCATCTCCTTTCCTCTTTTCGCCGTCATCCCCATAGAATCAGCTTTCTTCTCGCTTGTCAAGGCAGCGGCTTTCTCCTCGCTTGTCAAGGCAGCGGCGTTCTCCTGGCTCGTCAAGGCAGCGGCTTTCTCCTCGCTTGTCAAGGCAACGGCTTTCTCCTGGCTCGTCAAGGCAGCGGCTTTCTCCATAGTCTCCGCCGAGGTCTGTCCCCCTCTCGCCTCCGTTCCAAGCGATTCCATCGCTTGGTCCCCTCTCAAGTCCTCCTTCACCCTCACAATCAAGTGCACATGATCCGGCATGATGCAAACCTTCCAAACCTCCACCTGGGGATAATATCTGTGAATTTTCGGAATTTCCTCCGTCACGATAGCCGTTCCCAATTCCGAAAGCATCACCTTAGGCGCATCGCCATCCCCCGGTCGAGCATTCACCCGTCCCTCCAGTCTTCCCAGCAGAGGCATGCGTCCCTCCACCACAAGCGTCAGCATATAAGTCCCTTTCTCATGGTAATCATGCCAGGGGCTCCTGCGTTTCATAGAGTGCCTGGTTTCGCGCACCTCCAGTCCTCTAGCTATAGCTTCATCTCTTTCCATAATAATCCTAATAATATTGTTAATAATAAAGTTCCCTCCTCATCCTCTCGCGAAGCAGAAGCAGCTCCCGCCTCCTCTTCGTAGCAGAAGCAACTCCTTCCTCCCTTCGTAGCAGAAGCAGCTCCCGCCTTCTCTTCGAGTCTGAGTCTTGTCCCCCTCTCGCCTCCGTTCCAAGCGATTCCATCGCTTGGTCCCCCATCTTCGCCAGCCCCCTCATCTTCATCCTTCCTTCACTATCTCCTTCACCCGTTCCTCAATCTTCCTCCACGGCTGCCCCAGGTTCACAGTTCTCACATAGATGCGATGCCCCGGAAGATGCCCAAAATGACTCCCAAAATGATTCCCCAGAAGCCGCCCCAGCAAACCCTCTGTAACCTGAATTTCCTCAAATGAGGAAATCTTGCCAAAGTCTTTAGCAACCTGGCTCTGATGTCCTCATCAATACCTTCTATCCTCATCAGCCTCTTCAAGGTAGAAAAGATAACCCGGTTGATGACCACATCCAGAGTCAATTTCGTCTATTCTGCCTGTCAGGAGTTTGCTCACTTCTGTGGCATCCTCTGCTTTCTTGATTTCCAATATCGAGTTTACCCCGCAGGCCTCTTTAGCGACCTTGCAGATAACCTTGTTTGGGCCTATGCTGGCATAGCCACCGGGCTTGGTTTTGTCTATTTTCAGAAATTCCAGAAAGGCTTCCTTTACCTGTTCCTGACTTTTCCCTTCTAATTTAAAAATATTCTTATCTGCCATATTTATTGTCTTATTTATAAGTTGTTTTGTAATTATATTTTTAGTTGGATCAAAGAAGATCTAAATCCCATGGGTATCGATCTAAGAAGATCTAATTGATTTGTTCATTTCGATAGGAACTTCTATCTTTGCAACGTGTTTGATAATTATATTGTAGAATTTAACAACGAAATTTATGGAAAAACAATGGATTTCAACTATTGAGCTGCTTAACTATCTGAAGGAACATCCTGATAAGGAGAAAGAATGCAGACTCAGTTTGGGCTATGGCCTAGGTTCCACCCATTATTGGTATTGGGACCCCGAGACAAACATGTTCATGCACTCCCGTGACTGGGATTTTGAGCCTTATACCGCAAGTGAAGTGGTTAACTGGTACGGGGAAGGCAAATGGAAGATTGAACAATGAATTGAGAGTGGGGGTGAACGAATAGTTCATCCCCGTGTCGGTTCTGCTTGGGAGAACTGCATCAAGAGGTAGCTCTCTCAGCGAATAATCCAGCAATGCCACGTTATGCTTCAGTATCTGCTTGGCTTTTTCCTGATTATATGTTCTTTCTATTCTTGCCATAATCGAAACCAGCTTTTTGTTTTTATGCCGCAAAGTTAAGATTATTATTTGGAATAAGCAAAGATTTTGGGGCTTTTTCTTGGCGATTTATCAGAAAATGAGTAGTTTTGCGGACGTGAATCTTCTCTGTAATAAGGGAATTAAATCTTCCTGATGATGAGGGAATCTGTTCCTGATGATGAGGGAATCTATTCCTGATGGGGGAGATTGAGATAAAACAAAATATGAATCATAACGAAAATAGCGAAAAGATGAATCAAATTACGATGCTCGGAACGGGAAATGCTACTGTTTCCCAGATTTATAATACCTGTTTTGTGCTCCAGACTTCCAGCACTCTGATGCTGGTGGATGCGGGCGGAGGAAACGGAATCCTCTCGCAGCTGAAGAAGGTGAATGTCCAGATTTCTGACATTCATCATCTCTTCGTTACCCATGCCCATACCGACCATGTGCTGGGTGTAATCTGGGTAATCCGAATGGTGGCACAATGCAAGGGTTACGAGGGATTGCTCCATGTGTATGGAAACGACAAGGTGATGAAGGTGATCAAGACCATCATCGACATGATTCTTGCCAAGAAGCAACTGGCTAAGGTGGCTGAAAGGGTGGTGTTCCATCAGCTGGAAGATGGCGATTGTTTTGAGGTGGGGGATATGAAGCTGGAATGCTTTGATATTCAATCTACTAAGGAGAAGCAGTTCGGATTCCGAGCTGAGTTGCCAGGAACTTCAGAAGATAGTGCTGCATCTGATAATGCTTCTGAAGATAATCTTGCTAAGCCTTTGGTCTTGGCGTGCCTGGGCGATGAGCCTTATAACGAGCAGAACCGCCGATACATAGTGGGGGCTGACTGGATGATGTGCGAGGCGTTCTGTCTCTATGCCGACCGCGATACGTTCAAGCCTTATGAGAAATGCCACAGTACGGCGCTTGATGCCGGAAAACTGGCGGAGGAACTGGGCGTGAAGAACCTCATCCTGTATCATACGGAGGAGAAAACGCTCGCTAATCGTAAGGAAAATTATACCCGTGAAGCTGCCAAGAACTTCAAGGGTAGAATCTTCGTTCCGGATGATTTGGAAGTGATAGAGCTGTAAGATTTTCTTTGTCCCACAGATTTCTTTGTCCCACAGATTTCACAAATTTACACAGATTCTTGACCTGTTCGGTCTTTGGATAAAAAGGCACGCAGATTTCGCAGATTTTTTTGTTTGAATATTTGGGGAATTTTCCTCCCGATTATGGCAAGAATGAATCTGTGTAAATCTGTGGTATCTGTGGGACTTTTGAAGAGGCTTACTTTTTCGCCTTTTTTAATACGCTTCTCCCTGCTCTATTTCTTCCTGCGTGATGCGCTTGCGGTCGATG
>ERZ857629.699-NODE-699-length-43666-cov-13.276398_pt1 | contig 43666 bp, 38 predicted proteins | sample MGYA00519700_ERZ857629 | MGnify/ENA primary metagenome ERZ857629 (study PRJEB31778, sample SAMEA3449351) | human gut metagenome | biome: human gut; feature: human-associated habitat; material: faeces | place: United Kingdom | collected 2010/2012 ... | reverse complement strand
GAAAAACAGCCTATGAACTATGCAAAGCCTGAAGTCGAACTAATCGACATTAACCCAGCCGGTGTAATCTGCACAAGCGGAGTAGTGTCCGGCCAAGATCCAGATGCTCCTATTGAAGCCTATTAACAACAGTAAAAATGAAAAAGCAAGTATTAATCATCGCCACAGCACTGGCGACACTAGCCGGATGTACATCTAATCTCGAACCTGTACCGACACCTCAGTGCGAAGGTATATTCGCTACCATCGAACAACCGGCTCTACCATTCCAGACTAAAGCCCTTAATTGGGATAATAATGCCCTGAAATTCTCTTGGGGATCTGGCGAAAATGTAGTTGTATTCGGAAGAGAAGGTAATAGAGGAAAGTCAGATGCAGCACTTCTTCGCACCCTTACATCCGGAGCGGCCTCATCCAAACTCGAAAGCAAGGGATTTCAACTTATGGACGGCATAAATTACTATGCCTATATCCCAGCAGCCAAATTCGACATTACCACAGATTTTAGATATATTCCCCTGACATTCGAAGGGCAGTGGCAAGATGTGAAGAACAGTACTGCGACGCTAAAATATTACGACTATGCCTGTGCGAAAGCCACAAAGGCAAGCGGAGCCAACAGTCTTGAGTTCAATCTGAAGAACCAGGTGGGCTGGATAGTAGTAGAGCATCTCTTCACCGAAGAGACTAAGGGCGTAACATCTCTCACCTTATCTACGACAGATCCGCTCTTTACAAGCAGTTGCACTCTTGACGCCACTACTTCTACCATTAGCGGTAACAAATACAGCACTTCGTTAACTTTAACCCTTGGAACCGCAGCTGGATTTGATTTCGATAAGGGCGAATACTCTAGGGCCTTCTTCACCACAGCTCCGGTAGACCTTTCGGGTAAGGAACTTACTATAACAGCTCACAAAGCTGACGGTACATCCATAGTATTGCTCCAGAAGACTTTAAGTGACTGCAATATCCAAAAGAACGGCACCGTAATCATCAAGACAGAAAGCGCCAAGACTTTCAAAAGCGTAGCATCTATAAATGGCAGGCAGTTCGGTTCCATCGAAGAGGCTATCGCAGCCATCAATACAAATAACCGTAAAATCACCTTAGAAAGCGATATCAACGGCCCTCTTACGATAACAAATACACTACCTAGGCATGCATTACTCATTCTGGATCTTAACGGTCACACCATCACATCTGAAAACGAAGGCGAATGTGCCGTCATCGTAAAGCAAGGCGAAGTACGTCTCGAGAACGGAACCATCGAATCGAAGAAATTTGTCGGAGTCAAATTAGACTCTTATGCTAAAGGCGCTAAAATATACCTCCAAGACTGTACCGTTAAATCTGTTCAGGGAGCAGTATACACAGACACGGCGAGCGGCTGCTCCATTATCATCCGCGGCGGTTCTTTCACTGCTACGAATAACGCAGTTATAGCCGGTAACGAAAGTCCTAACTATACGAATACAACTGAGGCTCGTGATAAAGGCAACACGATAATTATCGAGTCATTAAAAAGTGGCATTCCTGTAATTAACGGACGCACGGCCAACACCGATGACGTAGCCTGCGGTATATATGCCCCGTGGAAGGATAACATCACCATCAAGGCCGCAAAAATCAACATTGAGAACGGAGTCGGCATCCTTAGCCGCGGAGGTAACATCGTCATTAACGATGCTGAGATTATCACCACAGGAGGCGATCGCGTCGGCAAAGTACCAGACAGCGAAACGAACGTGCCTTGCAAGACCGTCTATATCGACAAGGACTGCAACTACCCTGCCCTGGAAAATGCAGCCATAACCATCTACGGAGGTAGGTATTCAGACGATGCCGGAAAGGATTACGTAGCACCGAAATACTATTATGAAAAGACTAACGAAACTCATCTCGCATATAAGGTATCTATGGTCCCTACAACTGAGATTAAACTAATCGATGCTGTATCTTCTGTCAAGGAAAACGGTACTGTATTAGTCGATTACGATGTCGCACCGAAGAAACAGCTGAAGATCCAGAAGGATTTCACGCTTACTATGGCAAATGGCGTTCTTATGGAAGGCGACCTTTCAGACCCTATCCTTCACTTCTGTCAGGATAACGGAACTAACGTCATAAACGGTAACGGAACAATTCGTGGTGGAAAAAACAGCGATGAAACCATTCTCGTAAATGGAAAGGGGCAGACGCTCACCATCGACAGTAAGGACATCCGCATCGAAGGCGGAAACTCAAGTGAGTTTGCTGCAGCTATTACAGTCTGGGACGGAAAGCTGGTAATAAACGATGGCACATTCGTTTCAGGAACCGACAAGAGCCGAAATGACTCGCCTGCGATTTACCTTATGCCGATGGACCAATATGACCACGCCGAGCTCGAAATCAACGGCGGAATCTTTAAGGCGGCAGAGGGCGCTAGTGCTCAGTATCTTATCAACTGTCACGACGGCAGCATAGCAGATTGCAAGATCACCATAAAGGGAGGAACCTTCGTGGGATTCAATCCGGCAGCAAGTACCGGCGACACCATCAATGGCAAACCTGCCAACTGGGTAGCTGAAGGATACGAATCAGTCGAAGTTCCAGAAGCATCAGGTACTTGGATCGTAAGAAAGAAAAATTAGGTTTAGATACCATACTGGAGGAGGGTGACTAAAAAGTCTTGATAGACTTAGAGGTCACCCTCTTTTTATGTCTAATCACATCCGAGCGGGGGCCGTTTCGCGCACTGAAGATGAGTCCGGTGCGGTAGGAGTCTGTCCACAATCTGTGGAGTCGGCTGTTCTGCGGGCCTTTGAAGATGCGTCGCGTACCAGCATAATCCCGGACAGGACCGGCGTTGATTATCTGAGGATGCAGGCGGAAACTTGACGTAGCGACTGCAACATGCGGCAGAATAACTAAAATATACTATATTAGCAGTCTAATCTCAGACTGTCCTGAAAAGGGGAAGTTTACACTTTATCAAATCAATCATTTTTGCCAATACCATAACCAGTATGAAAAAATATGCGCTCTACCTCCTCCTCCTCGCACTGATGACGCTCGCATCATGCCAGAAAGCGAACATTGCCGATAAGTTCCAATTCAGGGAGATTCCCGCTGATGAGGTTCAAAATTATCGTATACCAGTGACTATCAAGGAGAGCAGAGAGGTTTCGGTTCTTGACGACGATGACAAGGCGGTAAAGGAAATAACTCTTGAAAAAGGCACTAAGGTTACTTTGCTGGGACTCTGTGCCCAAGTCGGCGGTCTAAGGACGATTCCAAGCATCTATAATGGCTCGAAGTTGAAATGGTTCGTTGCAAATGAAATGTGGTACGCCCAGCTTAAAGACGGCCGTCGCATCATTATGACCTTTCCGGAAAGGAGCAGCTACGACCCGGAAATGTTTGCTCCCGACAAGGTGGCGATGTACTATAGTAAACAAGGGGATTATGGCCTTTCCGAGGTTGAAAAGATGTATAATGAACGCTTGGAAAAGTCACCGGAATGGTGGAAAAAGGCACTTCTGCATGTGTCTATGTTCATAGATCTGTCAAATTATTATGTAAGGAACTACTCGCTGAACAATCTTTTGTATAAAGACGGAACATATTACAAGTATTACCCTGCCACTTTCTCTTTTCCGGTCAAGTGGAGTATTCCGCAGGAATTTTGGCGGCTTCTTCAGACTCTGCTTAGCTCGATGCTGATGTTTATTTTCTTTATTTTCGTGCTGCCATGGCTATGTATACGAGCCGCAGGACTTATACGCTTCTTCCCAAACTGGCTTGTCAAGATTCTTGCCTGCTTCCTCTATTGGTATATATTAAAAATTGTATGCGCATGGATGGAAGTTACGTTGGCCGGAAGAGTCTGGTGGCAATTCATTGTGCTGATAATCATGATTTGGGTCATATGGACCGAGGTCAAACGCTGCAGGTGTCCTCACTGCCATCGCTTTGGCTTGATAGATAGAGGCACAACATACGGTAACTGGCAGAACTCAACCAAGGAATATGATCAGGAGGAAGTTAAATCAATCGAAAAGCACTTGGAACTTAGCGAAAATGGAACGGTGCTGGCTGGCAGTAGAACGTATTCAAATTACGGAATCAAGCACTATATAATAAATATTAGGTCCAGAACAGTAACAGACCATCTGAAGTGTCCTCATTGCGGACGTGACATCAATTACAGATCACAAGAAAGCCACAGCAGCAAATCCAGTACGTGGAAATAAGATACGCTGTCATTTTCTTCACTACCACAGAGTCGATGAAATAAGCCTGACATACAAAAAAGCGGCCGACAGAATCGGCCGCTTTGCGGATTAGTCTTTTTCAAACTATTTCTTGAAGAGCATCGGAGCCATTTCATAGAGGCAGCGACGCCATGTGAGGAACTCGTGTGCAGTGTCCTGAGAAACGTAAGACATGGCATTGTATCCTGCAGCCTTTAGAGCCTCGGCAGCCTTGGTAACTCCTTCTGGATTCTCCTTGCTTCCGCATCCGATGAAGATACCCTTCACGCCGGTGCCTGCTACTTCTTCCGGAGTATAGGTGCCACCGCTGAGAAGTCCCCAGTAACCGAATGTCTCAGGGCGACGGAGTGTGATAGCGTGGGTTTCCATACCTCCCATTGAAAGACCTGCCATAGCGCGGAATTCTTTCTTTGCCTTGGTTCTGTAGTGTGAATCAATGTAAGGTATGAGTTCGTCTACGAGTACGGTTTCGAATTCCTTGGCTGTGAATCCACCCATGCGTCCGAATACGACATCATTGGTCATACCATAAGTCATGACTACGATGAATGGCTCTACGCGACCGTCGTTAATCATGTTATCCATGATGAGTCCAGCCTTGCCCTGAACCGGCCATGAAGTCTCGTTCTCGCCCCAGCCATGCTGCAGGTAGAGTACAGGATACTTCTTGTTCTTGCTTGAATCGTAGGTAGGAGGAGTGTAAACGAATGCGCGGCGTACCTGCTGTGTGCTTTCTGACCAGAAGAGAACCTGCTCTACATTTCCGTGAGGAACGTTCTTCTCTGCATAGAAATCCTGATCGTGTGCCGGGATCTCGATACCGCTCTCCCAACGGCAGGAGCCGAAGAAGAAACCGGTACCCGGATCGTTGACAACGCCACCGTCGATGGTAAGATGATAGTAGTGGAATCCTTCGTCCATAGGACCTGCGGTAGTTCCCCACCAGTATCCGTCGTCACCCTTGCGGAGTACGGTACCGCCCTGTCCGCCAAGACCGAGGCTAACGATTACGGAAGTAGCCTTAGGGGCATTGACGCGGAAACGTGCATATCCCTGTGAGTTGACCATAGGATATTCCTGGCCAGGGGCATTGAATGAAGAAGGAACGAAGTCTTCCTTGATAACAGGATTGTCCTGTGCAGGGTCGAAATGCTTAACGATGTTGTAAGCTCTCTTAGGCTGATACTCTGCATCGAAAAGAAGAGGATAGTTGTTGACACCGAGCCAAGAATCCTTGTCGCCGAGGTTCCAGAATGTAACGCAATCCACTACGTCAGCGTGTTTGCGGAGCACTCTGAACAGCTGGGCATACTGGTCTTCCTGAAGAACTTTCTCGTAATCAGCTATCTTGGCTGCTCCCTGGTTGAAGCGGAGACCGCCACCCATATCCTCATTTACACGGATATCAAGCTCTGTGATGTGGATGTGGTCAACGAGTTCTGCATACTTGGTGATGGCTGCATCAATAGCCTCAGGAGTAGGTCCATAGATGTTGTAGTGACCCTGCATTCCGATACCGTCGATAGGCACACCGGCATTCTTCATTTTCTTGACCATATCGCAGATTCTCTGGCATTTTCCAGGATCAGCGTCGTTGTAGTCGTTGTAGAAAAGAAGTGCGTTAGGATCAGCTTCGCGTGCATACTCGAAAGCCTTGGCGATGAACTCGTCTCCTGCAATCTGGAAGAGAGGGGAGTTGCGGTAAGGCGATGCACCCGGATAGCGCTGCTCGTCTGCCATAGCCTCATTGACTACGTCCCAGCAGTAAACGATATCTTTGTAGCGGGAAACGATGGCGTTGATGTGGCTCTTCATATTGGCGAAGAATTCTTCCTTAGGAAGAAGCTTGCCGTTCTCATCCTGATACATCCATGAGCCGATCTGACTGTGCCAGATAAGGCAGTGTCCACGAAGCTTGATACCGTTCTGGCGGCAGAAATCTGCGATTTTGTCGGCATCTTCCCAGTTGTACTCGCCCTTCTTAGGCTCAGTTGGCTGAGGTTTCATCGCATTTTCAGCGGTGATGCTGTTGAACTCCCTCTGAATGAGGGCAATCTGTGCCGGGTCGGTCACGTTGTTGATATTGACGGCCACACCTACCTTGAAATAATCCTTGTAGGCATCTTTGAGACCGTCTGTAATCGGCTGCTGGGCGCGTCCGCGCGGCTGGGCCGATACAAGTGCACAGGCAGCAAGTGCAAGTGCGCAAACAGTGGTTTTTAATGCTTTCATAAAATGATATTGGTTGATAATGAATTACCTTCTTGGCATCCTGAATTTGCTCTCGACACTCCAGCCCTCTCTCTGAAGGATTCCAGGCTTTTCTCCTACGAAGAACATCAAAGCGCTTCTGTCGCCCTTGAGGTTCCAGTCAAGCCATTTGAGTGCCACTACTGAAAATTCTCCTCCATGAGGCTGTCCGTAGGTTCCGCCATGTCCGACAGGGTAGTTGGCTGCGACGGCAAGCACATGGTCTATGCGCTTGAAGTCGTCCATGCCGTTGTTGTATGCGATGTCTTCAGGTCCTCCGAGCATATAGAGAACAGGAGTATGAATGCTCTTGAGGCTCTCTTTGTGAGGCATAGGCATACCTGGAACTGCAGTGGAACTGTCCACGAAGAGTCCGCTGTTGCAAATCATGATGGTCTTAAGTCGCTTGTCGGCTGCGTTGCTCAATGTCTGGAGACCTCCGCAGGACATTCCGGCAGCGGCTATGTTCTTGGTGTCAAGCTTATTGAAGTATGGACTTGCCGGGTCAGCATTGACTTTTTCAGCCCAGTCTATACTTTCAATCTGCTGCTCTGAGGTGGACATTGCACCGTAGTTGGTCTGTCCCTCGACAGGCATATATCCGGTAGCAATCACGATGTATCCATGGGAAGCTATTTCACTTAGGAAATTGATATGCTCCCAAGGAGAATTTGTGCAGGCGCCGTTACCCCATACGATCACAGGAAGCGGGTTGTTCTTTCCGAATACGGAGAGATCCGCAGGGCGGAAAACCGTATGTGCTTCGAGGCTTGGTTCTGTCACCATGAGCGCTTTGTATGGACCTGTGCCTCCGTCTTCGACAATTTTCATCGCTGTCGCTGTCTCGTTGGCGGTTTTGAGGCTGAGGGTGTAAGTCTTGACAACGCCCTTGTAGTCGCACACTATTGTTGCTTTTCCGTATTTGGTGACAGGCTGTGTGATGCTGATCTTGACGTCAGGATTGCTGCAGCTGGCGCTTACTTCTGGTATTTCGTTGCCGACGGCAGGGATACCGAATTCAGCTTCGTAATTGTTGTAGCCGGTATAACCGTTCTGGCGGTTGAATCTTACAGGAGTAGCCGGCATTTCAATGGATTTTCCGTTTACTTTGATATCAACCTTAGGCACCATAGGCATATCTATGGATTGCTTTTTGTTGCTGAATCCGATTCCGTGAAGTACGCATACCTGTCCGTCCTCTCCTTCAGCGATAAGATAGATGGCATGTTTTCCGCCGAGTCTGTCCACATATTTGGAAACGTCAGCGGTGAACTTCTGCGGCGTTCTTGATGAACGTGCCGGAACTTCAATTTCTGCAATCTGCTTTCCGTTCCAAGCCTTGTTGGCGTAAGGGCCGTCAAGCATCACTTTGATTTTGAACGCTTTGGCTGTCTTTGGAGTGAGGAACAGGTTGATTGCGGTTTTGTCGCCCGGGCGTGTGCCTCTGAATGGCTTCAGACCCATCTGCGCCTTGGAAAGGCCACCGAATCCGAAATACTTGAATCCCACGATATCACCCTTGTCCATGTTGACATCCATGCTGTTGTCCCAGATATCCCAGCTGTCCTGAAGGGCATTGTTGTTGGAGAAATAGCAGGCGTAACCGGCTGAATAATACTTGAATGGATCGAGACCGAATACCTGGAATCCTTCGGAAGTAACCTCGGCGCCCGTGTAAACGTCACCGTTGGCTGCGGCTGCTTCCCATTTCTTGTCCTTTGCGTATGGGTCGTATCCGCGGACAACTACCTTTCCGCCTTCGGCAACCGGCTTTTCGTCCCACTCTATAGTAACTGGAGCCACCATGGCCTGACGTGCGAATCCGTAGCCGCGCGGTGGGCGATGATAGAATACATACCAGTGTCCGTTGATTTCCTCAAGGCTTCCGTGGGTGTTGTGTCCGAAGTTGGTGGTGGTGAGGGCGCTTCCGTCCTGGTTGAGAACCACGCCGCGGGAATCCACGAGCACACCACCGCTGCGCCATGGTCCGAGAGGGGAGTCACCGTACGCATAACGGAGCGTGGAGTTGGAACTGCTGAGTCCGTAATCAGGTCCGGAATATCCTGAGAATATCATCAGGAATTTGTTGCCTACCTTTCGGATAGAGGATGCTTCATAGAAGTTGAAATCTCCAGGATTCTGCCCTTTGTACAGAGCAGGATAAGTGGTTCCTTCCGGATCCCTTATGACACCGTAGCGTGCACTTGAAGGAAGGAAATATGGTTTCACCTCCGTTCCCGGCCTTAACGAATACATGGTGTTCTGGTCGAGCTGTGCTGCATTGGAAATCTGATATCCCCAGAAGGCATAGGCTCTGAATCCGATATTGTAGTCAGGGTCGTTCTTGTCCGTTATCTGCTCAACGTAGATGGACGGGTCGAATCCTATGATGCTTCCCGGCAGAGTGCGCTTTCCGTCCGGTGTCAGATTGACAGGGGTGAACGGTCCGTTTGGACGGCTGCCCTTGCAGACCATCGGTTCGCGGTTGGCACCACGGCTGTGGGGATAAAGGTAGTACTCTCTTGTTCCGTCAGGTCTGTTGACCTCCACGAGGTCCGGTGCGAACATGGTGTCCCATTCTCCTCCAACCTGATAGGTGAAAATAGGGCCTTCGTCTCTCCAATTGGTGAGATCTTCTACCGGAGCTGACCACATGCGGATATCCGCACCGCAGTATGCTTTGTATTCGAGATCGTGGGAGCCGATGATGTAAGCGCGGAACTTACCAGGGTTGTCCGGGTCCTCGAATACCCTTGGCTCACCATCAGGAAGATGCTCCCAGAGAGGAAGATAAGGATTGCCTGTGCCGACAGGAGTCTGAGCGGATGCGGATACTGAAAGTCCAAGCATCAGTGCAAGACTTGCGGCAGAGCAAATGAGTCTTTTGATTTTCATGTTATTTGTGATTATTAGTAGAGTTTCCGAAAAACATCAAACAAATATACATTATAAATGCGACACTGGCAATAGTCGGAGAAAATTCTTATTTTTGAAATCGAAAAATGATTTGTATCTCAAAAAAATAGTAACATAGCCCATGAAAATTGTATATCTGGATGCATCCACTCTCGGTGATACCCCTATGGATGAAGTGAAGTCTCTCGGTGAATATGTGGCATATCCTGTGAGCAGCAGAGAAGAGTCTCTGGAGCGCGTGTCTGACTGCGATGTTCTGATAGTCAATAAAGTGAGGGTGGACGAGGAGCTGCTTTCACGGGCGGCGCGTCTAAAGCTTATCTGTGAGGCCGCGACCGGAGTAAACAACATTGACGTAAAAGCGGCCGAGGCCAGAGGAATAATTGTCCGCAACGTGGCCGGATATTCTACCGATTCAGTGGTTCAAGCTACCTTTACCCACCTTCTTTCGCTGCTTGGCTCAGCCGCTTACTTTGACCGTTTCGTAAAAGACGGAAGTTACAGTCGCTGCGGCATATTCACGAATGTCAGCAGGCCTTTCCCGGAACTTGCCGGCCGTACCATGGGAATAATCGGTATGGGAACTATCGGCAGCCGGGTCGCACGTGTGGCTTCTGCATTCGGTATGCATGTGGTATATTATTCAACTTCAGGCACATCCCATTGCAAGGAGTATCCGAGCCTTGAATTGGAAGAACTGCTTTCAATCTCTGATGTGGTAAGCATCCACGCTCCGCTAAATGAAAGGACTTCAGGTCTTATCGGAGAGCGGGAGCTGTCAAAAATGAAGCCTGAGGCTGTACTTCTCAATCTCGGAAGGGGAGGCATCGTGGATGAAGCCGCCCTTGCATCTGCCGTGGATGAGGGCGTGATTGCCGGTGCTGCGTTGGACGTGTTTGTCACGGAACCTCTTCCTGAAGACAGTCCGCTGCTGAACGTGAAACATCCGGAGCGTTTCAGTTTCTCGCCGCATACTGCATGGGCAAGCAGGGAGTCGCTGGTGCGTCTGGTGTCCGGCATAGCGGAAAACATCCGCAAAGGGTATTGAGAATCTGCCGGAATTATTTTCCGGACATTCTCAGGTCTTCTATGATATTCGTATAGAATTTCCTCAGGTATTCGAATACCGTGTGGAACGGTGCGAAAATAGGCAGGGCGAGCCTCAGTCCGAAATAGACTGTGTGGGTCCATGCCTTGTCTTCGAACTTGCGAAGAATGAATATGGCGCTCAGCCAGATTGGGGCGGCAGGAATAGCAAATGCCGCAAAAACAGGAAGACTCAGTGCGGCAAGAATCATTCTTCCCGCAAGGCGGTCATGTCTTCTCTCCGGGATGCGCCCTATAAGGGACAAGTCGCTTTCCTGCAGCCAATTGCACAGGTTACGATATATCTGAAATTCCGTAAGGTCCTGGTGCTCTTCGAAGTACTTCATGAGATTCAGCGGCTCTCCGACCCTTACCGCCGCCCTGCCGCTTTCTCTGAAGAAGTACTCGTAATCGATGCCGACAGGTACTATCCACATGGTTTTTCCAGTCTTCTCCGCGGCCATTTTGGCTATTCTGAAGATACCCTTCTTGACAGGAAGCATGCCTCTGGCGGCCCTGTGGGTGCCCTCGCTGTACAACGTGAACGGTACGCCGTTGTCCAGGCACTCTATTATCTCGTCAAAAGTGTTGAAATTGCTCGCTACCGCGTCCAGTCCGTCTCTTTCTCTTGCTATAGGCAGGATTCTGAGGTACCGCAGAACAGCGACTGCCTTCGGATTTCTGAATATGTCGAATCGGGCACCGAATGCTACCGGCTCTTTTTTTAGAAGCAGTATCATCAGCGGATCCAGAAGGGCGGCGCAGTGATTAGGAGCGTACATGATCATGCCGTCTTTTGGGATGTTTTCCAATCCACTGATTTTCAGGGAAGAGAAGAGGTGTTTGGTGGTAAAATCCACATAGTACCGGAGTATATTGTAACTCTTGCTGTATTGCCAAACTTTTCTGAGCATATTGAGTGGTTTTATTGTTCTTTATCAGAGAGGATGTGCCCGTTGCGAGTCTTTATCAGGCAGTCTGCCGGGGCTTTTATGTTTTTGTCTATCGTTACCGTCCCGATGGCGTCTGCAACTATGCTTCCGGACATAGGGTTCTTGATATTCGTGATGGAGCCTTTGATGTCGGCATTGAGGGTGCTGTATTCAAATGCTCTGTCGCAATCGGAGCTGAAGGTGCATCTCTCAAGCACGAGGTCGTGGGCATAGCAGAGGGGTTGCTCCCCGGTGATATGGCAATTTACGAGCCTTAGGTTCCGGGAATGCCATCCCAGATATTCTCCGTTAAGCTCGGAGTCGTATATGGTCACGTTTTCGACTTCCCAGAAGGCGTCCTTGGTGCTTATGCGGGCGTTGCGGATAACTGCGTTTTTGACATATTGAAAAACGTACTTGCTGTCGCTTTCGAGCCCGTCTATATGGATGTTCTGGCTGAACATGAACGGATATGTGCCCTGATGAAGCTTCAGATTGCGGATTCTGATGTCTTTGCACCTCCAGAAAACCTCGTCTGCATCATTCATCGTAACATTTTCCATCTCGATGGATTCCATCTCCCGGAACATCTTCGGAGCATCTATTATGGTATCTTTCATGACAAGATGGTCGCTGTACCATAGCGCCGAGCGGCCTCCTGTGTCGAAATAGCAGCGTTCAATCCGGAAACCATGTACGTGCCAGAACGGGTAGTTTCCTTCGAAACGGCAGTTATCTGCCTCTATATCACTGCATTCCTTCAATGCAGACTCTCCCTCGCGAATCACTACGTTCTCCAGTCTCAGACCGTGGGACTCGAAAAGTGGCCGTTCGCCACCGAATTCCGCATTTTTAATTATATCCATGAGTTGTTTATTTTATTTTTAACCATCTGCCTCGTTCGAATCTTACCAGGAATATCAATCCTCTGAAACACAGCTCCACGCACATGGCTATCCATACGCCCCTGAGGCCATATATCGGGGCCAGCAGTGCCGCCAGAGTCAGCCGGACTCCCCAGATGCTCAGGAAATTCATGGTGCATGGGATGATAGTGTCCGCCGCTCCTACGAAAACTCCGTATGCTACAATGGAAGCGGCAAACATCGGCTCTGCAAACGCTTCTATGCGAAGAGCCATGGCTCCAAGAGCTCTTACTTCCGCCACAGGTGTCATTATGCCTATGATTTGTGGTGCCAGGATGTACATCAATACACCGGCAGTTCCCATTACCAGCATTCCCATCGTCATGGTGATCCTGCCGAAACTTTTGGCCAGTTCCTTCTGCCTTGCTCCCACGCTCTGTCCCACCAGGGTGGTGGCGGCGTCTGCAATTCCGTACCCCGGCATATAGCATAGGCTCTCTGCCGTTACGGCCAGGGAATTGGCGGCGAGCGACAGTACTCCGAGCGGTGCCACTATCACTATTGTCATGATCTGTGCTCCGCAGATGGCGATATGTTCCATTGCCATGGGGATGCTTATTTTCAACGCTTTTTGCAGGACTGTCTTACATGGTTTGAAAGAACCTTCCCTAAGGGATGGACGCAGTTCTCCGGAGCGTCGCCAAAGGAAGTAGAGCAGTATTGCTGCCGCGGTCGTGGCTGCAGCTGCCGTGCCGAGTGCTGCTCCTTCAACTCCCAGTCCGGCCCCCGGGATCATGAATGTCATGCCGGAGATATGGCATTCGCGGGTTGGGAATATGAGGAAAAAGTTGAAAACCACATCAAGGGCGCACATCAGCACTCCGATTAAGCTTGGTACTCGCATGTTGCCGCTGCACCTGAGCATGCCGCCTGCCAGATAATTCAACTGCATGGCCGGTATGAAAGAGGCGAACAGCATGAAATACAGGGAAGCGTCCTTTCTTATCGATTCGTCCCCTCCCAGCCAAACCGGCAGACCGGAACTGACTGCTACCCCTATTGCTGCCAGAAACATGCTGAATATCAGCGTGGAAGTTATGGATTGCTTCAAGATTATTCTGGCGCTATACCAGTCATTGGAGCCTATCTTGTGGGCTACCTGAACCGTAAATCCGGCGGCTACCGCCGAGCATGTGCCGGTAAACAGCCAGGTGGTGGGTGCAACCAACCCCACGGCAGCCGAACTTGCAGCACCCAGACTGCCTACCATGGATGCATCTATATACTGCATCAATATCGAAGAAAGCTGGGCGATGATGGCTGGAATACTCAACCTCACGGCAAGACTCAGTTTCTGTCCCCGTGTCATCGGCTGTCCTTCTCTTATCATAGAGAGCAACGCATCGCTCCGTAACGTGTATTCTGCCATTTCGCGCTGCAAAAATAATCATACTTGTTGAAACTAAAAAATTAGTATATTTGTAATTCTGTTATCTTGTAAAGTGAATTTAAGATGAGAGTGATATTTGCTATACTTCGTGGATTCCTGGCGTTGATTCTCATCGCCTTGCTTGCCATAGCATCGACCGGATGGAGTGCAGTGTATGTTTTTCAGAAACCTGCTCCTTTCAGCGGTCCGGATATTTTCAATCCTTACCGGAATCTGGATACTGCGTATTGTTGGAAGAAGGCGAATTTCCATGTGCACACAAGGGTTAAAGGGCCGCTCAACGAGTGCGAGTATTGGCCGGAGGAAACTTATGATGCTCTCGAGAAGCTTGGATATGACATAGTTACATTTTCCAATCACAACGAGATTACGAAATTCGCTTCTGATCCGGAGTATCAGGTCAACGTGTACGAACATGGCTATAATCTTTTCAAATACCATAAACTTGTCTTCGGAAGCGAAAAGGTCAATCTGTTTGACAACATTCTTCCGCTCTTCGTCTTCCAGAAGCAGTTCCAACTTGATTTGCTCGGAAAGGACAGCGATTTCATACAGATGAATCATCCGTTCCGTACCGGAGGCACAAGTCCCGGGCAGATGAGCCTTCTTACGGGCTATCAGATTATGGAGCTTGACAGCGGGCGCACTCTTGAGCAGGAGTATTGGGATTGGGCCCTGAGTGCGGGGCATTATAGCTTCGGACTTGCAAATGACGATTTGCATTATCCTGACAGGCATGAGTATATAGCTGTGAGGAGTAATTTTTTGTGCACTCCATCGGCCCGTTATGAGGATATTAAAAAGACCTTGCTTGACGGATGTTATTACAGCATGCATATTCCTGACTATGGGGATGGTGACTGGAGCGTAAAGTATGAGAAGAACGCCAATCTGCCGTATCTTACCGATATTGGATTGAAAGACAGTACTATATACATATCTACCTCCGTGCTGGCCGACAGTATAAGGGTTACCGGACAAGACCATCGAAGGCTTGCAGCCGGGGTGTCGTGCGATAGATTTGAATATACGATGAGCGCTACCGAGCCGTATGCGCGTTTTACTGTGTTTTTCCCGGAAGGAGAGGTGATTTATTCCAATCCGTTTGCGCGTTACGATGCTTCCGTGCAGGATACCCCGTATGTGAATACTCCGCATAAGGTGAATGTATTGCTGACTGTGTTGTGGAATCTTGCCGTGTTGGTGGTTTCTGCGGGAATAGTGTTGTCGATTGTTTGGATATTTAAAGGTAAAAATGAGAAAAGAAAGAAAGTTTAGTCTGTGGTTTGTCTGCGCTCTTCTGAGTGCGTTTACTCTGGTCGCATATCATATTCCGTTTTTCCGGTATGTCGCGTCGAATTTGGAAAGCGGTCTTAACGCCGTGCTGATTGTATCCGGTCTTGTGGTGCTGATGCTGGCGGCAAACTACTTTTTTTATTACCTTCTTTTGTATGCCGGACGTATAGCAGGACGGTGCATAGTGGCCGCCACATTGATTTGTGATGCTGTAAGTCTCTATTTTATAAATACATACGATGTCTTTCTGGACATCACCATGATGGGTAATGTATTCAATACCCAGTATTCCGAAGCTTCCGGCTTCTTTTCTTTTTCGGCGGTGCTGTATGTGGTGTTCCTTGGAATTCTTCCAAGTGTGCTGCTGTTCCTGCCGAAGATTGATTTCGGCTCTTTCAAGCGTTTTCTTGCCAATATCGGTGCCTCTTTGGGGATAATAATTATCATTGCGTTTGCAAATATGAGCAACTGGCCATGGGTTGACCGTCACGGTTCGCCGCTTGGCAGTCTTTTGATGCCATGGTCATATACGGTGAATTCCGTAAGGTACAAGTGTGCCGTGCGCGAGCGCAACCGTCAGGAAATACCGCTTCCGGACGTCACATATCTTGATGATGAGAAAGATGTGGTAGTGCTTGTAATAGGCGAGTCCGCCAGAAGAGACCATTTCTCCCTGTACGGATACCCGAGAGAGACCAATCCGCTTCTTGCAAAAGATGATGTCAAGGCCCTTGTAGCCGAATCCGCCGCCACTTATACGACCGCCGGGGTCAAAGCCATTCTCGATTATGCGCCTAATGACAAGCTATACGAGATTCTGCCGAATTACATCTACCGTTCCGGTGCTGACGTGGTATGGCGTACAAGCAATTGGGGAGAAGCACCTCTGCATATAGAAAAATATTTCCAGGTTGCGGACCTCCAGAAAATTTACGCTGATTCGGACCCTCAGTTTGACGGTATATTGGTGCAGGGATTGAAAGAAACAATACTTGAGAGCGGTAAAAACAAGGTGCTGATAATCATTCATACCAGTACCAGTCATGGCCCTTCATACAATAAAAGATACCCGTCTGAATTCGAGAAATTCACACCTGTCTGCACTACGGTGGAAATGTCCAAGGCCGACAAGGGAGAATTGATAAACAGCTATGACAATACGATTCTTTATACGGATTACATCCTTGATCAGGTAATCGGCCAGCTTAAGGAGCTTCCTGAGTGGCGGAGTTGCATGATGTATATTTCTGATCATGGCGAATCGCTCGGAGAGGGGGGCTTGTATATGCACGGAGTGCCGATTGCCATATCCCCAAGAGAGCAACTTGAGATTCCATTTATTGTGTGGACTTCTGATACTTCCTTGAAAATCAAGGAAATGGAAGTTTACAAGCAGTACCATGTGTTCCATTCGGTAATGAATTTCCTCGGAGCCAGAAGTGAGATTTATGACGAAACAATGAATATTTTCGAATAATGCTTTGTATAGTCAATCCAATTTCAGGCAACGGACGTAAGGCTAAGATTATAAGTCTTCTGGAAAAATCGGGACTGAAGGTGGTTCCTACGGAGTATTCGGGACATGCGGAAGTGCTCGCGCGAGAGGCTTCGGAGCGTGTAGTAGTGGCTGTCGGTGGAGACGGCACTGTAAATGAAGTTGCCAGAGGATTGATCGGTACGGACAAAATACTTGGAATAATTCCTTGTGGCAGTGGGGACGGGCTTGCACTGGACCTTAATATCAGCAGGAATCCTCGCCAGGCACTGCAAACTCTTCTTGACGGGAACACTGTGAGTATGGATGCGGCATCTGTCAATGGAAAGTATTTTTTCTCCGTGTGCGGTGTCGGGTTTGACGCTCAGGTCAGCAAGATGTTTGCGGACTCGGGTACAAGGGGATTGCGCAATTATGTGTGGCAGGCGATCAAGTTGTGGCATTCGTTTTCTCCGGAGCAGTACGAGATTCTCGTTGATGGGGAAGAGATTGACTGCAAGTCGGTTCTTGTGACTGTGGGAAATTCCAATCAGTGGGGGAATGGTGCCAAGGTGACCCCTCTTGCCAGTGTTTCGGACGGTATTCTTGAGGTGACGGTGTTGGATATGTTTCACTCGGTTGAGTTGCCTTCACTTGCCGCCAAACTCATGACCGGAAGGTGTTACCACAGCCGGAGGGTGCATCACTATGCCGGAAAGCATATTGTCATTCGCAGAAGCAAGAGTGGTCCGGCGCATTTTGACGGAGAGTGTTTTGATGCTCCGGATACGCTTGATATCAAGGTAATTCCGTCCGCGCTCAGGGTTATTGCTCCTGTGAAATAATGTTTTTGTATATTTGCAGTTATGTTACAATTGATGATGTTGACATATCCTTTGGTAATCGGATGGACGGAAGTTCTGGTCATCGCTTTGGTCGTGCTTCTTCTTTTCGGAGGCAAGAAAATTCCGGAAATGATGAAAGGACTTGGTAAAGGCGTGAGAAGTTTCAAAGAGGGGCTTCGTGAGGTAGATGACGAGAACAAGAACAAGAACAAGAAAGACGACGAATAAGGTTTCCAAAGACGAGACCCGGATGTCTTTCTGGGATCACCTTGAAGTGCTGAGGGGAGTTTTGCTCCGTTCGGTGCTTTATGTGTGTGCATTCACCTGTCTGGGTCTGATATTCAAGAATTTGCTGTTTGATGTCATACTTGCACCGACAAGAGAGGACTTCTGCGTCTATCGCATGCTTGGGTGGTCGTTTGGCATGGACCTTATCAATGTGGAAGTCAGCGCGCAGTTCTTTGTCCATCTCAGGGCATCTGCGGCAGCCGGTTTGATATTTGCGTTTCCCTTGATTGTGTGGGAGTTGTGGTCGTTTATCTCTCCGGCTCTTTATTCAAATGAGAAACGTCCCCTGAAGAGGGCATTTGTGCTTGCTACGCTTCTTTTCTATGTGGGAGTGGTCGTGGCATATTTTATCGTGCTTCCAGTTTGCCTGCAATTCTTTATCAATTACAGTATATCGGATCAGATTACCAACAGCATCACCATAGGGTCATATATGTCGGTGTTTACATCGACCATATTGCTTATAGGACTTGCTTTTGAGTTCCCTACGCTGGTACTTGCATTGTCTTCGCTCGGGGTATTGAATAAAAGTATTCTTCGAAAAGGACGAAAAGTGGCCTTTGTTGCAATCCTTGTCGTTTCGGCGCTGATTACTCCCTCGGACCCTGTCTCCATGTTTGTGCTTGCGCTTCCGCTTTATCTTCTTTATGAATTGTCAATATTATTATGCTTGTCACCAAAGAACCTCGCAGATACCGTATAGAGTGCAGCAATTGGCCGGATTTTGCTGCTGAATGTAGTGTTGAACTTGATATATATCACAGTTCTGACTGTCTGCATATCCATTATTATGTCGATGAGCCGGCAGTAGTGGCCAATTGTGGCAAAGATATGGAGCATGTGTGGGAAGATTCGTGTGTGGAATTTTTCTTTGAGCCTGTCCATAACGGCGTGTATTTCAACCTTGAATGCAATTGCATAGGACATATTTATTTGTGCAGCGGCACGGGAAGGAGTGAAAGGGTGCCCGTATCGGAAGCGGCATTGGCCGGCATACGACGGAAGAGCAGTTTTCCGCCCGGACCTTTCGGGCTCAGGAACTACCGCACACAGTGGGATTTGAGCCTTGACATCCCTGCATCGGTATTCGGACTTGCGAGTTATGATGGAGTGGTGGCCAGGGGGAATTTTTATAAATGTGCAGATGCTTCTCCTTTCAGGCATTATATGAGTTTGTTTCCAATCCCGACGCCAAGGCCGGACTTTCACAGGCCGGAGTATTTCGGGGATATTATATTTGATTGATTTGAGATGATTTCCATAGAGAATGTGACCGTTGCATACGGAGGATATGTGCTGCTGGACAATATAAATTTTCATGTAAGCGATTCGGACAAGATAGGTCTGGTCGGTAAGAATGGGGCGGGTAAATCCACCATACTGAAGATGATATGCGGACTTCAGAATCCGACTTCAGGACGGATAGACCGTCCTAAGGACATTACCATCGGATATCTTCCGCAGATAATGGAGCATCATAAAGGCCGTTCTGTATTGGATGAGGCTCTTACCGTGTTTCAGAGCAGTGCGGAGATAGAGCATCGTATAGAATCGCTTACCAGAGAACTGGAGTCGCGTACTGATTACGAGTCAGAATCATATTCCGAGTTGATTGAAGAACTTGGAAGCCTCAATGACAGACTTGAGATGAGCCACAGCGAACCTCCTGAAGTTCAAGCCCGAAGGACACTTCTTGGACTTGGGTTCAAGGAAGAAGAACTCGGCCGGAATACGGAGACTTTTTCCCAAGGATGGAATATGAGGATTGAACTTGCTAAGATTCTGCTTCGAAAACCGCGGGTTCTTCTTCTTGACGAGCCGACCAATCATCTTGACATAGAGTCAATAGAGTGGCTTGAGGACTATCTGAAATCGACGCGGTGTTCTCTTCTTCTTGTCAGTCACGACAGGCGCTTTCTGGACAATGTGACCAATCGTACAGTGGAAATAATGCTTGGTCATATTCACGATTACAAGGTGCCTTACAGCAAGTATCTTGAATTGAGGGCTGAACGTCTTCAGCAGCAGAATGCTGCATACGAGAATCAGCAAAAGATGATTCAGAAGACAGAAGATTTCATAAGGGCATTCAGATATAAGCCGACCAAATCCAATCAGGTCCAGTCCAGAATAAAGGCTCTTGAGAAGCTTGACCGTATAGAGGTGGACGAGACTGACAATGTGAGTCTTACCGTTAAATTTCCTCCGGCGCCGCGTTCCGGGGATGTGGTGTTTAAGGGGGTTGATCTTGAAGTAGGCTATCCGGGTAAAGTGGTTTTCCGACATGCGAACATTGAAATAAAAAGAGGCGAAAAGGTGGCTCTTATCGGACGAAACGGTGAAGGAAAGACCACGCTTATGCGGGTTATTTGTTCCGAATTGAAGCCACTCAGCGGAGAAGCTAAGATAGGACACAATGTTACCATAGGCTATTACGCTCAAAATCAGGAAGATGTTCTGGACAAGAATGAGACCGTCTTTTCTACGCTTGACAGGATAGCTGTTGGTGATATCCGCACAAAACTGCGGGATCTTCTCGCTCAGTTCCTTTTCAGAGGGGAGGATATTGACAAGAAGGTATCCGTGTTGTCAGGAGGAGAGCGGGCAAGGTTGGGAATGGCGAAACTGATGCTTCAGAGCCACAATCTTCTGGCGCTTGACGAGCCGACCAACCATATGGACGTCAAGTCAAAGGATATTCTCAAGCAGGCACTTAAATCTTTTGACGGAACGATTGTTGTTGTATCTCACGACAGGGATTTTCTTGACGGGTTGGTGGATAAGATGTACGAATTTCGAGACGGACATGTTACTGAGCATCTTGGAAGCGTGACGGATTTTCTTGCCAAGCGTAAGATTGAAAATCTTCAGGAACTTGAGCGGAAAATGGAGCCGCAAAAGGCGATTTCCGAACAGAAAATAGTTCAGAAGCAGAATGTGGAGCTCCGAAAGCAAGAGGTAAAGATGGATCGCAAGAAGAAGAATCGTATTTCTTATCTTGAATGTGAAATCGAAAAACTTGAGCAGAAAATGAAAGATATCGAATCCGTCTTGTCGGCTCCCGGTGAAGGTGACGATATTATGGAATTGACAAGGTCGTATCTTGAATACAAGCGCGATTTGGATGCGAAAACAGAAGAATGGGGTGAACTTATAGGATAGTTATGATAGTATTGGATGCTCATTGTGATGCTCCCTCACAGATGTTGAGATTGAGGGATTATGGAAAGGACAATTCACACGCCCAGGTGGATTTCCCGAAAATGCGCAGAGGCGGTGTGGATGCCTCGTTCTTTGCGCTGTATGTCCCTGCATATATGCAAGGGGAGCAGGCTACGGAGTATGCGTGGAGACTTCTTGATGAAGTGGACAGGCAGGTTTCCGGCAATAGTGATATTGTAGCATACGCGCGCTGCGCTTCTTCTGTTCGTCGCAATAGGGCTGATGGCAGGCTGTCTGTGATTCTCGGGATTGAGAATGCTTCCGCGATTGGAGAATCTTTCGAGCTTCTGAAAGAGTTCTACAAGAGGGGAGTCCGGTATATTACACTCACTCATAGTGCTGATAATCAGGTGGGAGACAGTTGTACCGGGGTTCATACATGGGGTGGACTGAGTCCATTCGGAAGGGAACTTATCCCCGAGATGAACCGCAGGAGAATGATGATTGACCTTGCCCACAGTTCTGATGATACCATGCGGGATGTGCTGTCACTGAGTTCCAAGCCCGTCGCCTATACTCATGGATGCTGCCGGGCGCTGGCTTCACACAAAAGAAATATTTCCGATGAGATGATTCGCGCCATTGCGGATGGCGGGGGAGTTGTCTGTATGAGCATATACCCTTGTTTTCTGGACGATGACTTCGTCGGGGTTCTGGAACGCTCCTCCCTTGAACAGAAGATGTGGGTGGAGGATGAGTTCATTAAGTCTCCATCTGATCCTGATAAGATAAAAGCTTGGAATGCACTGCAGGATGAGTTGAACTCTCTTCCAAGACCTGGGGTGCAGAGGGTTGTGGACCATATCGAGCATGCCGTGAATGTGGCCGGCATTGAGCATGTCGGGATAGGGACGGATTATGACGGAATCGAGGTTTGTCCTGCCGGATTGGAAGACATTTCACATTTCCCTATGATCTGGGAAGAGATGAGAAAGCGTGGTTTTGGCAGGAGGGAGATTTCCATGATTGCCGGTGATAATTTCCTTCGTGTGATGCGTGATAATCGAAGATAAAAGGTGAAAATGCGCCATAACAAAAATGTTAGTTAATAGAACATTTTTGTTGTACTGGCTGAATCTAAGACTAAATATCGCCTTTTAGGATACATCCCTCTAAAAATGTCAGCGCGGCCTTGGCAAACTGCCTGATATTGCCTTTTCTGCCCGAATTGCAATGATAGAGCAGGGTTTTAGTTCCGTTTGGACCGCACGCCGCTATCCATACCGTGCCCTCAGGGTAGTGCTCGTCGCATCCTTCTGCAAGACCTGTTGTGGATATTGAGTATGTGCTGTTCATGAGGTTTCGTACTCCTTCCGCCATAGCTGCCGCAACCTCTGAACTTACCACACCGTAGTGTTCAATTGTCTCGGACGGAACTCCGAGGACGGACTCCTTGACCTTGATTGCGTAAGACGTTACGGAGCCAAGGTAGTAAGACGATGAGCCGGATACCATGGTTATCAAGTGTGAAATCTGTCCTCCGGTGCAGGATTCCGCTGCGCTCAAACTCGCGCTCTTTGCTTTAAGCAATTCTCCGATTCTATACTGTACTTCCATTTGTTGTTGATTGTTGTCTGCTTGTTTTTAGCAGGTAGTCCAATGTTTGTGTTACTATGCCCGGACCTTCTCTTAGCAGTCCTGTGCGGATTTCCACCAGATCGGCACCCTCTATGAGAGCTTCACGGGCTTTTTCCGGAGTGTCTATATGGCAGTTTGCGATGATTGGGAGTTTATTCTTGCAGTGTCTGCTTACTATCCGGATATGCTCGATGCTGCGCAGCTCCATTCCGTCCACATTGTTAATCAGGCAGTAGTCGGAAAGAGATTCCAGCTCCGAACATGTGACCGTATCAGGTACTTTAAGGATAATCGGTTTATAAGTTTGTTCCGCAATCCGCGCCTCCAGCACAGAATCGAGAATATCCGTGCATGTCTGCGCATCGTGGATGTCCAGAACAAAGAAATCGAAGAAATCGTATCCAAGAGTGAAGGCATTGAAATAATCTTTGCAGATACAGACGGCAAGAATATCATCTTGCGGGTCTTTCTGGATGTTTTCAATGGCTCTGCTTATACCATGCGCATCCATCGGGCCTACTTCGACAAAACTGAATCCGAGATTGTTGAGATCATTGTAAAGTTCGCCGTATCTGTCGAGACCTGCGCCGAGTCCGATAGGATTATAAAAACTGAGCCCGAATACTTCTTTTTGCAGTCCCTTTGCTCTGTTGTCGTGAATCCATCTGTTTATGACCCGACCGAACGGAATTTTTCCGATGACGGCGAAGTATTTCAGGGCAATTTTTGAAGCCCGTTCCCGGTCCATGTTCTTTACGAAAGGACGTATGATCACATTGTATAGACTCATGCGGCAAATATAGCTTTTTTACACGAGTTCCTGATAGGTATTATCGTCATAGAATACGATTATTCTGGAGATTGTTTTTCCTGATGGTTTTGCCTCGGCCTTTGGAAATGTGTTTTGCGGCCTTTCAACTGGCTCGGAATGAGTGGGTTGTGGTCTTTTCGGAGGTGTGGTATCCTTCTCAGGAATGCAAAATTCCGCGTCGTCGAACAAATTATCACCGGATTTTTGATACATGCGGCCTTTTCCGGTCAGCAGCCATTCGAGATTCAGGGAAGGGTAGTGCTGGCTCATTCCCACAAGAAAGTCAAAGCCTGGCTTGTTACGTCCGGCAAGAATGTGAGATACACTTGCCCTGGCGACGCCGATAGTGTCAGCAAACTGGGACTGACTGATATTTTCCGCACTTAGGAACTGCTGTAACCGTGTGTTCATTTTGTAATCGTTTCTTTTACAAATGTAAGCAGGATTTTTCACAAAAACAAGATTTACACATGTTAACAAGAGGGGAGTGTTGATAACTTGTTTAAATAATAGATTAAATGTTAAATTTAGTCCAATGCGGTTAAATCTCTGATTATATGTATTATATCTATTTAATTCGGATTAAAGACACCTAAAATTGACAGAATTTAATGAACAGGGGCGCCAAACGTATGAACCAATACTAAAGAATAATCTCGTAAATAACTGATTTTGAACAACATTAAACACAAATAAAACAACTATAAGTTTTCTTTATGGTCGGTTTTGGTAAAAGAGTTTACAATGCTGCTGTTGATTTCCAAAATTTACAATTCTACAACTATAATTCACAAAAGTTGACAATTTTTAGAAAGGGAATATGCTTTATTATTGCTATATTTGCATTGTATTAAAACCCGTTTTGCGTTTGCATTATGATACCTGTTCTTCATATAGAAGACTATAATTATAATTTGCCCGACGAGAGGATTGCAAAATATCCATTAGAGCGTCGTGATATGTCTAAACTCCTTGTATATAAGGATGGTGAGATAAATTCTTATGTGTTTTCTGAGCTACCGGACATGATTCCTGCGGAGTCAATGATGGTATTTAATGATACCAAAGTTGTACCCGCCAGGCTGTTTTTTCGTCGTGAAAGCGGTGCTCATATCGAGATTTTCTGCCTCGAACCGCAGTCTCCTTCAGATTATGTGACCAATTTTGCATCTACGCAGTCTTGTGTGTGGAAATGTGTGATTGGTAATTCCAAGAGGTGGAAAGGTGATATTCTGAAGTTCGATGTCGATGGCGGAGAACTTTCTGAAATGGAACTTACAGCGCGGTTGTTGTCCAAGGATGGCCAGACCGGAAATGTGGAGTTTGCATGGAAAGGCGGATACCCGTTCTCCAAGGTGCTGGAATTGTGCGGACAGGTGCCTATACCTCCATATTTGAATAGGGACACGGAAAGCATTGATCTGGAGAGATATCAGACGCTTTATGCTCACATAAGAGGCTCCGTGGCCGCTCCGACTGCTGGGTTGCATTTCACGGATGATGTTCTTGGACGGATAAGGGCGAAAGGCGTGGATATGGAGACTATTTGCCTGCATGTCGGTGCGGGAACTTTCCTGCCGGTCAAGAGCTCTCTGATAGAGGAACACTCCATGCATCGCGAGCCGTTTGTGGTGAGTCTGAATTTTCTCAAGGATCTGAAAGCGGGACACAAGAAAGTCATTGCTGTCGGCACTACTTCTGTGCGAACGCTTGAGTCCCTGTACTATGTGGGAGTATCTTGCATTGAGCACGGTAGGCCGGAAGATGTGCCTCAATGGGCTCCTTACGAAAGGAATTACCCTTATTCGCTCGAGGAGGCTTTGGATGCGATAATTGTCTGGCTTGAGAAAAACGACCTTGCGGAATTGAAGGTTGGCACACGTATAATAATAGTTCCCGGGTTTAAGTTCAGAGTTGTGGATATGATGGTTACCAATTTCCATCAGCCGCAGAGTACGCTGCTACTACTCGTCTCTGCATTTTTGGGCGGAGACTGGCGACGTGTGTATGATTATGCGCTTGAGAACGGCTTCCGTTTCCTGAGTTATGGTGACAGCTCTCTTCTTTTTCGTGTAAATAAATGATAATTAAATACTTGTATATTATATGAGTAACGAAGTGGATTACGCTAGTATAAGTCCTTATACTGATGAAGAAGCGGTAAAGGCACTCAGAAGGGTAGCTCAGAATCCGTTCCTTCCTATAGTTTCTAAGTTTCTGTTTCCTGATGAGCCGTTCTACACGTTGCGTCGCTTGCTGAAAAGTATCAACTCGATAGACGAGTTTCAGCAGGTGGTCATGTCAAAGATGATTATGACGGTGATACAGCGGAGTTCGTCCGGCTTCACCTTCGATGGCCTTGAGAATGTTCCGAAAGACAGAAAATTCCTGGCCGTATCTAATCACAGGGACATTATCCTTGATCCGGCAATGATCCAGTGGACACTGTTTCATAATGATTTGCCGCTGACAGAGATTTGTGTGGGCAGCAACCTGTTGGAGAGCAACCGTATGGTGTCTGATTTGCTGCGCAGCAACCGTATGATAAAGGTCATTCGTGGAATTTCTGCGCGCGAACTGTACCTTTCTTCGAAGTTGTTGTCTTCGTATATAAGAGATCGCATCACCTCCGGTGGCAGTTCCGTGTGGATTGCACAGCGCGAAGGCCGCACCAAAAACGGACTTGACAAGACCGAGCAGGGGCTGCTTAAGATGTTCGATATGAGCGGAAAAGGCTCTTTTGAGGAGAATTTCAACGAATTGAACATACTTCCGATGAGCATATCGTATGAGTATGAATCATGTGATATCCGTAAGGCAAGGGAACTTCTCATCTCCAGAAAGCAGAAATACGTCAAGAAAAAGCATGAGGATACCCACAGCATCATAAGCGGCATAAGCCAGTGGAAAGGCGGAATCCATCTGAGTGTTGATAAGCCTATATCCCCGGAAGAGGTGCATGAAGCATCTATCCTTGATAAAAATGACCGCTATCAGGCATTGCGCAAAACTCTTGACGAGCGGATTATCTGCAATTACAAGTTGTGGAAGACAAACTTCATCGCATACGATATGCTTGAAGGCAAAGGAAAGTATTCCGATCGTTATTCCAAGGAGAATGTCGAAGAGTTTGAGGGTTACATGGCGCATAAGCTCGGAAAAGTCGAGCGCTGTTTGAATCATGATGAGCTCAAGCAGATTTTTCTTGATATTTACGCCAATCCGGTGCGTGCGAAGGAAGAATTGCTGAACGGGAAAGTTGACGTTTAGATGGTTTGGGCAGCAATGCCCCGTTGTTACACAATTTATATTATGTTAACTAAAGGAGAGAAATGTCGTCTCTCCTTTAGTTTTTGAGCCGACGATGGAGTTTACGTTTCATCTTTCCGAGAAAAACCACTAAATTTGTAGGATATGTCACGGAAAGAACGAGTAGAAAGAATAATTGAGAATCTGACCATAGAGTCAGTGGCTGCCGAAGGCAAAGCAATTGCCAGAACGCCGGAAGGAATAGTTGTCTTCATTGAATACGGAGTTCCCGGTGATGTCGTAGATGTCAAGGTCCTTAAAGACAAAAAGAAATACATCGATGCGGCTATCGTGCGGATTGTCAAGCCCTCGGAGCATCGAATCAAGCCTTTTTGCGAGTATTTCGGCATGTGCGGCGGATGCAAATGGCAGCATCTTCCTTACGATATGCAGTTGGAAGCCAAGCGTATGCAGGTCTATGACCAATTAAAGCGCATAGGCCATCTTGAAATACCTGAGGTGTCCCCTACTTTACCGTCTGCACGCATTCAGTATTATCGCAACAAAATGGAATTTACCGCCTCTGTCCGGCGTTGGATGCCTAATGTCCAGGACTTGGACAATCTTCCTGAAGGACAACGCAACGGACTCGGATTCCATGTGGGACGATATTTCGACAAGGTTCTGGATGTGGAAAAATGTTTCCTTCAGCCGGAACCATCCAATGAGATGCGCGTTTTCATAAGAAACTATGCCATTGAGCACAATATTGAATTCTATAATCTGAGAGAGAATACAGGAGAGTTCAGAAATATGTTTGTGCGCACCACTGAAGACGGGCAGGTGATGCTCATAATATGCTTTGCTAAGATGTTTGACGGACTGTTCCCCATGCTGGATGCAATATATGAGGCATTCCCTCAGCTTACTTCGCTTTACTACATGATTAATAGTAAGTTAAATGATTCTATAAGTGATCAGGTTGCTATTTTGTACAAGGGAGAAGATGCTATATATGAATCCATGGAGGGATTGCGGTTCAAGATTGGACCCAAGTCGTTCTATCAGACGAATACACTTCAGGCTTATGAACTTTACAAGGTAGCAAGGAATTTTGCATCGCTGACCGGAAAAGAAGTCGTATATGATCTTTATACCGGTACTGGCACGATTGCTCAATTCGTAAGCGCTCAGGCATCCAAAGTAATAGGTATCGAATATGTGCCGGAGGCTATCGAAGATGCGTGGACCAACGCAGAGGTCAATGGTATCAAGAACTGCGAGTTCTTCGCCGGAGATATGAAGGATGTGCTCACCAGGGACTTTATAGCAGAGCACGGCTCTCCTGATGTGATAATCGTGGATCCGCCTCGCGCCGGAATGCATCCGGATGTGGTGAAGACCATTCTTTTTGCCGCTCCCAAACGAATTGTATATGTAAGTTGCAATCCGGCCTCGCAGGCAAGAGATCTTCAGATGCTGTCTGAGCATTATAGAATTACAGCCGTGCAGCCTGTGGACATGTTCCCACATACGCAGCATGTGGAAAATGTATGCCGGCTTGAGCGTAAAGAATTATAAATCAATGCGATATTATGGTAACCGTTAAAAAAAGAAGATTCACGCCAACTTCGTACAAGTTGATGAATGTGAGTGACGGAAGGATTTTTGAGGATGAGGGATGGACTCTCTCTGACCCGCAGAGTAAAGTCCCGTCGTTGGTTCGTGCTGTATATGACAAGAAGCAGATTACTCCCAATCCCAAGTTGCCAGGATTGTACAGGTATGCGGATTGGCTACCTATTAAAAGAGTTCTTCGAAAAGCCGGGGCGCCTGTTACCTATAAGTCCGAAGGATTGGCCGCACATCTTGGTCTGGAGAATTTATACATTACTTTCTCGGGATATAATCCTGAGATCGGAGCGGAGATGAAAACCTGCTCGTTCAAGGAGACGGAAGCTTATTCTGTGCTCGCCAGAATGGATAATGACAGTGACGGAATACTCATAGTGCAGTCTGCCGGCAATACCGCCAGAGCTTTTGCGCAAGTATGTTCTGACAACGACATCCCGGTAGTGATATGTATTCCTGAGGACAGCTCGCATGATTTGTGGTTCAGAAGAAGACTGCGCGAATGTGTGAAAGTTGTGGCAGTTCCGCATGGCTGCGACTATTATGATGCCATCACAGTGGGAGAAAAGTTGGCCCGCGATTCGAGATTCTTCCTGGAGGGAGGCGCCAAGAATATTGCCAGAAGAGATGGTATGGGCACTACCCTACTGAGTTTTGCCGAAGAGACACAGCGGATTCCTGATGCGTATTTCCAGGCTGTAGGTTCCGGAACAGGAGCTATAGCTGCCTGGGAAAATGCCCAGAGACTTGAAGCTGACGGAAGATTCGGCTCGAATAAGATGAGAGTCTATGTCGCCCAGAATGCTCCTTTCACCTTGATTGCCGATTCATGGAAAGCCGGTTCTCGCGAACTTGTCTCCCTAAGTCCTGAAGTCGGACGAAGAAATGCCGAGATGGTGCTGGCGAAGGTTCTTGCCAACCGCAAACCGCCATATTCGCTTGCCGGCGGTTTGTATGATGTTCTTACTGCAAGTAATGGAGCGTGTCTGACAAGTTCCAACGACGAACTTCTGTACAGCATGCTTTTGTTCAGAAACCTTGAAGGGTACGACTTGCTTCCTGCAGCCTGCTGCACAGTATCTTCACTGATTAACGCAGTGCATTCAGGACTTGTGAAAAAGGACGAGTTTATAATGCTCAATTGTACTGGCGGCGGTTCAATGGCCTCCATGAGTATGGGCTGTAAACTGAAAGAACCGGATTTGATAGTATCTCCGGATGTGGATGAAGATGAACTTATACGAGATGTCAACCGTCTGTTCTAAAAACTTAATGCAATAGAGGCATTCACGCTGTAAAATGAAGCCGTATTGCTTAGGATGCGCGATTTGTCTACAAATCCCTGACCTTCCGGGTCGGGGATTTGTGGTTTATCGAATATTCCTCTTATAGACAGGAGCATATCCATATTGATTTCGGGCGTAAGTTTAAGCCGGTATCCGACTCCGATACCGGCCATTATTGCCGGCACTTTTTCTATTTCTGTCGCTATCTTGAATCCCATTCCGCTCTCCGCAAAATTGAAAAACCCGTCGGACGACATGCTCTTATAGAAATAACTGTATCTCAGCATCAAAGGTATTGCTGTCGACTTATTCCCTATCCCTGCGTATCCGGTCATCAGAGATATTCCGCTCTTCCCGGATGGCTTGAACATGACACCCGCAAGGATGTCTCCGCTGGGCTGAAACAGAAATCCTTTCTCTCTGGAATACAGCCGACTGCCTTCGCTTGTCAGAATGTTGTATTGATGATACTGATATATGCCCTGGCTATATCCCCATTCGACTTGAAAATCCAGAACGGGTCTTGCGGACAGATGCACTCCGAATAGCATCAGGATTGCCGTAAGTAGCGATATTATGGCTTGTTTATTGATTTTACGCATTTCAGAATCTGTAATATATGCAGAGCTGAGGCATCAGAGCTCCGAATACTCCTTGTTTATAAAGACCTGCAAGAATCTGTCCGCTCTTGTCCTCCCGATGTATGAAAACACCCGGTGTCAGACTGAGACTTACGTCAATGGATATGCCTCTGTCAAAGTCTATCCCATATCCGGCATTGCAATCCAGAGCGAGGACATATCCCATTTTTTTATTCAACTGTCTGGAGACGTCATCGCTGAAAAACCCTTTTTCAAAATCATGCGCATACGAACACAGGAATCCCGCTCCAGCATAAAACGAAGAACGGCAATGTCCGAAATCATACACGCGCAGAATATAATTGTGCGTGTAACTGAAAGCTATCCCCACATCGGATGTCCTTCCCGACAGAAGACCATACGTGTCGGCATACAGGTTGAAAGTATTGATTTCATACCCGTTTTTGGTGTCTATCTGGGCAGATATCCCAAACCCTTTTGGGGAGTGGAAAGTTCCTATCCTTTTCTCCCTTGTACCGGCTTTCAGAGGTGAAATCAATACAAGTAAAAGCGTAAAAACGGCGGTTATATGTGGGTAAATGCGCATAACAAACGGATACGAATATAATTAATTCTTTGATTTTTTCCTATGAAAAGTGTATCTTCGCAATGCTAAAAAATAAACCTGATGTCAGTTTTAATAAAAGAAGTGACTACGCGTAGAGAATTACGCGAATTTGTAAACTTTCCTGAGAGGCTTTATAAGGATAATCCTTATTATGTACCGCCGCTTGTGTTTGACCAGATGGATACTCTGGACCAAAAGAAAGGCGCAGCTCAGGAATTCTGCAGATCACATCTGTATCTTGCATATAAGGACGGCAAGCCTGCCGGACGTGTTGCAGCCATAATAAATGATCTTGCCAACAAACAGTGGAATCATAAGGAAGTCAGATTCGGATGGTATGATTTTATAGACGATAAGGAAGTGTCCGGTGCGCTGATGGAAAAAGTGGAAGAGTTCGGTCGTGAGAATGGAATGGATGCCGTAGTAGGACCGTTGGGCTTTACTGATTTTGACCCGGAGGGACTGCTTGTCGAAGGATATGACAGATTGAGTACTATGGTGCTCATATACAACTATCCATATTATGTCACGCACATTGAGGAAATGGGCTTCACCAAGGATGCGGATTGGATTGAATACAAAATCGATATTCCGAAGAAGCTTCCCGAGAAGATGGAAAGAGTGGCGGCCGTTATTAAGGAAAGGACAAATGTCCATCTTCGTCAGTTGACCAAGAAGATTATCCGTGAGGAAGATTATGCGCATAAGATTTTCAAGGTCATCAACGAGTGCTATAAGGATCTCTACAATTTCACCGTGTTGCCGACAAGTATGGCCGACAAGTATATCGGTTTCTATTTGAGCATTCTTGATCTCAATTACGTCAGTATAGTCGAAAACGAGAACAATGAGATTGTGGCATTCGGAATCACCATGCCTTCCATTGCCCGTGCACTGCAGAAATCTCGAGGCAAACTCTTTCCGTTCGGCTGGTGGTATCTCTTGAAATCACTTTTCTTCAAACGCGAGGAGGGAGTTGAGATGCTGCTTGTCGGCGTGCGTCCCGACTATCAGAATTCAGGTGTGAACTCGCTTGTCTTCCTGGATATGTTCAAAAAATACAGCGATGCCAAGGTGAAATGGGCGGAAACCAACGCTATTCTTGAAGACAATCTTAAGAATCAGAGACAATTTGCTGATTTTGACAAGGAATGTAAGAAGCGGCGCAGGTCATACATTAAGCATCTGTAAATAAGGATATATAACAACTATGTTTGAGCCTGTAACAAAAATGTTGCCGCCGCTTCCGGAGCGAATGCGCCCCAAAAACCTCTCGGAATACGCCGGCCAACGACATCTTGTGGGAGAGAATTGCATTCTACGCAAGATGATTGATACAGGCAATTTGTCTTCATTCATTTTATGGGGGCCGCCGGGAGTTGGAAAGACCACATTGGCGAAGATTATTTCGCAGACCTTGGATCGGGAGTTCTTTACTCTCTCTGCTGTAAGCGCCGGAGTCAAAGATGTGCGGGACGTGATAGAGTCAGCAAGATCCAAGACTTTGTTTACGCCTGCAGCGGCTCCGATTCTCTTTATCGATGAGATACATCGGTTCAACAAAGCCCAGCAGGACGCATTGCTTGGTGCCGTTGAAGCCGGGACCGTAGTTCTGATAGGCGCCACTACGGAAAACCCGTCATTTGAGGTTATCACTCCCCTTCTCTCGAGATGTCAGGTTTTTGTACTCAAAAGCCTTGATGTAGAGGACTTGGATACGCTTCTTCGCAGGGCTCTTAAGGAGGATGTCGTACTCAAGCATAGAAAAGTAGATGTTCGTCAGACTGAAGCTCTTTTCCGCCAGAGTGGTGGCGACGGGCGCAAGCTGTTGAATATCCTTGAGATAGTAATAGACTCCCAGGCTGACAGCCCGACGGCTGTAATAGACAATAAGACCGTTACCGAGTGCCTTCAGGACAGCGTTGCTGTGTATGATAAGGACGGTGAGATGCATTATGATATCATATCAGCCTTTATCAAAAGCGTTCGCGGATCCGACCCTAATGCGGCTGTCTATTGGATGGCACGCATGCTTGATGGAGGAGAAGACCCTCTTTTCATTGCGAGAAGGCTATGTATCCTGGCTGCTGAAGATATCGGACTTGCCAATCCTAACGCTCTGCTGCTCGCAGATGCCACATTCAGGATTGTTCATTCCATAGGTATGCCGGAAGCGCGGATTCCATTGAGCGAATGTGCCATTTATCTCGCCAGCTCACCTAAGAGCAATTCGGCCTATCTTGCCATAGACAAGGCATTGGAAGCTGCACATAAGGATTCTTTCGCCCCTGTCCCACTCTATCTGAGGAATGCTCCGACCAAGTTGATGGCCGATCTTGGCTATTCTGACGGATATAAGTATGCTCATGACTATCAAGGGCATTTTGCCGATCAGGAATATTTGCCGGAATCAGTATCCGGAACCGTATTTTATGAGCCGCAGACAAACCGTCATGAAGACGCCTTCAGGGCGTATCTTGAGAACTGCTGGCCGAAGTATTACAAGAAGTAATTGATACTACAGCGGAATACGCAGTTTCTGCCCCGGACGGATATTGTTATTCTTCAACCCATTGGCTTTCTTGATATTATCGGCACTTATACCGGGATATTTCTTGGCTATCTTGTATAGCGAATCGCCGGATTTGACCGTGTATGTCACGCTGCTGCTCTTTGACTTGGAGCTTGAAGCCGATGTCTTGGATGATGATTTGGAGCCAGAAGAACTGCTCGTAGTAGGATAACTTCCGTTTGGATAGATATACAGAATCTGCCCTACCCTGATATTGGACGAGCGCAGATTGTTCCATTTTTTCAACTGGTTCACACTGACTTTATATCGGCTGGCGATGCGTCCGAGATAGTCCCCGCTTTTGACCTTGTACGAGATTCTCTGCTGTGAGGATTGGCTTCCGGCCCTCTTGACATCTTTCACAATCTTCTGACTCAGAAGGGAATCGGACTTGAATGCATATATGCTGTCAATAGGTGTGTCCATAAAGGTCTTCGTCCATGACACTGGAATCTTGAGAGTGTAGCTATGATTGCTTCCCGGTATGATGTCGTTGAAATACTGAGGATTAAGCTGTCTCAGGTCTTCCATAGGCACACCGATTTTCCCGTTTATTTGGGCAAAATGCAGATTCTTTTTGATTTCGAAAGTATCTGTCTGCACAGGCATTCCCACATTTTGAGGTACAATTCCATATTCTTTGCTGTATGTCATAGCATACATCGCTCCTACGAATGCAGGCACATAACCTCTGGTCTCACGTGGAAGATATCTGTATATGGACCAGTAGTCCTTGCTTCCCCCGGCCCTTCTGATGGCTTTTGAGACATTGCCGGCGCCACAGTTGTACGAACTTATGGCCAGTGCCCAGTCTCCGAATATCCTGTACGCGTCGCGCAGGTATCTTGCGGCAGCATCCATTGATTTCTCAATATCCATGCGCTCATCCACATAGGAGTTGATCTCCAGACCGTAGGACTTGGCGGTACTGTATATAAATTGCCATATTCCCTTGGCTCCGGCATGCGACGTGGCGGTAGGATTCAACATTGATTCCACCACTGCCATATATTTGAGCTCCTCGGGCAGATCGTATCGGTTGAGTATATCTTCAAATATAGGGAAATAATAGTTGCTCAGGCCAAGAACCCTCCCCATTCTGGAAGGCATTTTCTCGGAATAGAGGATGATATAATTCTTGACATTCTCGTTGAATGGCAGGGAGATAAATGAATTCATGGCTTCAAGCCTTCTCATCATTTCTTCATCGCTTACATTCGAACTGAACCTCACGGAGTCCATATCGTACTCGTGAAGGGCGTCATAATTGACTATAGAGGAGTTCTTGTACCACAGTTGCAGCAGACTGTCCCGCATTTCGGCGGTATATACGGTGTCATCGGCTTCCGCCTCGGAATTGCCCTCCATCACCGCTATCAGTTCGCTGTCTTCGAGATATCGACGGTGTTCAAAACTGTCCAGCAGCACCTGAAGGGAGTCAAGGGCCGTTTTAAGATCCGCGTTTTCTTTCAGGAGTTGCTTTCTGGTGGGTCTTCCGAACAAAAAACCCGCGTTCTGGGCATCCAACTGAATGCTCATTGATATAATCAGTGCTGATATGACAAGTATTTTCTTCATTTTCAAAATTGTATTCCTAATCGTACTCCAAAGGTCATCCCGGTACTGAATTTGCCCGGCGTTGCCATTGCCAATTGGTAGTCAGGCAGACCTATAACAGGCTCCATACGCATGGAAAGGTCGTCTGTCACCTCAAAATTATGCATGTAAGAGAACACGTTGGCATCTATTACCTGAAGGAGATAGACCGCCGCTATTATAAGTGTCGAGTAGTCCCGGTATCTGCGGTATATGTTGCGGTAGTACAAAGCCTGCTCTGCAGTGATGGGTCCGTCATACTGAGCGTCAGGATTGGTCGCTTCTATGTATATGTTGCGGAAACGCTGAAAGTTGCGGTTGAAGTCCGAATAATAGTGGAAAGCTGCTCCGAGTCCGCCAAGATACAAAGGGAGTTTCCAATACTCTTTATTGTAAATCTGTCCGAGTCCGGGAAGAAGAATTGAATAAAGTGTAGCTTTACCTGCATTTGGGTAATCATCCGGCTTATAGCTTATTACTCCATCCATAAGCGACCCCCACCATGCCAGACCGGCTCCGGCGAAGCTAAGGGCAGCCGCAGTGCTGTTGCCTTTGCTGTTGAAATAGATTCCCGCTCCGATACCGGCCCCGATAGTTCCATATACGATGGGAAGTTTCCAGTACTGCTTATTATAAATCTGGCAGCCTCCCACAAAAACGGTCGAGCCTCCCACCAACTTTCCTATTTTCAGATCATTCTTGTGGCCAAGTCCGCCAAAATACTCTTTGAATGAAAATATTACCTCCACGGAATCCTTGCCGGAAGTGGCTGATTTGTCGTTGCTGTAGGACTGGCTGAATGCTTCGGACCGGAACTGGGCACGAAGCGTGCCACTGAACAGGCACGATGCCAGCACGACAAGTGCAAAACAAATTAATTTCCGCGAAACTGTCATCAGAACTGTTTGTCTTCCAAGGCTTTGACGAAAGCTTTGACTTCTTCGTCAGAACTGAATTTTATGGTCATGGTACCCTTGCCGGAAGATGATCTTTTGAGAGAGATTTCATTGGAGAAGAACCGTCCCACGTGGCTGAGAATCTTATAATAGTCATCCGGGAGTTCCTGCGTTCTGTTCTGCGCAGGCTTTGTCGTTGTGGTGGCGGGTTCCTCAAGCATCTTTCTCACCAAAGCCTCGAGTTCACGCACGGACATTCCGTCCTTGATTACCAAGTCGCACAACTGTTCCTGCTTCTCAGGGTCATCTACTCCCAATATCGCCTTTGCATGTCCCATGGAGAGCAGTCCGACCTTGATATCGTGCTGCACTTTGGCGGGAAGTTTCAGAAGACGTATGGTGTTGGATACTGTCGCACGGTTTTTCCCCACTCTTTCCGCAAGTTTGTCCTGAGTGAGATTGCATTCGTCAATCAGGCGCTGGTAGCTTAGGGCAAGTTCGATAGGATCAAGGTTCTCCCTCTGAACGTTCTCGACAATCGCCATTTCAAGCATCCCCTGGTCATCGGTATCCCTGATGTATGCCGGAATGGTGGACATCCCGGCCAGGCGGCAGGCTTTGTATCTACGCTCACCGCTGATTATCTGATATTTGCCCGGAGAGCTGCGCCTTACGGTTATAGGCTGTATAAGTCCGAGAGTGCGAATGGAAGACGCCAGTTCATTCAGGGCTTCCTGATCGAAAGAAAGTCGTGGCTGGAATGGGTTAGGCTCTATCATTTCCACCGGGACACGCAAAATATCCGCCGTGTTCTCATGACTGCCTTGAGTACCCACCACATCCTTATTGATGTATCCTACAGGCTTGCGCAGCTGATCTGCGTTGGGTACGCCTCCGAATATGGCACCTACGCCTTTTCCTAGTCCCCTTTGTACTTTGCTCATATCGTCTCTCCGTTATGTTCCATTACCTCATGTGCGAGGCTCAGGTAGTTGTTGGATCCGTTGCACATGACATCATACAGGATTATCGGCTTACCATGTGAGGGCGCTTCGCTCAAACGGATATTTCGCTGAATGACAGTATTGAAAACCATATCCTTGAAATGCTCGCGAAGCTCGGCGAGAACCTGGCTGTGCACCTTGGTCCTGCCGTCGAACATGGTGACTAAAAATCCTTCTATGGCAAGATTCTGATTGGACTCGCTCTGCACCAGCCTGATGGTCTGAAGAAGCTTTCCAAGGCCCTCGAGAGCAAAGAACTCCGGCTGGACCGGTATCATCACCGAGTCCGCGGCTGTCAGAGAATTGACCGTGATGATGCCAAGCGAAGGAGAACAGTCTATGATAATATAGTCATAGTTGTCGCGTATAGGAGCAAGAGCGTCTTTCATGACGGATTCTCTGTTTTCGAAATTGTGGAGCTCGATTTCCGCTCCTACGAGATTGATATGAGACGGTATCATCTGAAGATGATCCACCTCTGTCTGAATCAGGGCATCCGTGATATCAATCTCCCCTATCAACACTTCATACAATGTCCTTTTCTCATCGTTGTCCGGAGAGAAATTGAGACCCGATGTAGTGTTGGCCTGAGGATCCGCATCAATTATGAGCACATTCTTTTCCAGTACCGCAAGGGACGCGGCGAGGTTTATGGCCGTTGTGGTCTTACCTACTCCGCCTTTCTGGTTGGCTATTGCTATGACTTTTCCCATAATCATGTATTCAAAGGATACAAATTTAACAAATATTCCGTAAATTTGTAGTATGTCAGATATTAAATCCGATTATTATTTCATCGTGAATCCGCGTGCCGGTTCCGGTAAGACGATGTACAAATGGCTTCCTGTCGAGAAAAGACTGGAGATGCTCGGAATATCTTTTGTCACGGAGATGACTGACCATAAGCGCCATGCTATGGAACTGGCGTGGGATGCTGCCGGACATGGTTACCGCCGCATAATTGCTGTTGGAGGAGACGGCTCCCTTCATGAAGTGTATAACGGAGTGTGCAAATGGTGTTTCGCACATGGAGTGCCTACGGAAGAGTTCTATATCGGTGTGATTCCGATAGGTTCCGGGAACGATTGGATAAAATCCCTTGGTGTTTCAAATGACGTGGATGAGGCTCTGGATGCGGTGCTCAGCGGCGGACATCTGTTGATGGACGTAATCAGGATGAAGTGTGACGGAGGCAAGTCTCTGTACATGACCAATGTCGGCGGAGTAGGGTTTGACTCTCATGTGTGCCAAAGGGTCAATTGTCAGAAAGAGAGCGGAAAGCGCGGACGGTATATCTATCTCAACGCCCTGTACCACACCATTATGAATCTGCATCGAATCAATGTATCCTGCTATGCCGATGACGAACTGGTCTTTTCCGGAAGGTGCTATTCCGTGGCTTTCGGCAACGGGAAATATTCCGGCGGCGGCATGAGGCAGGTCCCTCTGGCAGACATGAACGATGGTCTGATAGACTATATGATAGTGCCGGAAATATCTCTTATGGACATTCTGAAGCAGGTTCCCCGGCTATTCAACGGCACGCTCCACAAATCCGACAAGGTGGTATGCGGACAGTGTAAATCGTTTAAAATGATGCCATTGGACAAGGACTCCGCCGATGTCATAGAACTGGACGGAGAGCTTGTGGGAAGGATTCCCGCCAACTTAGAATATACCGGACAGAAAATCCGGGTGATGAAAAAAGCTGATACCAGCTCCCGCAAGTAGTCCGGAGCCTATTGTTGCAATGCCGCCCAGAGCGTATTCTTAAGCTCCGCAAGACCTTCTCCTGTGGAAGAAGATATGAAGACATGCGGTATCTTCTTTGGAAGATGCCTGGCGATGTCTTTTTCTATATCGCTGTCTATGAGGTCGCATTTGGTGACGGCAAGCACTCTTTGCTTGGTCAGAAGCTCCGGGTTGTACATTTTGAGTTCGTTCAGAAGGGTCTTGTATGCACCCGGAATATCCTCTTCTTCAACGCTTACCATGAACAGGAGCACGGAATTGCGCTCGATGTGTCTCAGGAACCGGATTCCTATACCTTTTCCTTCATGGGCGCCCTCGATAATGCCCGGTATATCCGCCATTACGAATGACTTGCCGTCGTGATAACTGACGATTCCGAGATTGGGCTCAAGAGTGGTGAATGCGTAGGAAGCGATTTTGGGTTTCGCCGCAGTGATGGAACTGAGCAGCGTGGATTTGCCGGCATTAGGGAATCCGACAAGCCCTACATCCGCAAGCAGCTTCAACTCAAGTATATATACACCCTCCTGTCCGTCTTCTCCGGGCTGGGCATAACGGGGTGTCTGCTGGGTTGAAGACTTGAAATTGCTGTTGCCCAGTCCTCCCTTTCCTCCTTTGCATAGAATCTTCTCTTCTCCCGCTTCCACAAGTTCGAACAGCGTGTCGCCTGTCTCGGCATCTTTGACTACAGTCCCGACCGGTACGTCAAGATATATATCGGCACCGTTCTTTCCGTGGCAGTTGGCAGCGCCGCCCTTCTCTCCGTCATCGGCTTTGATATGCTTGCGATATTTGAGGTGTATCAATGTCCAGAATTGAGGATTGGCGCGAAGAACTATATGTCCTCCCCTGCCTCCATCCCCTCCGTCAGGTCCGCCTTTGGGAATGTATTTGGCCCTGTGAAGGTGCATTGAACCTGCGCCACCATGTCCTGATGCGCAATATATCTTTACGTAGTCTATAAAATTGCTTTCTGCCATAATTTCGTAAAATCAATGTTTTGAGGGTCATTGACGGACTTTTGACCGCAAAACGACAAACGGACCCATTCCGTGCGCAAAGGTAATGATTTTCTTTGATTTGCTTGAAATTCCTTAAAAATATGGCAAAAAGAGCAAAGATTGCCTCTTGAGGGCGTCATCTGCGGCAAGGCTCCCGACCTTGACCTCCCCCAGTGCCGACAGACGGAGCGCAGCCTCATCCAGATCAGTGTCATCACTGAAATGGACAATGTACCAGCGGTGCAGCCCGGCCTGGCGCGCCTCCTGCTCAAACTTGGGGACCAAAGGGAAAACCCTTTCCAAGGAGCATACCCCAAGTTCATCAAGAACGCTGTCTACCGTCCCGATCCCCGAGCGGGCCAGAGGTTCACCGGAACGGGTCGGAGTATTCTGTTCCAGACAAGCTAAAGCCTCGTCACCGAAGCGTACGATGAGCCGTCCCCGGCCGGCATTGTCGGAAGCATGGATGATTTTTTTATGCACACAAGACGGCACGGGATTTCCCGTGCCGCTTTTAAAACTATCAGTGCAGGAGATGGCGGCCAATACGAGCGCCGCCAATGATATCACTGCTCCTTTTCTCATATTATGCTTATCTGCTCTTCAGGCTTGCCGGACTTGAGGAAGCCGAAGCGCCATTGCCTCCCAAAATCTCGACATGTCCGCTGTACTTGGCCGTGATCTTGTGTTTGCGAGAGTCCACAAGCATATAAGAGATCGTGTACTCTCCTTCACCAGTCTTCTCAATATCCAGATATGACTCCTGCACCGGCTGGCCAAGGATGGCCTGATCGTAGTCGCTGATCTCGGGATTCCAGCGCTTGCAGGTCATGCCGTAGTATGCAGGCTTGAGGTAGTATCCGCGCTCCGCAGTACCGCGCACTGCCTTTCCAGGCTCGGAAGCTATAGTGTACCTGCCCTCAGGGATGGTGTCGCGTGCCGCGAAAAATGTAGCGAAGACATCATAACCGGCAGTTGACTGATCTCCTCCCCAGAGCTCAAGACCCCAGACTGGAGTACCATAGTCCTTGGTGCCACCATACTTAAAATATGCCGTACTCACCGTGCCGAGGTCATAGTCCTCATCGAGGAAGTCCTCATCGAAGTAATAAACGCCCCAGTCGCGCCAGTTGTTCTCGAACTCAAGTTTGCCGGAATACTCGAATGTGAAAGTGCCGCTGTCCACGGGCACCTGATATTCACCCCAATCAGGATCGACTTCCGTGGTCGTGACGAAGCAGTCAAGGGAGCCCTTGATGGTGTAGGTACCTCCCACATAGGCTACTTCCAGAGTGCCGCCGTTTTCCTTGACATAATTGACCGTCTCAGAAACAATCTGACCGTCCTTCTTGATGTAGAAGCGGGTGCCCTCAAAAGAATATTCATTGCTCGTAGCTATAGTCCCGACCGCCGTATAGTCGTTCAAATATGGCGGTATCGCCTTATAACTGCGGGCAGGCAGAATGATGTTTTTGTAATCCGGTTTCTCCTCGTAGAAGATTACCGTGGCCCCGATCTCAGTCTGCTCATCGATGGACTTGCTGAACTCCACCTTATAGGCATTGTTGTAGTCACCGCCCTCATAGCTGGCGTTGGCAGTGTCGAATACATAGTCGGTGCTGAATGAGACTTTCTTCTCCGGGCTCTTCGAACCCTCGCCCAAGCTGTTTACTCCAGCCACGGTATAAGTTCCGCCGACTATAACAGACATGGTGCGCTCCTCGGTATTCTGCACCTCCTTGCCGTCGCGGTACCATTTATATGTATGCGCGTGCGGAATCTCCGCCACGGAGAGCACTATGGTCTCGCCTGCGGCACCCTGCTCCTTGCCTTCTATTGCACCTGCCGCTTCCGGGACTTTAAGTACATAAGGAGCCTGTGAGATGGTGACTTCGCTGGTCAACCCGCCTCCGAGCAGCGTTACGGTCGCCTGGCGCGCCTCTTCCACTTTATTTGCGCTTACCGTCACCACCAGGGTGGCGTTGCCGCTCCCCTGTTCCGGCTGCACCAGCACCCAGTCAGCAGAAGAAGCAGCTGTCCAGTCAGTATTGGACTCGACTGACATGACCACTTCCTTCCCTTCCGCAGCGATTTCCTCTGACTCGTAGGTCAGATTCAATATGACCTCGTCTTTCTTACATGCAGAAAGACCGATAAAGATAGCCGTCAAGGCTACGAACCGATAGATGATTTTTTTCATACAGTAATACACTTGAATTTTTCCCAAATATAATCCCCCCTTTTCCCAAATGCAAGGGGTCCGTTTTCTCATTATGGCAAATTGTCAAAATGAGAAAAATTGCAGTGTATTCAGTTGGAGAACTGTTTGCGATATTGGGACGGCGATGTGCCTTTGATCGCCTGGAACAGACGGTAGAAAGTGGAAATGGACGTAAAGCCCAAGTCTGAGGCCACAGCCTTGATAGGCGTGTCGACAGACGGGTCTGAGAGGATGGCCGCCGCTTCCTCGATCCGGTAAGAATTTATATAGTGGACAAAGGAAAGTCCGGTATAGCGCTGTATCACCTCCGTCAGATAGGTCCGGTTTGTCTGGAGGCGTTCCGCCACGCCCTCCCTGGTGAGTCCGGAATCGCGATATAGTTTCTGCTCCTGCATTAAACGCTGGAGACGCTCAAAAAGATCCCGCATCTTGTCTTCCTGGGAGTTCGTCTCCCAGACAGCACGTCCGTGCTTGTGCTTTTGCTGCCTGTCATCCAGTTGCCCTTGGAAGCGTTTGAGCATCTGGATGTTCCTCTTGTTCTTCCTATAGTACAAAACTCCCCCGAGGACAAGAAAAGCCAGGATAAACGCAGTGCAGATCAATATAGCCGTGAATTTATGCTTCCAGCGCAGCTCCTCCATCTCATGCTCCCTCAGGCCGTTCTCATAGCGCTCCCTCTCATATTTCATCTTCATATCGCTCACCTCCCGCTCCTTTTTCATGCTGAAAAGGCTGTCGGCCTCCTCATGATAGTGCTTGTAGCAGTCCAGCGCCTGACGGTAATTGCCGGACCTCTCATAAAGCTCGGCAAGGCTGCGATATACGAGATAAGATTTGGACGGACGGTTGGCGTGCTGCGAGATGAGGAGAGCGCGTTGCAACAAAGTGACGGCAGAGTCAACTTTTCCGGTCCTGCCAAGATAAGAGGCATAACCCACATGAGCGTCTATATCCGAAAAACGTTCGGAATCCTCACCTTCCAAGAGAGCCTTGCGATAATACATCACCGCATGCTCTCCATCTCCCTTGGCGGACAGAATGTCTCCATACAGGGCGTAAACTCCCCGCTGGTCTCCATAATAGTCCACCTGGTCCAGGACTTTGTCTATATAGTGTCCGGCACTGTCGCACTGCCCCATCATCTCATACATATATGCGGAGAGCACAGCCCCGAGATAGCGGGCAAACGGATGATTGTTCTCCTCGCCGAAGCGATATACATCCAGCGCATACGGCAGACCTGACTCGTCTCGCCGCATATAATAGGCCAGGGCAAGATTGCTTTCCAGCGGGAAGAGACGGCTCTTGTCGTCACATTTCATGGCATAGTCCATACCCTCTGTCAAAGTGCCGATAGCCTCCCCGTAGTCCATCTCCGCGAAGGCCTGGCGCGCACCCTTGATGTTGCACAGTGTGGCCAGAGCCCACCAGTCCTGCTCCTGCCTGGCCAGCGCTTCCCCCTGAGAGAGGTATTTGCTCACTGAATCCGTCTGCCCGGCACGAAGATAGAAACTCTGAGCCTTGGCAACCATCCCGTACAACCGCACCGCAGGGTCTTGCGTATGCTCCCCGTAGCGGTAGAGGCTGGCGGCCAGACTGTCGATGGCATCCTCGTCCTGTGTGGCCAGCCCCTCCTTGAGTTCGCTACGCAAGACCTCCACCCTGGCGGAAGCGCCATCATCTATGCGCGCAGCATCCCGGCGGGAGCAGGCCGGAAGCAGCAGGGCCGCAGCCACGGCGGCAAGCAACAGGGAATGACTATACATCGCTTCATCAATCAGTTGCTTGAGTTCAGCGACAATCTGGTCGTGACGCTCCTTTGACAGGTATTCCATAATACCTGCAAATATAACCAAAATCCGGCTCGCAAAGAAATCTACCGTTTTGACTCTGCAGGACAATAATTTTTAGAAAAACCTATCAAATTCCTTAAAAATATGGCAAAAAGAGCAAAAATTGCCTCTTTAGCCATATT
>ERZ857629.697-NODE-697-length-43755-cov-5.865446_pt1 | contig 43755 bp, 41 predicted proteins | sample MGYA00519700_ERZ857629 | MGnify/ENA primary metagenome ERZ857629 (study PRJEB31778, sample SAMEA3449351) | human gut metagenome | biome: human gut; feature: human-associated habitat; material: faeces | place: United Kingdom | collected 2010/2012 ... | reverse complement strand
GTATTATGAGGCTAGTTTGCTGTGGCGTCACTACGCCGGAATATTTTGCGCTTACTTTTAAAAGATTGCCTTACAATGAGGTCCGCACCCCTTGTAAAATCAAGGGATGCGGACTTTTTGCCTCTTTTGTTTGTTTTATAGTGTGTATATGGTGTATAGTTTGCGTGGACTGGTATGATAATAACTATAATAACAAAACATGACATATAACGCTAATAATATATTAAAATAAAGTATTGAAAAAAGAACGTACGTTGTGGTATCATAAAAGAGGTTGAGTTTATTTATAAGTTTTCAATGTAGAATAATAAAGTGAAAGAAGATATAAAAAATAATTAAAAATTTGAATGAAACAATCATATGGCCATGTTTGTAGGAAATAATGGAAGTAATTGGTTAATATAAACCGGGAAGTCGCAAACAGGATATTACTATTATGGTGTTATGGAATGCCAGTTGGACTGAGTGGATTAAGAAATTTTACGAGGATAAAGCGAAAACGTCACAAAGTATGTAAGTAAAAAAAGAGATATATTTGATGAAGAAAAATTGCGGCGGGCGGCAGATGGTTTGCAATCGGGTTACACACTAAAGAAAAAAGAAGAGCACAATACAATATGGAAGTGGACAAGAAGTGATTTTTCGAAAGATTAATACTTAGCAGAAATTGCAGGACTTATTTTAGAGTAATATATCAAGAACGAAGGAGAGGTATTATGAGTGTTGAACAAGCACAAAGAACAGTAAATCAAATTGATAGAGAAATAGCTGATTTAGAAAAGAAAATGGCTGAATTAGTAAAGAAAGAAGCTGAAAAGACGAAGAAGATAGGTGATGTTAAGCGTAGTATTACAAAGAATACATCGCAAAGTACTTTGAATTCTAAGGTGCGACAGATTGAAAGTTATCAAAAGAATCTTTCAAAGATTTTATCGGATAAAGCAACAATTAATCAAAAGCTGGCAGATAAAAGAAAACGTCGAGTAGACGCTACGGGGAAGTTACAAAAAGAGGAATTGTTGCAGGTAAAAAAGGCAGAAAAACAACAAAAAGATATATATACTGCATATGAAAATCAGATTAAAGAATTGACTAATCAAATCAGAATGTCAGAGGTTGCAGTGAAAAGTGAAAAAAGTATATTCGATTCTGAATCTGAAGAGGAATATGATGTATTTGTTTCACATGCAACTGAAGATAAAGAAAGTTTTGTAGATGAATTTGTGGATATTTTGCAACAGAAATATAATTTTAAAGTGTGGTATGACGCTGTTTCAATAAAATGGGGAGATAGTATACGCGCTGAAATAGATAAAGGATTGAAAAAGTCAAAATTCGGGGTTGTAATATTATCGCGTAGTTATATAAATAAATACTGGACAAACTATGAATTGGAAGGCCTTTTTCAAAGAGAATCAAATGGGGGGAAATTAATTCTTCCTATATGGCATAATATTACTAAACAGGAAGTCCAAAAATTTAGTCCGACCTTGGCTGGCAAAATGGCAATGAGTACTGCTATTATGACATCAGATGAAATTGCGGAGAGATTAGCAGAGTTATTATAATGAGAGAAGTTTGGGAAGAAGTGAATAAGGAGATTACATATGTTAGACCAATATTTAGATGGAATGATTCAGAAGTGTTCTTGTATATGTTTTCAAGGGGAATAGAATTGAACCCTGCTTATAGAATGGGATTAACAAGAGTGGGGTGTGGTGTTTGCCCTTTTGCATCGGATTGGTCTGAGTATTTGATAACCTTGGAACTAAAATGATTCCTGCCGCTATCAATTGGCTTCGGGAAGCTGAAATGATAGATGATAAAGAAAAGAAAATTTCAGACAAGTTTGCTATGGTTAAGGGATTATATGATTATAATAGACTGGCTGCATGGCAGATTATTTGGGTAGGACTTGCATATAATTCAGCGATAGTAAATAGTTTTGTGAAATCAATTAAACTTGAAGTCAATTACTCGCGAGATGACATCGTGGCTATTATGAGGGAAGATTTCCCGATGTTAAATGATAATACAATTAAAAATCCTACAAACGCATTGATCACTATGCTTAGATACTCACCATTAGGGCATAATTCAACAGATTTGGAGGAACCTCAGAATATATATGTTGCGGAACTTCAAATGGCTGGAAATAGTTGCAAGGGTGTTAAGAGAATATCATCTGCGTATGTTTCTATGCATGCTTTGGCATATTTACTATATAAAGAGGCACATACTTCAAGGTGCTTTGATATCACGGTCAGTGATCTGATTCTTTCTGGTAGGGTAAACCCCTATACTGTATTTGGAATGACACCTGAAAGTCTTATTCCTGCACTTAGAGGGTTGACACAGGTTGGAATTCTTACTGCAGATTTAACTGGTGGGTTGATTTTCTTATCAGTAATATGGAATACAACCCAAATTCAACTTCCTTTGAATCCTTGGATCAGAAATTACTTTTCTTGACAAGATTATTAGTTTTTGTGGAGCCTAATCTTAATATGATTGAACTTGCACCCAAGGGAACTGGTAAGTCATATATTTTTAATAACCTTTCAAAACACGGATGGCAGATAAGTGGTGGTAAGATTACAAGAGCTAAACTCTTCTATGATATGAGTAGAAATACACCAGGTATTATTCCATCATATGAATTTGTGTCATTGGATGAGGTAAAGACAATTTCATTTGATAATCCTGAAGAAATTCAAGGCGCGTTGAAAAATTATATGGAGCAAGGATCCTTCACTGTAGGAAAGTCGAAACAGACATCACTGGCAGGAATTATCTTACTTGGAAACATAGATTTAGATTCAAACAAGAGACCTCTTAACAATCACTATTTTGAAGAATTACCAGAGGCGTTTCAGGATCATGCGCTAATCGATAGATTCCATGGATTTATTGAAGGATGGTATTTGCCTAGAATCAGTGAGGACTTAAAGCTAAACGGATATTCACTGAATGTTGAGTATTTTTCAGAGATACTTTCATATATCAGAACCCAGTCTTTCTATAGCGCTATAGTAAAAGAGTTGCTGGATATTCCCAAGAATGCTGATACCAGGGATACCAATGCAGTTATTAAGATGTGTTCAGCATATTTAAAATTGCTATATCCTCATGTAAGAACGGCTTCAGATATTTCGCCGCAGGAATTTAAGATGGTATGTTTTGATCAGGCTTTTGAAAAAAGAAAAATTATTAGACAGCAATTATCGGCTATAGATAGAGAATTTACAGATAAGATGCCTAATATTAGAGTTAGGGGATTGTAATGGTTTATTTGGATAATGCAGCAACAACGGCAATGAGTGAAGCTGCTCTAAATGCATTAATGGAAGTTTCCTCAAATATGTATGGTAATCCTTCATCGGCATATGGCTTTGGCAGAAGAACAAAAAAGATTTTGGATGAATCCCGAAGAATTATTGCAGACTGCATTGGAGCCGAACCTGAAGAGATTTATTTTACATCCTGTGGAACCGAAAGCGATAACTGGGTAATGGTAAAGGCATCAGAAGAGAAAAATAGAATAATAACTTCAGCTGTAGAACATCATGCGGTTTTATATCCAGCTGAAAAACAACAGAAGTCAGGTAAGAATGTTTTGTTTTTACCAGTAGATTCTATGTGCCAAGTTGACGTTGCAGAATTAGAAGCATCTTTAGATAATAATCCAGTTTTAGTTTCAGTTATGTTTCAAAATAATGAGGTGGGAGCAATTCAGGACATTGAAAGAATTGCTAACATTGTTCATGAGAAAAATCCAAATTCTTGGGTTCATACGGATGCGGTGCAGGCTGTAGGTCATATAAAAATCAATGTAAAGGAAATGGGAATCGATTTATTGTCAGCCAGTGCTCATAAGTTTAATGGACCTAAGGGAATTGGATTTCTCTACATTAGCAAAAAATGTTCAATTGCACCGTATGTATTAGGCGGTGGGCAAGAGAATGGAATGAGATCAGGTACAGAAAATGTTGCTGGTATTTATTCTATGGCAAAAGCACTTGAGGATAATATCATTAACATGGAAAGTATCCATACACATATCTCTAAACTTGAAAAGTTATTGTGTGACCTGCTAATAGAACTGCATATAGATTTCAACGTCAATGGTGATAGTACAAATAGGGCTGCTGGTATTTTAAATATCTCAATTTCCGGCATTGATGGAGAAGGGCTTTTAAATATGTTGGATATGCATGATATATGTATTTCTATTGGCTCCGCTTGTAACTCTAAGTCGCAGGATAGGTCACATGTATTATTGGCAATGGGATTAGATGAAGAGCGTATTGACTCATCTGTAAGAATATCAATTGGAAGATATAATACAGAAGAAGATATAAGAACATTAATAAAATGGATTTCCAATTACCATAAGATAACAAAGATAGCAAAAGCATAGGCGGTGATATGTATGCCCAGATGGAATTTAAGAGAAGGTATCTTAACGGATTTGGGAGTTAGTGATGACGAATATTGGTCATTGTTCAATTTCGTATTTTCGGATGCTTGTAGGGAAACAAACACATATAAGGTTGGTCTTATTAAATCCATATATTATGTGTATGATGATGGAAATGGTCTGTTCCTGTCCTATGAAAAAATATTCACAAAATTTGCTGAGAAATATTGGAATTTTGATAATAAAAATAAACTGAAGCAAATGTTATATAACGGTAAGTCGGAGTATTCAAGGATTAAAATGATTCTCATAGATGCTGTTGAGACCGAGATTGTAGGTTTTCAATCATTAAGCTAAAAAGACCGGAGTGTAATCACTAAGAATGTAACGACAGAATGCAAGAAATATGTTGTCGAAGCTTTATATAATGATTTTGACAGTAATCTCGGAACACATGGAAGACACAGACTGCAGTTTTTTGAAAGAACTGCTCCCCTGGTCACCAACCCTGCCGGAAAACATTCGAAAATATAATTTACAGTAAGCCACAAAAGCGGCTTAAGATTGTCAAGGTACTTGCTATGGAGCGTTTACCAGGGAACTGCAACTTCCAAAGACGTCTTCTATCAAATAAGAGAGTTGTAGCACAAGTAGTTTCATAGCTTCGGAGCTTTTGGTGCTTAGAATGTTTTAATAATCTTCATAGCTTCGTCTTCACTTATTTCCTTGTAGCATCATATTCCAAGGCTTCTGGCAGAAAATAACCTGCAGAAAGCCCTCTTTTTTTCCACTCGGAATTAACAAATGAGAAAAAGGTTCTTCCCACTTGTTTGATAACTTCACCGTTGTTCTTTTCATCTGTCAGCAATAGGTATCTTGTATTACTCATACGAGTCACTCCGTTAATTACAAGTATTTTTTAGTACAATTTTATTATACGCTGAATCAAAAAAAATCTCAATGGCTACATTTGTTTTTAAAATTACTTCAGGTTGTCCTCCCCATGGCATTTCCCCGTATTTTGTGTTACAATACAAATCGTTACCCCGCATGGTTAAAATCCGGACATCAGGCGGGATTTCTGAGGAGATGACAGTAATGGAAGAAAAGAAATTTTATCTGGTATGCGAGCGAAACTGGGTTTACTCCGTGCTGATTTTTATTGCGGGATTTTTTGGAGCATATACATACCTGTTGAGGGGAAACGTGTTTTGCAATGCGCAGACGGGAAACGTGGTTCTGATGGGACTTGCTCTCGGCGGAGTGCAGTGGAAGCAGGCATTGTATTATCTGATTCCCATCTCCGCATATCTGATGGGAGCTTTTATATCCGAACTTTTCCCCAATCCGATTAAGCACAGGCTGCCCATACGGTGGGATACTTTGCTGATTGCCATTGAAATGGTGGTGATTGTGGCATTGGGGTTCGTGCCGGAGTCAGCACCGGTGCAGATTTCGCAGGTGGCAATCAACTTTATTGCATCCATGCAGTACAACACTTTCCGACAGGCAGAGGGAACGCCGATGGCAACTACTTTTGCCACAAATCATATCCGGCAGATAGGTGTGGGACTGGCAAAAGAACTGAGACACCGTAAGATGGGAGACAAGTCCCACCGCCCTAAATTGAAAAAACATTTTTGGATGTTATTATGCTTTTTGGCAGGCGCAGTGATAGGTACCGTTCTCTGTAATATTTTTGTGGGAAAAGCCATCTGGGTTACGTTAATTCCGTTTGCAGTGGTGTTTGGTGCATTGATTCATGCGGATTTCACCACGGAAAAGGAATTGATGGAGCAGAAACCTTCCGGGCACTAATCAGGGAATACAGGAAATTAAGTATTATCATAAACGTATAGCCTTTAACACCACGTTGCCAATAAAAGGGGTAAAAAAAGACTATAAACCATCACAACAGGGGAGAGTATATGAAAAAGTTATCGAAGGAAGACTGGCAGAATCTGCAAAGCTGCCGCAGTTTCCCGTATCAGGGGAAAAAGGTGGCGTCGCCGCTATGGGTATTCGGAGTCGTCATGGCAGCAATACTGGCAGCAGTTGTGCTATTAATTTTTGTACCGCTATTTGGCAGGGGAAATATCACCCTGACAGCAGTATTTTGTGTGCTTTTGCTTACATTTGTGCTGGGGTATCCGGTCAAGGTGTTACAGATAGACGCCATGAAGGCGTTGACACAATATTTTCGGGATGAAAAAGGGGATTTCTACAAAGTGCAGTTCGCGAAAGCGGGCAGTGAGCATATGCAGGTGGAAATTCCTGAATCGGTTATGGAACTGCCGGAAAGTATGAAGGAAGCGCAGGAAGCCTTGCAGGAACGGGATGACATACTGGAGCAGTCCTATGCGGAGGCACGCAGCAAAGCGCTGGCATATTACTATGTCAAACGTTTTCAAAAGGGAAAGCGTGACTGGAACTGGTTTTCGGGTGGAGAGGCTAAAGTGCGGCTGTTAGGGCGGCTTACTCCGTTAGGGAAAAACAGATACCTCGCCGTTACGGATGCTCGAACCAAAAGAATCACAATTCCGAAAGAATATGAGGTTGGATTTTTAGACGAGTAACACCCTGCCAGTACCGCAATGATGAAAAAGGACGCAGTCAAACTTTTCAATCTAAAAAGTAAGCCCACAGGAGGACCAACATGGAAATTAAAAAGATAGAGCACGCCTTTTCCGTGTGCAAGGTGCCGGATTTTTCACAGGTGGATTTGGAAAAGGAATATTGTTTTACAGGCACAACGGACGAGGAAAAGTCGCTGGTCTGCCTGACGGAGAGAGTGCCGGAAAATGCAACGGTCCGGGAGGACGGCTGGCGCGCATTTCGGATTCAGGGAGTGCTGGATTTTTCCCTGATAGGTATTCTGGCAAAAATCGCAACGCTCATGGCGGACAATCATATCGGCATTTTTGCCGTTTCGACATACAATACGGACTATATTCTGACGAAACAGGAGCACTTTGAAAAAGCATTACAGGTACTGGCGGAAGCGGGGTACCGTATCGTTTAAACAGTGGAAGGAGAAGCATTATGGTAAAAATTGATTTGATTACCGGTTTTCTTGGTTCCGGCAAAACCACATTTATCCGAAAGTACGCGGAATATCTGATGAAAAAAGGACTTCACATCGGTATTCTGGAAAATGATTTCGGCGCCGTGAATGTGGATATGATGCTTTTGCAGGATTTGCTTGGGGACAACTGCGAGCTGGAGATGATTTCCGGCGGCTGTGATAAAGAGACGCACAAAAGGCGTTTTCGCACGAAGCTGATTGCCATGGGAATGTGTGGGTATGACCGCGTGCTGGTGGAGCCCTCCGGCATCTATGACGTGGACGAGTTTTTTGACGTGCTGCGGGAGGAGCCTTTGGACGGATGGTACGAGATTGGCAGTGTAATAGCCATTGTGGACGCCAAACTGGAGAAAAATTTGTCCTCTGAGGCGGATTACCTGCTTGCCTCAGAGGTGGCAGGAGCGGGCAAGGTGCTGTTAAGCCATGCGGACGAGGCAGACCCGGAGGAAATTGAGCAGACCGTTTTCCATTTAAACAGTGCACTGGAGGCAATTCAGTGCAAGCGCCGGCTGAATCAGGAAGTGATGGCAAAAAATTTGCAGGAACTGTCAGAGGAGGATTTGGAAGCGCTGGCGAACTGCGGTTATGTCAACGAAAGTTATCGCAAGATGGATATGGGAGACCACAAAGGCTTTGATTCCCTGTATTTCATGAATCTGCCGATAACGGAAAGCAGGTTGCGGACGGCGGTAGAACAGATGATGCAGGATACATCCTGCGGAAGTATTTTCCGGGTAAAGGGATTTTTGAAAAAGAAAGAAGGCGGGTGGCTGAAACTCAATGCCACCCACAATGGAATCCAGTTAGAACCAATCAACGAAGGACAGGAGGTTCTGATTGTCATAGGCGAACAGTTAAAGGAAAGCAGGATTACTGCGTATTTACAGGACGATTCACAAGGGGAATCGCAGGAAAAATAGCGGGATAACTTCTGATGCCGCGAAATACCTGTTCCACCGTGTCTGCCATGTTGCGCATGGCAGTTTCCCGGTTCATGGCGTCCTCCAAGGAAAATTCGTTTCGGAGTATGGGGAAAAAGGCGTCAATTCCCGCTTCATTGCAACAGTCTGCATCCGGTGTGGCGCAGCCGCAGAAAGCGAAAACAGGTTTCCTCCACTGTTTTGCCAAATGAGCCACTCCCATGGGGGCTTTTCCCATGGCGGTCTGGGCGTCCATGCGCCCCTCCCCGGTGATGACGAGGTTAGCTTCCCAAATGGAATCGGAAAGTCCGGTTTCCTCTAAAACAATCCGGATTCCGGGTTCCAAGGACGCATTTAAAAAAGTGCGGAACGCAAAACCCAATCCGCCGGCGGCACCGGCGCCCTCGGCAGAAGGATCTGCGTCGGGGTAGTTGGAAGCAGTCAGTCCGGCAAAATCTTTAAGCCATTTATCCATTTGTGCAATCGATTCGGGGGCAGCTCCTTTCTGGGGAGCAAATACAGCGCTGCAGCCTTTTTCGCCACACAGGGGATTTGTCACATCACAGGCAATCCGAAAGGTGCACTCCTTTAACTGCGGCAGCACATTTTCCGTGGTAATGCGTTTAATATGCGGCAATCCGGCGGCTCCGAAGCATACCTGACGGTCGTTTTCGTCCAACAGTCCGAAGCCGAGTGCCTGCAACATGCCGATTCCGCCGTCGTTGGTGGCGCTGCCGCCGATTCCTATGATAAAATGCCGGCATCCTTTTTGAATCGCGTCGCGAATAACCTCTCCGACACCGTAAGTGGTAGTATGGAGGGGATTTTTTTCGTGCCCGGATACGAGAGTGATTCCCGCCGCACCTGCCATCTCGATAACGGCGGTGCGACTGTTCGAAAGGATACCGTATTCACATTCCACGGGATGTCCCGCAGGGCCGGTCACGCAGACTTTTGTGAGGGCTCCGCTGCAGCCTTTCGTCAGCGCACGCACGGTTCCCTCGCCTCCGTCCGCCAACGGTCTTACTACGATTTCCGCGTCCGGGTATACCCGGCGCAGTCCCTTTGCGGCGCTTTCGCCCGCTTCCAAAGAAGTCATGCTTCCCTTAAAAGAATCAATGGCAATTACAACTTTCATGAAAATATCGCTCTCCCTGTCTTTGATAAGGCTATTATAGCAGACAATTCCGGAAAAGGTAATTTTCTGTTGCAAAATTCATTGACAAATAAATAATAATAAATTATGATAAAAACAACTCATTTAGTTAAGCGGTACACCTAGCGTATTTGCTGAAAAAATGGAAAATAAAACGGAGAAGAAACAAAAATGGTATGTAAAGATAACTTGAAAAGAACGGCGGGAATTTTAATGCCGGTGGCATCCCTCCCCTCGGAATGTGCGGTGGGAGGATTTGGCAGGGAGGCATATGCTTTTGTGGACAGTCTTGAAAGAATGGGAATTACCATATGGCAGATACTGCCCTTAAATCCTTTGGGATACGGCAATTCGCCCTATCAGCCCTACTCCTCTTTTGCCGGAGATGAATTGTACATTGACGTGCGCATGCTGGAGCAGGAGGGGTATCTTGCGCCGGGCAGCGTCACGGAAATGGCGGATGCGGATAAAAAGCGGGTGGATTATCAGGCGGCAAGGGCGTACAAGGAGCCGTATCTGCGAGAGGCCAGCAGGGAGTTTTGGAACATGAAAGCGGATTCCGCTGCTTTCCGGGAATTTCAGGCGATGGAGTGGGTGTATCTCTATGCGGTGTTTATGGCGTTGAAAAAACAGAACGGACTGCGCTGCTGGAACGAGTGGCCGCGCGAGCAGCAGGACTGGATTTTAAACAAGGAGTATGACATTCGCCATTTGGAGGATGAAATACGGTATCAGATGTTTCTCCAGTATGAGTTTTACAGACAGTGGAATGAACTCAAGCGTTACGCCAACCAAAAGGGAATTCAAATTATGGGGGATATTCCTTTTTATGTGGGAATTGATTCGCTGGACGTGTGGAGCTGCCGGGAAAATTTCCTTTTGGATGCGGAGGGAAAACCCAGTTTCGTGGCGGGAGTGCCGCCCGATTATTTCAGCGAGACCGGACAGCGCTGGGGCAATCCCATTTACAACTGGGAATACTTAAAAGAGAATCATTTCGTCTTTTGGCTGAACCGTCTTTCCTACAGCAGCAAGTTGTACGATATTTTGAGAATTGACCATTTCCGGGCATTTGACACCTACTGGAAAATACCGGCTTCCTGTGAAACGGCAGTGGAAGGCGAGTGGGTGGAAGCACCGGGCTATGAGCTGTTTGACACGGTGTTTGCGGCAATGCCGGATATACAAATCGTGGCGGAGGACTTGGGAGATTTGAGACCGGAAGTACTGAAACTACGGGATCATTACCATTTTATGGGAATGAATATTGTGGAATTTACTTTTTTATCTCCGGAGGAACCCATAGAGCATCAGGTGATTTACACCGGAACGCACGACAACCAGACAGTGGTCGGATGGTATCGCGGGCTGGATAAAGAAACCGGAAAAAAGGTTTCCCAAAAGCTGCACCGGTACGGAAAGCCGTGGGAGAGCGTCGGCACAAAAATGTTACGGTATACATTTGGCAGCGACGCGTGCCTCGCCATTGTTCCTGCCATGGATATTTTGGAGCAGGACGACAGCGCAAGGCTGAATACGCCGGGAACGGTGGGAAGCCCGAACTGGGAATGGCGGATGGAAAGCATGGAGCAGCTTGAACACCGGGAAAAGAAAGTCAGAAAAATTCTGATGCAAAGTAACCGAATTCGGGAGCGGGGCTGACAAAACTCCAAAAGGCTGAAACAGAAACCAAAAGGGGAGCAGACCAACCCCTTGAAAGGGAAGAAACAGAAACTTAAAAGAGAGCAGACAAAACCCCAAAAGGAAGAAACGAAACTCTGCAGTGACAGAAAAAAGTGAGGCGTAAAAGGTATGAAAATAAAAGATATAGCGATTCGGGCGGGAGTGAGTACGGCAACGGTTTCCAATGTTATCAACGGAAACTACAACAAAGTCTCCCAAGAGACGGTGCAGAAAGTACAGAAAATTATAGAAGAGAACGATTACAAACCGAATGCCACGGCGAGAAGCCTTGCCCTTAAAGAGAGCCGGATTATCGGTGTGGTAATGCCCAATCTGGGGGAGAATGATGTGTTTTCCTCCAGTCCGTATTACGCGCAGATACTGGCGCTTTTGGAAAATTATGTGCGCAGGCAGGGATATTATCTGATGGTGCGCTGCGTCAACGAATGCCGGGAGATTATCCCCCTCATTTCCACATGGAACGTGGACGGTGTGATTATCTTAGGCGCCTACCGCAGCGAGGTGGAGGGAATCCGCAGCAAACTGGATATTCCGACGGTTTACATTGACACTTACGCGGAGGATATGGGCATTGCCAACGTGGGCATTGACGACTATAAGGGCGGTTTCCTTGCGGCACGGTATCTGCTGAGCAAGGGGCACAGAAAGATTGCTTTTGTCGGACCCAATATCAACAGCCCCGGCGTTATCAAGGAGCGGTTTCGTGGATTTACGGACGCCTGCCGGGAAAAGCAGGTGGAGATAACCCCGGACTGCATTTTTGAGTCCATCACCCAATATGAAAACGGAGTGGAAGCGGGCAAAAAGATTGCTTTTTCGGACAAACAGTTTACCGCGGTTGCCACAATGTCCGACATTCTGGCATTCGGCGTCATGGAAGGTCTGAGGCTCAGCGGACTCAGTATTCCGGGGGATGTTTCCGTTATCGGATTTGACAATCTGGCAAGCTGCAGATTTTCCAACCCGCAGCTTACGACGGTGTCCCAGAATCTGGAGCAGAAAGCGTCGCTGGCGGGAGAATTTTTGTTCCGGATGATTCGGGACAAGGAAAAAATGGTCGTGAACAAAACAGTGGATGTGGAAATCGTGGAAAGACAATCGGTGAAAGAGGTGGCATATGGAGGCATGGCTTGAGAGCGTATACAGTGACGGAACAGAGTGTTTTGTGAGCAATCCGCTGCCAAAACTTGGCGAGAGCGTAACCGTCCGAATCCGGATGTACGAGGACGCACCGGTGGAACACGTCCTGTTACGCACCATACCAAACGGCGCGGAAATGCTGATTGAGGCAAAAAAAGAAAAGACGGAGCGTGGACTGACTTATTATGCGGCAGAACTGAAAATGACGGAAAGCCGCATGCAGTACCATTTTTATCTGGTTTGTAAGGATGTGGTGTATTTTTATACCCAGAGGCAGATTACAACCTATATACCGGATCATACCTATGATTTTGTGCTGCTTGCGGACTATGAACAGCCGAAATGGGTGAAAAAGTCCGTCTTTTATCAGATTTTCCCGGAGCGGTTCTGCAACGGAAACCTGGAGAATGACGTAAAAGACGGGGAATACCGTTTGAACGGCCACGATACGATTCGCATGAAATCCTGGGAGGAAGAGCCGCTTCCCTATGAGAAGGGATTCTGTCTGGACTTTTTTGGCGGAGATTTGGAGGGCGTAAAACAGAAAATTCCGTACCTGAAAGAATTGGGAGTTACGGCGGTGTATCTGAACCCGATTTTTCTGGCACCCTCGGTTCATAAGTACGACTGCATTGATTATTTTCATGTGGACCCGCACTTTGGCGGGGACGAGGCGCTGGCGGAGCTTTGCAAAGCGCTGCACGAGCAGGGCATGAAAGTAATTCTGGATATTTCCATCAATCACACCGGCACTGCCCACAGGTGGTTTAACCGGGACGGACTCTTTTTTGACAAGTCCGAGGGGGCGTACCACAACCCGGATTCGGTGGAGAGAGGTTTCTATTTCTTTGAAAAAGACGGAAACGACTACATGGGATGGAGCGGCGTAAAAGAACTGCCCACGTTAAATTATACCTCGGAAAAATTGCGGGACGTGATTTACCGCAGTGAAAATTCCGTTCTCAAAAAGTGGCTGAAACCGCCGTACAGCATAGACGGCTGGCGTTTTGACGTGGCGGATGTTTTTGCCAGAAACGATAAGATTCAGCTGGCGCATGAGCTGTGGCCCGAAATCCGCAAAAGTATCAAGGAGGAAAATCCCGAAGCATACATTCTGGCGGAAGATTGGGGGGATTGCGCACCCTATCTGCAGGGAAATGAATGGGATTCCCCGATGAATTACTACGGCTGCGGAAGGGTAATACGGCAGTTTGTGGGAGAACCCGACCTGTTTATGGCGAGAAATCCACTTTTGCAGAAAATTCCGTACAAGATGACGGCGGAGGATGCCGGGGCGAGGATTATGGAGCATCTGGCAAAGCTGCCCTACGTGATGTGGCAGAACCAGTTTAACCTCTTTGACAGCCATGACGTCTCAAGGCTGCACAACAATCCGGCAATTCACCCGGAGGAATACCGAGGTGCGGTGATTCTTTTGTTTTTGTTAATTGGTGCACCCTCCATCTATTATGGGGACGAGGCGGGAATTGACGGTACGCTGGGTACCAACGAGGGCTGTCGCTATCCCATGCCGTGGAGCAGGGATTTTACCGGAAAAGAGGTCTACCGCCTGTATCGGAAACTTGCACATTTGAAACAGGAGAGCAGGGCACTGACGGAGGGTGGCATGAAAATCGTGTATGCCCAAAACGAAGTGCTGGCGGTTGCGAGATTTTATGACGGTGAAATTTATGTGGCTGTGATGTCGGTCAGTGAGAAAAAGCAGAATATCAGAATCCCCGTGGGAGCATTGGGAAGCCGCGGCCCTGTGGGAAATCAGGATGTGCTTGGAACCGGAATCACATATAAAATGTCGGGACGTTATCTGGACATGGAAGTGGAGGCGCACCGGGCATATCTGCTGGATTGCTCGGTATAATATTTTTTTAATGCGAGGTTAAGCGGTACACCTGAATGGCAGACATGACACAAAAACATGGATATGCCATAAAGGCGATAAGCATTGTATCAACATCGAACATTGCCTAAAAACAACAAACATTGATAGCAGAAAGTATTGGCAGGAAAAGGATATGAAAGAGAACAAATATACATTGGACATAAGACCGCATGCAAAGGCGGAGGCTGTGGTATGCGGGAAAAAGTATCGTTTTACGGTGCTTACGGACTGCCTGATACGCATGGAGTATCAGGAGGACGGGCATTTTCTGGACGACGCCACCCAGAAGGTCATCTGCAGGGATTTTGCGGTGCCGGTCTTTCAGGTGATTGACGGCAGAGAACGGCTGGAAATTATTACAAAGGAATTGCACTTATATTATGACAAACGGGAGTTTTCTCCGGAAGGATTGTACATCTACCTGAAAAAAGGGTATTCCGTATCGGATTCTATGTGGTGCTACGGAAGCAAAACCGCAGACTTGGGAGGCACGGCACGGACACTGGACAATGCGGACGGCGCCATCCCCTTAGACAGCGGCATTATGTCGAGGGACGGATATGCGGTGATGGAGGATTCCGATTCTGCCGTGCTTACGGAAAGCGGAGAGGTGAAGCCCCGGAGTGAGGCGGAGACCGACCTGTATTTTTTCGGGTACGGTCATGACTATGAAAGGTGCCTGGTGGACTTTTACCGGTTGAGCGGATTTCCGCCCCTGCTTCCGAAATATACGCTGGGAAACTGGTGGAGCCGTTTTTATTCATACAGCGAGGAGAGTTATCTGAAACTGATGGAGGAGTTTGAACAACACGGGATTCCTTTTTCCGTATGCGTCATTGATATGGACTGGCACCTCACGGCGGTGGACAAAAAATACGGCACCGGCTGGACAGGGTATACATGGAACAGGGAGCTGTTTCCTGACCCGGAGAGATTTTTACAAAAGCTGCATGAACAGGGAAAGCATGTGACGCTGAATCTGCACCCGGCGGACGGCGTGAGAGCCTTCGAGGAGGCGTATCTGCCCATGGCAAAGGAGCTTGGGGTGGATTATGAAAAGAAGGAAAAGATTCCTTTTGACGTGACGAACTCACAGTTTATGCAGGCATATTTTAAATATCTGCATCATCCGCTGGAAAAACAGGGCGTGGATTTCTGGTGGATTGACTGGCAGCAGGGCAGACAGTCCCGCATGAAAGGGATTGACCCGCTGTGGCTGTTAAATCACTTACATTTTATGGACAGCGGCAGGGACGGCAGGCTGCCGTTAACTTTTTCCCGGTATGCCGGACTGGGCAGCCACCGTTATCCCATCGGATTTTCCGGGGACAGCATATCCAGCTGGGCGTCCCTGAAATTCCAGCCTTATTTTACGGCAAATGCCACCAATGCCGGATATACATGGTGGAGTCATGACATCGGCGGGCACCAGAAAGGAAGCAAAGATGACGAGCTCATCACAAGATGGATTCAGTTTGGGGTCTTTTCTCCCATCATGCGGCTGCACAGCACCGCCAATGCGTTTTACGGCAAGGAGCCGTGGAATTACGGGGCGGAGGCGGAAAAGGTTATCACGGAATTTCTGCGGCTGCGCCATAAGCTGCTGCCGTGGCTGTACAGCTTAAACTATCAGACCCACTTTGCGGGAAGTCCGCTGATTCGACCCATGTATTACAGGGAGGATGTGCCGGAGGCGTACGAGGCGCGCGACCAGTATTATTTTGGAAATCTCATCGTGTGCCCGGTTACGGATAAGAGGAATGAAAAGAGTCTGTTGGCGGAGGCGGATGTATGGCTGCCGGAAGGTCTGTACTATGATTTCTTCACCGGAAACAAATACCGGGGCGGGCAGAAACTGGCGATGTACAGGGGACTTGAGAGCATTCCGGTACTGGTTCCGGCGGGAAGTATTCTTCCCATGGCGGCGGACGGTTGGGAGCGTGCGGACCAAAATCCGGAAGTGCTGGATATTGTTGTGTATGCAGGGGCGGACGGTGCATTTTCCATGTATGAGGATGACGGAAGCAACCGGACGGACATGGAACCGGTGATTACGCAGTTTACGTTTCAGGAGGAAAAAGCGTCAGAAGACGGCACAGAGTATGTGTTTGGCATGAAGTTGGAGTTCCCGCAGGCAGAAAGCGCAGAAAGAGCGGAAAGCACAGAGGTATTCCAAGGAATCATTCCCGCCAACCGTCAGTACCGAATCCGGTTAAAAGGAGCAGGAGAGCTGCGGTGTGCAAGCTCCACCGAAAAAGGCGTACAGGCGGTGAGCCAATGCACCACCGAAACCGGTGAAACCATTCTCACCGTGTCCGGGGAAGAAATTATGCAATTTAAATTGTATATAAAATGTGACAATACATTAAACGCTTTACCTAAAAAACTAAAGGCAATTTGCACAATTTTGCGGCAGGCGCAAATAGAGTACGACCTAAAAGAAAAGGTCTATAATATCATACGGTCGGAAACGGAAATTGTACGGATTGTAGAACAATTACATGAAATAAGGCTTGAAAGAAGCATTTTTGGCGCAATTCTGGAATGCCTGTCCAGCGAGTATTAGTGTAGGCATGAGAAAGAAAAAGGTTTTTACAATAAAATACAGGTTATGTATTGACATCCTGTAAAACGAAATGTATAATCTAAAATAGTTAATCGGTTAACCGATAGCATATAACAATAAACTATATTACAATGTAGGAGGAAGAAAAAAGTGAAAATGAAAAAAGTTATGGCATTGGCATTAGCGGCTGCAATGGCAATGGGAACTCTGGGAGGCTGCGGCAACACAGAGACAAAAGCAGATACTGCAAGCAGTGCTGCCACAACACAAGAGAGTAAGGCAGAGGGCACGGAGAGCACAGGGGCAGCTGTTGAGGACATTTCCCTGAAAGTATGGGTGCCCGAAGAAGATATGGAGATTACCAAGGATATGTGCGACAGCTTTCAGGCAGCACATCCTGAGTACAATATCACATGGGATTTGTCTGTTGTAGGTGTGGACGAATCCACAGACGCTCTGACAACAGACCCGGATGCGGCAGCAGATGTCTTTCTGATTCCCTCCGGCGCCATTGCGGAACTGACAGAGGCAGGTCTGCTTTACCCTATTACCGCAGACATTGACAATGTAACGACTCTGTACAGCGCCAGCGCCATTCAGTCCTGCAGCAAGGACGGTCTGTTATACGGACTTCCTTCCACTCCGAACTGCTGGTTCATGTATTACAACAAGAGCCTGTACACCGAGGATGAAATCAAATCTCTGGAGACCATGCTTGCAAAAGATTTGGGAGACGGTGTGAAGAATTTCTCCTGTACCATCGCAAATTCATGGTATAACGTGGCATTTTTCTATGCAGCAGGATGTACTTTGTTCGGACCGGACGGCACAGACCCCACCGAGTGCTCATGGAACAGCGCAAACGGAATTGCAGCGGGCGAATATGTGATTGACCTTGCGGCAAATCCCAAGTATGTGGAGGACAAGGACGGTATCGCTGGCAGCCTTTTCAAAGAGGGCAAGCTGGGTGCGCTTTGCTCCGGTACATGGGCAGCAGGTGAATTGAAGGAGGCTCTCGGGGATGACCTCGGTGCGGCAGCACTTCCCACCATCGTTATCAACGGAACCGAGACACGTTTAAGCAACTTTATCGATTACAAGTGCTATTCCGTGAAGTCCAATACTCAGGCACCTTTAGCTGCACAGTTGTTTGCTGAGTGGCTTGGCAATGAGGAGAATCAGTTAATCCGTTATCAGGCAAACGGCACAACTCCCGGTGTGGTTTCCTTACAGGACGCTCCGGAACTGGCAGAGGATATTGCAACTCAGGCACTGATTGAGCAGACCAATTATGCGACAGCACAGCCGGTTGTTTCCCAGATCAGCCAGTACTGGACACCTGCTACCGCTTTCGGTGAGGGCGTTATCAACGGCGACATTACCAAGGATAATCTGCAGGCAAGTCTGGATACGGTTGCAGAAAATATTACATCTACACTGGTAGAATAATTGAAAGTACGATAAAATCGTGTGCCGCAGAGCACACGCGGGTAACGGGCTGTCCGAAAACAGCCCGTTATCTCTTTTAAACAGGTATGCGTATAGCGGGTGCGGAGGTACGGAACATGGGATTTGTTCAAAAAAATAAGAAAACAGATATGGTAACGCTGTTATCTGTAATTTTCTGGGGGCTTTCCAATGTGGTAAGCGGACAGGTGGTAAAGGGTCTGATTTACTTTTTGTTGGAGATTAGCTATATCTTTTATATGATTGATGCCGGAATTCACAGTCTGGGCAAAATGCTGACGCTTGGAACGAGCAGCCAGACCATGGTGTTTGACGAGGCGCAGGGTATCTATGTCATCGGACAGGGTGACAATTCCATGCTCATTCTTTTGTACGGGGTCATCACACTGGTTATCACTGCGGTATTTATTGGCGTGTGGGTGGTGTCCGTGAAATCGGGAAAAAAGCGAGGAGCCTGAAAGCAGCGAACCGCAAAGTACCCGGATTTATCGATGATATAAAAGAGTTATTTAATTCCAACATACACAGGCTGTTCCTTTTTATTCCCGCAGCCGGAATCTTGATTTTTACGGTTATGCCGTTGATTTACATGATTCTCATTGCATTTACCAATTATGACGCAGGACACCAGCCGCCGGGAAATCTGTTTACATGGGTGGGACTGGACAATTTCAAGGCAATGCTGTCCACCACGGATAAGTTGTCGGCGACGTTCTGGCCCATACTCGGTTGGACGTTTATTTGGGGATTTGTGGCAACTTTTTCCTGCTATTTCGGCGGAATTTTCCTTGCCATTCTGATTAATTCAAAGGGCATTAAAGGAAAGAAAGTGTGGAGAACCATTTTTATCACCACCATGGCAATTCCGACCTTTATCTCTTTATTGGTGGTATCCACCATGCTCGGAAAAAGCGGCATTATCAATGTGCTGCTGCAGCAGTGGGGATTTATCACGGAGCCTCTTCCTTTTTTGACCAACGGAACATGGGCGAAAGCAACGGTCATTGTGGTGAACCTCTGGGTGGGTGTGCCGGTTACGATGCTGATGGTGAGCGGTATTCTCATGAACATTCCGGCGGAGCTGTACGAGAGTGCCAAAATTGACGGAGCGAATGCCTTCACCACCTTCCGCAAAATTACGTTTCCCTATATGTGGTTTATTACCACACCTTATCTGATTACGAATTTAATCAGTAACTTTAACAACTTCGGTGTAATTTATTTCCTCACGGGCGGTTCCCCCAGCACCTTGGAATACTACAAGGGAGCGGGAAAGACGGATTTGCTGGTGACATGGCTGTACAAACTGACGAAGGACAGCAAGGATTACAATCTGGCAGCGACCATCGGTATTTTGATTTTTGTGATTTCCGCGGTGTTCTCATGGATTATGTACTCCCGGTCCAATGCGCTGAAAAATGAGGAGGGATTCCAATAATGAACAAGACGGTACTCGGATTGAATATGAAGTATTTCAAAGCGGCATTTGCGGTGTCTTTGTTAAATGTGCTGTCCCTTTTGTTTCCCTATCTCAAGGCGGACGGAATACATAAAACGGGCTTTGGAATCGCCAAGAGCCTGATGACAAACAGCAATACGGGAATGCTGACGGTGATTCTTGTGCTTACGCTCATTGCAGGGGTGGCGGTGCCTGTGCTTGCCGCAGTATGCGCATTTCGTCCGTCGGTTGCGGGAGTCAGAGGCTGGGCGCTTGCGGCAGCGGTAGAGACGGCAGGTTATACTATATTATTGTTTGGTTCCAAAACCATGCTGGACGGAACCGGTATTTTGGACAAAGCCTTTCTGGTAAAAGATTTCGGAGCGGGATTCTGGCTTGCACTTATCCTGTCCTATGCGGTTTTGTACACTTCCATGAAAATTGCGAAGGTAAATCCGGGATATATTGTGCTGACACTGCTCAGTATCATATGGGTCTTTCCCATTGTGTGGATTCTGCTGACCTCTTTCCGTGCGGAAAAAGGATATTATGTGGGCTACTTTATTCCCAAGGGATTTACATTGGATAACTATATCAATTTGTTCACCAATTCCAGCGTTTTCCCTTTTGCGAGATGGTGGATGAACACCTTTATTGTGGCGGTGATATGCTGCGTGCTCAATACCATTATTATTCTGGCTACGGCATATGTGCTCAGCCGTACCCGCTTTAAGGGCAGAACGCTTTTGATGCGCATTATGATGATTATCGGCATGTTTCCCGGATTTATGTCCATGATTGCGGTATACAATATCCTGAAAGGAATCGGACTGGCGCAGACATTGACGGCGCTGGTGGTAGTGGGTGTTGCGGGCGCTGCCATGGGGTATTATATCACCAAGGGATTTTTGGACACCATTCCAAAGTCTTTGGATGAGGCGGCGATTATCGACGGGGCGAACCGTTTCAAGATTTTTACGCGAATTACCGTTCCGTTAGCCAAGCCCATTATTATTTATACGGCGCTGACCTCCTTTTTGGGACCGTGGTCGGATTACATTTTCCCCAGTATGCTGTTCGGGGACAAGCAGGCGTCCTACACGGTGGCGGTGGGTTTAAAATGGCTTACGGACTACCAGAGAATTGATGCCTATTACACCCAGTTTGCGGCAGGCTCCATTTTGGTGGCGCTTCCCATCGTGATTTTGTTTATCTGTTTGCAGAGATTTTATGTAGAGGGCTTGTCCGGTTCCGTGAAAGGATAACGGTCAGGCGCTTGGACGGGGGATAACATGAAAACACAAAAGAAGGAAAAGAAACAATCCGGAGAGCGCGAAATGGCGAAAGCTCCGGACGGAAAGCAAAAGAACGGCAGAAGGAGAACGAAAAAAGCGGGAGTGAAAATCAGCATACGCACCAAGCTGTCCCTTATTTTTTTGGTGCCGGTTATCTGCATGGTGGCTCTTGGAATCATCAGCTATTATCAGGCGGCAAATGTGGTGATTGAGAACAGCAAGCGGGAGACCGGGCAGACGTTAAGTGTACTGGCGGAGGCTTATCAGACGAAATTCGAGATGGTGCAGTCGCAGATTGACGAGTATTATCAGGACATGGACATGAGGGAATACTTGTCCGGTGCCTACAATCTCTTTGACACGAAGGCGGTTCAGTATTACAACGCTTCCCTTTCCGCCGTGAAAAGCAAAGTCTGGAGCAATCCTTCCATTTCCGGTATTGAGATTGTTGCCGGTAAGACGGATTCTGTTTTATATAACGAGCATAAAAATGACAATCTGTATCAGGAGCTGTCCGCAACTAAGCTGGGAGAGACACTGTTTGCGGATAAGCAGAAATATCACTGGTTCGGAAAAAGCGAGGAAGTCGATGAGATGATGGGCATTGACGGCGCAGACTATCTGTTCCGGGTCGGCATGCACTTTCCGAAACACGAAGCCTATGTGGTGGCGCAGATGCCGGAGCAGACGGTGGCGGACATTATCAAAGAGCTTACTTTCGGAGAAAACAGTATTGTGGGCGTCCTTTCGGCGAACGGAACAGAGTTAATTTACGACGGAGAGAAAACCGATACGGAGAACGGCATTTTTGGAACATATCTTTTGGGGAATAACCGCGTTGAAAGCAAAGAATATGTAGAGTACAATGGGGTAAAATATCTCCTGCTTTACAGTACCGTGGTGGAGGATGAAATCTGGGTCTGCGTGCTGATACCGGAGGCGTATTTTTTACAGCAGGCATATCCCATCCGCAATATCACGGTGGCGCTTGTCATCATTGCGGCAGTTTTGGCATATCTGGTGGGAACGGTCTTTGCGGGAAATCTCACAAGATGTATCCGCAGAACCAATGCCCATATGGACAGGCTTTCCGGCGGGGATTTCACTTCCCGGTTACAGATGAAACGCCGGGATGAATTCGGACTTTTGGCGGAACGCGTCAATCATATGACGGACAATGTCTGCGGATTAATCGGCGAAATCAGCGGCGCCGGAGTGGTGCTGTCGGGAGAAATGAAACAGGTGGCGGTGGCTACCGACACTTTTGTGGAATCCACGGACTCCATCAAAAATGCCATCGGCGAGATTGAACAGGGTGTGGAGCTTTTGAATAATAATTCCGCGGACAGCCTGACGCAGATGCAGGTGTTGTCCTCCCAGTTTGGGCTGGTAAACCAAAATGCGGCGTGCATCCGGGAGGCGGCGGAGAGAACCGGAGCTTCCATCAATCAGGGACTTCTCACCATGCGGAATTTGCAAAAGAAAACCGCGGGTACCACAGAAATGATGGAAAATGTGGTGGAAAGCATGACACTTTTACAGCAGAGGGTGACGCATATCAATGAAATCGTGAATGCTATTGACGATATAGCGAGCCAGACCACTCTTTTGTCCCTGAATGCGTCCATTGAGGCGGCAAGAGCGGGTGAGGCAGGGAAAGGCTTCGGCGTGGTGGCGGACGAAATCCGGAAGCTGGCGGACCAGTCCTTGAAGTCTGCGGAACAGATTCATCAGATTATTCAGGACGTCATTCAACAGACGAAGGCGGCAGGCGAGTCCGTGAACCATGCCTGCACGGAGGTGGACGAGCAGAAAGAGGTGGTAAAGACCACCACGGATTCTTTTTATCAGATGGAGGAGCAGACGCAGATTCTCACCGCACAGGTGCAGGAGATTGCGGCATATATCCAAAGTATGGAGCAGGCAAGGTGTACCACCGAGGACGCCATGCAGGGAATTTCCGCAGTGTCCCAGCAGACGGCGGCAAGCTCCAATGAGGTATACAAATCCACGGAGGATCAGGCGGCAGAGGCGCTGCATTTACAGGATGCCGTGAACCGGATGCACCAGTGGTCGGATAGGCTGCAGGAAATGATTGGCAGGTTTACGGTGGACAAATCATCCCTGTAATCTCTGGGAACGGCGGTACTCCAAGGGAGAGACGTTGAAACTTTTTTTAAACACGGAGGCAAATTTGCTCTGGTTGCTGTACCCCACCTGTTCCGCAATTTCCGCAACGGACAGCTTGGTGGAGGAGAGAAGCTCCGCCGCCCGGTTCATGCGGATGTCCTTGAGATAGATGGAGATATTCTGACCGAACACTCCGCGAAAATAGTTTTTGAGACTGGTTTCACTGATAGAGAATGCGGCGGCAAGCTCCCACGCGGGGTGGTGCTGCCGCAAATCTGCAGTGATTATTTTTTCTACTTTTTTGGCAATCTCCACCTGTGATTCGGTGTAAAACGTGCAGGACTTCGGGGAGGGGATATGCCTTTCGTTCAAAAGCACTCCCAAGAGGGATAACGTGGCAATTTTCATGCGAAGCAGGGAATAAGAGTCGTTGCTGCCCGCTAATTCCCAGAGAGTGTGCAAATCGTGTTCCAGCAGACTGCTCTTTTCGGAAATATAAGTTTTTCCGTCGGGGCAGTACATCTGCGTCAGTTTGTCTAAATTCATGTCAAGGGTTTCGCAAAGGAGCGGACTGCTCTCCCGAACCGTGTCCAAATCGATAAAAAACTCCAATCCTTCGTAAATCCGGCGGGGATAGATATACTGGTTGCGGGCAAAGCGCTCGGTCAAAGAAATCTGTCCGTCCGTGAGATAGACGTAATTTTCATTATTCAGTATCAGTTCGCAGCGTCCGTTTACGCAGTAGTTGATGAGCAGCGGGCCTTTCATATTGGAGCTATTTTCAGCCAGTCTCGGAGCAGGCCATGAGGCGGAATTTACAAAAATATAAGCCAGTGTGATTCCGGAAAACAGGGGGAAAAAGGTCATGGAGCCTTTTCCCTCTTTTTGATTCAAAATCATTTCCGAACTGTATTTCCCCTATTTTAGCGAAATGCCCGGTTTTTCCCGACGATTTCCGAGGAATACCGGGCAATCAGCGACGCCATGCGGATGAGGGGAATCCGTTTCGGCGGAAGGAATCCTTTCCTTATGATAGAATACCGGCTTGTGCCTTTGATGGTATCCGTGGTGAAAATCGGAGACGAGTTATCGGCGGCAGCGCTGACAAGGGGATTGGGCGCACCGGTGAAGAGAACCAATATCTGTAAAATAGGTTTCCGTGTACAGGATATTGTCATTATTTTACTTTGCCTGCTCTGCTTTACGCTGTTTTTCTTACAGCGGCAGATGCCTGTGTGACGGGAGGAGTCATTGTGATACAGATAAACAACGTGACATTTACATACGGAGGGGAATATGCGGGAGCCGGAGGAAGAGATTCGTTCCCGGATGGAGAAAGCAGTGAAAAACCACGGACTGGAAAAGCTGATGAACCGGAGCATTTTCAAGCTGTCCGGGGGAGAAAAGCAAAAAATTGCCTGTGCCGGAGTTCCCGTGATGGAGCCGGAGGTCTTTGTGCCGGATGAGCCGTCCTCCAATTTGGATGCCGCTTCCATTTTAGAGCTTCGGGAAATCCACGTTCTCCAGATGCTTCTGCGGACTGGAGAAACGCTGCGGGGAAATTGACTGGCAGGGCAAAACCTACCGCCCGAAAGACAGGCTGAACACCTGCTATATGGTGATGCAGGACGTGAATCACCAGCTTTTTACGGAGAGCGTTTTGGATGAAGTCCTTATCAGCATGGAGGATGAGGAGGAAAAGCGGGCGGAAGAAATTTTAGACAGTCTGGATTTACTTCCCTTAAAAGAGCGGCATCTCATGTCTTTGTCGGGAGGGCAGAAACAGGGGGTGGCGATTGCCTCCGCCATAGCGCCCAAGCGGAGCGTTCTGTTTTTTGACGAACCCACCAGCGGACTGGACTACAAGCATATGCTGGAGGTGGTGCAGGTGTTAAGACAACTGCAGCAGTCCGGAAAAACCATATATGTCATCACACATGATTTAGAACTGATTTTGGCGTGCTGCACGGACAAAATTGTTGTGGTAAAAGACGGAACTATCGTGGCTGAGGGAACGCAGGACAGTCTGTTAAAGGATTGCCCGCTGTACCGTGATATGTGGCAGGCGCATATCGGCGCCAAAGACCAACTGTAAGGAGGCAGCAGTATGTTCGGAACATTAAAGAAAATATTTGCCTTTGCGGGAAGCAAACAGGCACTTTTGAAAAAATCCCTTGTCTTTGCATTTTTGTCCGGCATCTTTGCCGCACTGCAATTCGCCGCACTGTTTCTTGTGATAGGGGCGCTGGCTGACGGGGCGAAGGACGCATCGGTGGCATGGAAGGCACTGGCAATTATGGCGGTGTCCGTTATCGGAAGAATTATCATGACCTATTTTTCCGTGATGGAGCAGACGGAGACCGGTTACTGCATGGTGGCGGAAAAGAGAATCCGTATCGGTGACAAACTTCGCAGCGAGAGCACTGGTATCGGTGATTGGTGGATTCTTTAACTCTCTGGCAATCGTGATTGTACTGCTTGTATTTAACTGGAAAATCGGACTGATTGCCGCGGCGGGCGTGCTTGTGTATCTGGCTGCTACCGAGCTGGCTGTCCGCAAATCCACGGCGCTGAGCAGTGCAAGACAGCATACGCAGGAGTCACTGGTAGAATCCGTGCTGGAATATGTGCAGGGCATGGGAATCGTCAAGGCGTTCGGGGCAGAGAAAAACAGCACGCAGTCTGTCACCGGAGCCATCCGTGAAAGCTGCAGAAACAACCTGAAACTGACCTACGCCTGTGTTCCCTATGACGCACTGAAACAGATTGTGGTGAGAGTGTTCAGCTTCCTTTTGCTGCTTGTATCCGTTTCCTTCTATATAAACGGTACACTGAGCCTGACCTACAGCCTGCTCATGGTGATTGCCTCCTTTTTGGTATTCAATGACCTGGAGGGCGCAGGCAATATGGCGTCCCTTTTGCAAATGCTTGCAGCGTCCATGGACACGGTAAATGCCATGGAGGATATGCCCGTCATGGACGAAAAAGGCAGCAATGTGGCAGTGAAGGACAATAACATTGTGTTTGATAATGTGAAGTTTTCCTATGCAGACCGTAAGATATTAGACGGCGTCAGCTTCACCATTCCGGAGAAAACAACCACGGCGATTGTGGGACCTTCCGGTGCCGGAAAGACCGCCATGTGTAACCTGATTGCAAGGTTTTGGGATGTGGACGGCGGCACATTGTCCGGCGGAGAAAAACAGCGTATTTCCATTGCGCGCGCCATGTTAAAGGACGCTCCCATTATTATTCTGGATGAGGCAACCTCCAGTGTCGACCCCGAAAACGAGGAAGAATTACAGCACGCCATAGAGGCGCTGACCCATGATAAGACCATTATCATGATTGCCCACCGCTTAAAGACGGTGCGTAACGCTGACCGGATTCTGGTGCTGAGCGATGCCCATATCGTGCAGCGCGGCACCCATGAGCAGCTTATCGGCAAAAAGGGACTGTATGCGGATTTCGTCTCCGCGAGACAGGAAGCAAACGGCTGGAAACTGGCGTAAAAGTTGGGATAAGTTTCTTGCACCCAAAGCGTGGAAATGGTATTCTGAAAACAAAACGGCATGGCGGTCATGCGGAAAGGTGTGAAAGCAAATGGATTTGAATCTCTTTTTTAAAAGTATTGTAGAGCAGGACAAAGAGGCGGTAGTTATCTGCAATTTGCAGCATGAGATTATCTATATGAACCCGGCGGCAGTTTCAAGATATGCCAAGAGGGGCGGTGCCGATTTGGTGGGCAGAAGCCTGTTAAACTGCCACTCTCCCCAGTCAAATGAAAAGATTTTTGAGGTGGTAAACTGGTTTTCTGAGAGCCGCGAAAACAACCGTGTATTTACCAACCATAACGAAAAGGAAAATATTGACGTTTACATGGTGGCACTGCGGGATGACGAGGGAACACTGATTGGATATTACGAGAAGCACGAATCCAGAAATTTAGAGCAGGCATAGGGGGATACATAGAGAAGAGGTAGCAAGAGAATTTGCACTGTGGGTACAGGCACATATTCGGCAACTCCCCATATGATATAGTGGATGATTTTATCCGGGTATAACCGGTGTCACAGAGGGGAGAGTATTATGGCTGAAAAAGAAAGAAAATTAGTGAATAACTGCAATGCGGCGGGACTGCGTCCGGCGATGGTGGATTTGCCGTACCCGCCCACCGAGGTAAGAGGGCAGAACAAGACGTATGCGGATTTACTCAGCATTGATTACAGCGGTGCGGTGTCCGAACTTTCGGCAATCACGCAGTATATCAATAATCAGAACCGGCTGTCCTGCGACCGCTGCCCCCTTGCCAACACGATTTTGCAGATTGCCATTGCGGAGATGATGCACCTGCGCAAGTTGGGAGAACTGATTTTCCTGCTGGGCGGCAAGGTGGAGTTTGTGGCAAAATACCAGAACGGGCAGCATCGGGCATGGACGGCGGCGTATCTGTCACCGCAGGAGACTGCAAGGCAGATGATTTTGCAGGATATTGATTCGGAGAGGGATGCCATTCACCAGTACAAAGTGCATATGAGCCGGATAGACGACGATTGTGTGAATGCGGTGCTGGCGCGGATTATTCAGGACGAAGAATACCATATTGTGATACTGAATGCACTGTTGAAAAATGTGTAATAGTTTTTAAAACAATAATAGACAAAAAATAGCAAATATGGTAAAATAATTTCATTAAATCTACAATAAGAAGGAAGGCTATTCATATGAGGAAAAAGAGTGTAAAAGGAACATTAGCCCTGATTTGCCTTGCCATTGTAATAGTGTCCAGTATTGTGTTGGGATTGATAGCGGTTATTAATTTGAATGCCATGACAGGCATTGCCAATCAAAATTATGAGACTGCTGCGTGGGAAGGTTACAATAATGAAATTAAGTCTCAGGTGCAGTCGGTGATTTCTATTTTACAGGCAGAGTATGACAAGGCATCCTCGGGGAAAATTTCAGAGGAAGCCGCAAAGAAGGAGGCTTGCGAGATTATCCGGAATATTCGTTATGGAGAAGACGATAGCGGTTATTTTTGGATTGACGATACTGATTCTGTTCTGATTATGCACCCAATTCTGCCGGAGCAGGAGGGCGACAACCGCCATGAACTGGAAGACCAGAATGGTGTAAAAATTATACAGGAGATTTTGAATGTATGTAGCAGTGATGCGGGCGGCGGTTACAATGAATTTTATTTTACCAAAGCAGACGGAGTGACGGTTGCTCCGAAGATTGCATATTCTCAGATTTTTACTCCATGGAACTGGATTGTTTCCACGGGAAATTATACGGATGATATGCAGGCGGCGATGGCAGCGTCCCAGCATACGGTACAAAGTACCAGAAATCAGATGTTTCTTACCTTGTCCATTTCCGCACTTTTGATTGCAGCTGCAGCCGTAGTTGTTGCAAACTGGTTTGGAGGTTATATCTGCAAACCGTTGGTCAAAATTGAAAATCTGGCAGGACGGATGGCTCAGGGAGATTTAACTACTGCAGTGGACGTCAGACAGAAAAATGAATTGGGAAGTACGGCGGATTCTTTAAATACGGCACAGAAGCAGATAGTAGGACTGATTTCCAATATTGATACCACATCTAAGGAATTGCAGGCTGTGGCACATGATTTTTCGGAAACGTTTACTGCCATGGATGACTACATTCAAAATGTGTCATCCGCTGTGGAAGAAATTGCACAGAATACGACTACCCAAGCAGCGTCTACTAACTCGGCGTCTGAAAGCGTGGAAGAGATAGCTGCGGAAATTCAGGGAACCTCTGACAATATGAATTCCCTGAAGGACAATTCAATCATTTTGCGCGGTTGTTCTGACCGTTTGATGGAAACATTGCAGAAGCTGGCAGAGATAAATGAGAATACCAAAAGAGATATTGATTTGATGTCCTCACAGACAACGAGTACCAATGAATCTGTGTCCAAAATCAGTGATGCGGCGAGCCTGATAGGCAATATTGCCAATCAGACAAATCTGTTATCTTTGAATGCCTCTATCGAGGCAGCCAGAGCAGGAGCAGCAGGAAGAGGCTTTGCGGTTGTAGCAGAGGAAATAGGAGATTTAGCAACCCAATCGGACAAGACCGTAAAAGAAATTAACAACATTATTACAGAGCTGACGGAAAATTCCCAAAAGTCAATGGATATTATGGCGACTATGAACGAGGCTGCGAATGTGCAGGTCGCTGCATTGCAGAGTACCAGAGAAATATATGCGGAATTGAAGGAGGCGCTGGATAACTGTATGACTTCTATCCGTGAGACGAATGACAAGATTAACGATATTAATACACAGAGACAGCAGGTAACAGACAATATCTCTACATTGAATAATCTTGCAACGGATAATGCAGCTTCCACGGAAGAGACCTCGTCCATGACAGTGGAATTGAGTAACATGGTATCCCGTTCGGCTGACATGGTGAAATCTCTTGCAGAACATATTGATATTCTTTCAGAGAATATGACACATTTCAAATTATAGCAGATATAGTGGATGATGACGAGCGTCCCGGAACAACAATCCGGGGCGTTTTTATAGCTTTAGGTTGTTTTCTTAATGGAGAAAATGTAAAATATAATTGTTGGGGAAATTTACTTACAAGGAGAGATGAATATGCGGTATGGCAGACAGTCAGTGTATCAGCAGAAATTTGCGGATGAGACAGGTATCTTTTTTACCGAGGAGGAGTTCCCGGAGTTAAAGAACGCCACGGAGGACGTGAGTGGTGTGCTGATGAAGGCAATTCAGAAACTGGTGGATGAACAGCATTACGGAATCCTTTATATTCCGGAGGGTGAATACCGAATCAGGCATACGATTTTGATACCCAGAGCAGTGAGGCTGATTGGGTACGGACAAAACAGACCGGTTTTTGTTCTCCCTGCGGGTACGAAAGGCTTTGAGGGAATGGGTGAGACGGAGGCGGGGAAAATTGTGCCCGGCTATCAGGACGGCTATCCGGGGGCAAATTATCTGTTTTGGTTTATCGGAGATACGGATATTCATGCAGAAAAAATACAGGATGCCAATGCGGGTACCTTTTATTCCGCACTGACAAATATAGATTTCAGAATTGAGAAAAACAATTCGGGGGCAATCTGTATTCGTTCCCATTTTGCCCAGCACGGATTTGTAAGCCACTGCCATTTTGAATTGGGAGACGGTCTTGCGGGTATTTATGATGTCGGAAATGAAATGGAGGATTTGACCTTTCATGGCGGCAGATACGGTATCGTGTGCAGAATGTGCTCGCCGGGATGGCCTTTTGCTTTGTTAGACTGTGAGTTTGACGGGCAGAGAGAGGCGGCAATTTTAAGCTCCATGACGGGAATTGCGGCATTCCGCCTGCAGATTCAGAATACAAAGAGAGCCTTTGATTTGTACCTTGCGGACGCATGGGAAAAACTCTATTTAGAGGACTGCGTTTTCCAAAATATTTCGGAGGCGGCGATTACATCGGGGCAGTCGGACAATGTCATTCAGCAGACTTGTATCCGTAATCTGCGGTGCAGCAATGTGCCTGTTCTCATAAGAAGGAAGGACACCGGGGACGAGGTTACGGTGGATGAATTCGTCTACTGTATCGAGGAGTATGTCCGCGGGTACTGCATGAGTGACGGAGAGGAAGCGTGCTGGCAGGAGGAAATGCAGTGTACGCAGCTTGAAACCTTGGGTGAAATCGGAGAGGGAGACATTCCGGCTTTGGCACCGATGGATAAATGGGTTTCCGTGAAGGATTACGGCGCTGTGGGCGACGGAGAGACGGACGACACAGAGGCGGTTCGTGCGGCGGTGCAGTCACAGAAATTTATCTATTTCCCGCAGGGCATTTACCGGGTGACGGACACGGTTTCTCTGCCGGAGGGAGTGAGCCTGTACGGATTTCATCCCGCCACAACGCAAATCATTATCACGGACGATACACCGGCATTTGAAGGGTTCGGCACGCCGAAGCCGGTACTGGAAACCGCAAAGGGCGGTTTTGTATGTATCAACGGAATCGGCATTGATACGGCGGGCAAGAATCCCAGAGCGGTTGGCATCAAATGGATGGCGGGGGAAACGTCTTACATGAATGATGTAAAATTCATGGGCGGTCACGGACTGATGTTCCGGGACGGAAGAAATGCGTTTGCCTATCTGTATAATCCAAGCAGAACCGGGGATTACGACACTGACAGAGTGTGGGATTATCAGTATGCAAGTCTGTGGATTACGGACAACGGCGGCGGTATTTTTAAGGACGTGTGGAGTGCAAGTCCCTATGCGGAGGCAGGAATTGCCATCACGAACACAACAACACCGGGACGGATGTATGCCATTTCTTTGGAGCACCATGTGCGGAGCGAAATCAAACTGCACCGGGTGGAAAACTGGTCGTTCTATGCCCTCCAGACGGAGGAGGAAAAGGCGGAGGGTCTTACCTGTCTGCCCATGGAGCTGGTGAGCTGTAAACATATTTTGATTGCCAACTATTATCTGTTCCGGGTGGTTGCGGTGAACCGCAGTGATGAAACCGGTATTCGGGTATGGGACTGCAGTGATATAACGTTTGTGAATCTGGAAAATAAGGCACAGATGCAGTACACCTTTATGCTTACCTTAAAGGACGGAAACAGCGGCTTTTATGCCAAGTCCCCGGAATATGCGAGACTGCATATCACAGGAGAACAGCAGGAAAATGCGTCAGAGAGACGGTCAGAAACCGGGGCGACACTGTGTCCGGGGAAAGAACTGCGCAGCGGAAAGCAGCCGCCGGAAGCAACCTACCGCATTTTGGCAGCAGGCTTTGACTTCGCACAGGGTGCGACACTGGATGCACAGGGCAATCTGTACTGGTGCGATAAGGCAGACAAGCGGATATACAAGTATGACCGGGAAAAAGAACAGGTAATGCCGTTTTTAGACATTCACTTTACACCGGCGGCACTTTCAGTGGACACGGCGGGAAATCTGCTGGTGGCAGTGGATTATTCGGAATTGAAAAAGACGGTGCCGGGACAGCCGTTCCAGACCCACGATACGGAGAACTATCACCCGTTCTTTTCATGGTTCTACAAGAGAGGCGAGAAGGTATACGCCGTTTCGCTGGAAAATCCTTACGATACCATGCGGGAGCTTAAAAAAGTGTCTGCAAAGGATTGGCAGCCGCAGATTTTGTACCGCCCAGCGGAGCTGGATTATCCGGGCATGTTTGCACGGGAGGCGGAGCGCAAGGTGGAGGAATATTATCCCGCACCGGACGGAAAATGTGCCCTGCAGGGAACCATTGATTTGGGACGAAGCCTTTGTCTTGCTCCGGCAGTGGAGGGAAAAGATTTTCTGCTGACAGATGATGCGGGACACTGTGCGTACGCTTACCGGGTGACGGCGGGCGGCAATTTACAGGGCGCTGTGAAAATAGCTGCAAGAGGGCAGTATGGCGCTGCTGTGGACAGGGACGGTAAAGTCTGGACGGTGGAGGACAGGCTCTATGGATTTTCAGGGGGAGAGCTGACGGACAATCTGCCGGTGCCGGAGGATGCCCATTCCGTGATATGTGACGGAGAAAATCTGTATATCATTGGAAGAAACAGAATTTATTGCAGGGAATGTGACAGAAAAGGTGAAATGTAAATGAATAAAACAGAAATGAAATATGCGGTCTTAATTGACGCGGAGAATATGTCCAACAAATATGTCAAGCTGATTATGGATGAAATCAGCACTTACGGCATAGCGACATACAAGAGGCTTTACGGGGATTACACGCAGCCCAGCGTGAATGCGTGGATACCGAGCCTGAAAGAATACGCTATTACGCCGGTTTTTCAGTGCAACTACACGCACAACAAAAATGCGTCCGACTCGGCGCTGATTATTGACGCCATGGACATTCTGTATACCGGAAATGTCAACGGTTTCTGCATCGTGACCTCGGACAGCGATTACACCAAGCTGGCAATGCGGCTTCGGGAGTCCGGCATGAGTGTTATCGGCATGGGAGAGCAGAAAACGCCCAATTCTTTGGTGGCGGCGTGTGAGGAATTCAAATTTCTGGATTTGCTGTACCGCACGGTGGATACGGGAGAGACCGAAACGGAGGCAAAGGCACAGACTGCCGAGGTCAAGAATCTGCCCACTCTGAAAGAAATAGAAAAGGAAGTGCTGGCAATTATCCGTTCCAAAGCGGAGTCGGATGGCTGGGTCAATATTTCGGAAATCGGAATCAATTTACCCAAGAGAGTTCCCGGCTTTGACCCCAGAAACTACAACTGTGAGAAGCTGCGCCAGTTTATTGAACTGTTTGACTGCATTGAGGTGAAATCGGTGCCGAATCCCAATCACCGGTTCTTAACGATTGTCTATGCCAAGATTAAGGAGGAAGCGTTACAGCCGGCACCGGGCAAAATGCAGATAAAAACCCGCAGTCAGAGCCATGGTTATGCCGCAAAGAGCGGACAGCGCAAGCCAAAGTCCGCAAACAAACAGCAGTAATCGGGGAAGTTGAAAATGAAGTGAGGAAATTGACAGTTAGTTGTCATGCAACTGTTGATTTTTGTCGACAAATATCTTATAATTTCAAGTAAGAGAATTCTGTCGTTATGGCTCAATACAGAAAGATAAAATTGCATAACGGAAGAAGCGGAGCGAACGGAGGATGAGAGTATGGAAACGGAAAAGAAGAATGGAGCTTGGAAGAAAGCATTGATTCCGGTCTGCGTTTTGGCGCTGATATTTGTGGCATGGCAGGTACTGGTGCTTGAACTTTTGAAAAACGGAGTTATCAATACCCTGATTGCCATGATTTTACTGATACTGGCAACCATCGTGCTCGGTGTGGTGATTTTTGCTGTTGCAAAATCCATTATCGGTCAGGTTAAGGCAATGCTTTCCGGCGGTGAAAGCGATGCGGACAGAAAGGTAATGCAGAAGGCACGCAAGGCAGCCGAGAGACAGGACGCTATTGGAGTTGTAATCCGGTCTGTTCAGGAATATACATATAACTTTGCGCAGATGCTTGCAGGTATTCAGTCCGCAACCAAGGAACTCGGCGAGGTATCCGAGGAGTTTCAGGGTATTTTCATGGATATGAAGGAATCACTGGAGACGACCAACACCGCGGTCAATTCCATTGCACAGAATGCCATTGCACAGGCAAGCCAGACTACGGATATGAAGGAGAAAATCGATTCCACCAGCGAATCCATTGCCTGCATTTCCGAAAATGTGGAGGCACTCAATAAAAGTGCCGGCAAGATGGGCAACTGCAACCAGTCTGCAGAGCAGATTATGGGTGAGCTGATTGACATCAGCCGTAAGAGCGGTGAGGCGATTGAAAATGTCCGTTCCCAGACAGAACTGACTAACCAGTCCGCACAGCAGATTCAGACGGTAACACAGATTATCGCAGATATTTCCAACCAGACCAACCTGCTTGCGCTGAATGCAAGTATTGAGGCGGCGAGAGCCGGAGAGAACGGCAGAGGCTTCGCGGTTGTGGCAGACCAGATTCGTCAGCTTGCAGACCAGTCCAAGGAGTCTACCGAGCAGATTAGCAAACTGGTAAGCGCACTGATTGAGAATGCACATGTCAGCGTACAGATTACCCAGACGGTATCGGATGCGGTGGCAGTACAGAATGAGAAGATTCATAGCACGGAGCAGATATTTAAGGAACTGAATACCGAAATCGGTCAGGTGGGAAGCGCCATTACCGGTATCAGCGAGGAAGTGGCAGAACTGAAAGATTACAGCGATGTCATGGAGGGCGGTATCGAGGCACTGAACAGTTTCGCAGAGCAGAATGCGGACAGTGCACGGACAACCACAGAGGATATGGAACAGTTGTCCAAGGTGATGGAAAACTGCAACACCACTACGGAACGTGTTGTCACCGTATCCGAGAAGCTGTTAGGCTATTTGGAGCAGTCCCGCAACACTCTGCGCAGAAAATAATCAAACAAAAGCATTACCGGAGAGGCATGAAAGTGCCTCTCTTTTTTTCATACCGACACAAAGCATATTGACTCGGTAGGAATTGGGCTTTATAGTATAAGGGTACAACAATGTAAGAGAGGTCTGAAAAATGCAGAATCAGTTTTCAAGAACAAAACTGTTGATTGGAGAAGAAGGTATCGACAAGCTGAAAGACGCAAGAGTTGCGGTATTTGGCATTGGCGGCGTGGGCGGCTATGTCGTGGAGGCACTGGTGCGCAGCGGAGTGGGGACCTTTGATTTGATAGATGATGACAAGGTTTGTCTGACGAATTTAAACCGTCAGATTATTGCCACCCGCAAGACGGTAGGGCAGGATAAAGTGGAAGTGATGAAGGAAAGGATTCTTTCCATCAATCCGGATGCAGTGGTGAATTGCCATAAGTGCTTTTATCTGCCGGAGACTGCAGAGCAGTTCGATTTTTCACAGTACAGCTATGTGGTGGATGCGGTGGACACGGTGACAGCCAAGATTGACATTATTATGCAGGCGCAGGCGGCAGGCGTGCCTGTTATAAGCTGTATGGGTGCCGGCAATAAAATGGAACCGACCCAGTTCAAGGTTGCGGATATTTACAAGACCACCATGTGTCCTCTTGCAAAAGTTATGCGCCGGGAATTGAAAAAGCGCGGAGTGAAGAAATTGAAGGTAGTGTATTCCACGGAACCGGCAGTAAGACCGAAGGAGGACGGGCTGGAAAATTGCAGAAATCACTGTATCTGTCCGCCGGGTTCTGAGAGGAAGTGTACCGCCAGAAGGGACATTCCCGGAAGCATGGCGTTTGTGCCCTCGGTGGCAGGTCTGATTATAGCGGGCGAAGTGGTAAAGGATTTGATTGGCTATACGGCAAATTGTTGACAAATTGACTTGAGGTTGTGATGTGATTAAGGTTGATTTTGCGTCTTTTAGGTGTTACAATTTGTGCATGACAGTGAAATGCAGATAGACGGAGGGTAAATGAGATGAGTGACTATATCATAAGCTGTTGTTCCACTGCGGATTTATCCAAGGAACATTTTTTACAGAGAGATATTCATTATATTTGTTTCCATTATGAGTTGGATGGTGTACAGCATAAGGATGATTTGGGAGAATCCGTTTCCTTTGATAAATTTTATGAGGCAATGGCGAATGGCGCGGACACAAAGACGTCCCAGATTAATGCGGAAGAGTTTGAAAGCTATTTTGAACCTTTTTTGCAGGCGGGAAAGGATATTCTGCATGTGACTTTGTCCTCCGGTATCTCAGGAGTGGTAAACTCCGCCAATATTGCAAAGAGTAATCTGGAAGAAAAATATCCGGACAGAAAAATCTACATTGTGGATTCTTTGGGAGCGTCCTCCGGTTACGGTCTGCTGATGGATAAAGTGGCGGATTTGCGGGACGGCGGAATGTCTCTTGAGGATTTGCACAACTGGGTGGAGGCAAACAAGCTGAAACTGCATCACTGGTTCTTCTCCACAGACCTTACGTTCTATGTAAAAGGCGGAAGAATTTCCAAGACAGCAGGTTTTGTGGGTGGTGTTCTGAATATCTGTCCTCTTTTAAATATGGATAATCTGGGCAGGCTGATTCCCCGCTACAAGATTCGTACCAAGCGCAAGGTTATTCAGACCATTGTGGACAAAATGGAAGAGTGCGCAGACGGCGGTCTGAATTATAACGGAAAATGTTATATTTCCCAGTCGGCATGCTATGAGGATGCAAGAGCGGTTGCGGATTTGGTGGAGGAGCGTTTTCCCAATCTGAACGGCAAAGTGGAAATCAATCATATCGGAACGACAATCGGAAGCCATACCGGTCCCGGCACGGTTGCACTGTTTTTCTGGGGTGCAGAGCGGGAAGAGTAAGGACGATAACAGCAGACAATTAGAAACAAATGAATTGCCCCCGGCACTGCCCGGAGGCAATTTTTATAAAAGAGGATGAAACAAACCGGGGAAAAGCTCGTCTTATCATAAGAGACAGTGATGAGGAGGGGCGGTTTCCCGGCTGGACACGGAACTGAGGAGACGGGAGGAAGGATTTTGAAGGACACGGAGATTCTGGATTTGTATTGGAAAAGGGATGAGCGCGCCATTACAGAGACACAAAACAGCTACGGACGCTATTGCCACAGTATCGCCTATCATATTCTGCATGACAGGGAGGATTCGGATGAATGTGTCAACGATACTTGGCTGCGCGCATGGTTTGCCATTCCGCCCAAAAAGCCGGAGAGACTTTCCCTCTTTCTGGGAACCATTACCCGCAATCTTTCGTTTGATAAGTGGAAACGTAAAAATGCGGCGAAAAGGGGGAACGGTGAGATGGATATGGTCTTGGACGAACTGATAGAGTGTATTCCGGCGGTTCACAGCACGGAGGACGCTGTGGAGGAGGCAGAGCTGGAGAGAATGATAGACACTTTTTTACATACCCTGTCGGAAAAAGACTGCAATGTGTTCCTGCGCCGCTATTGGTATGCGGAGGAGTACGGCGAGATTGCCCGCCGGTACGGAATGAACCTGAACACAGTGAAAACGTCATTGTTCCGTACCCGGAACAAGCTGAAATTATTTTTGGAACGGGAGGGAATTATCCTATGAGCAAAAGAGAAGAGGAGTACAGGGCGGCAGAGCGTCTCTTTGGTGCGATGTCCGGCGTGGACGAAAAGCTGTTGGAGCGCAGTGAAAAGAAGCAAAAAGTGGTTCCCTTCCGCAGATACGGCGGGGTGCTTGTGGCGAGTATTTGTCTGTGTGTGGTCGGCGGCGCTTTGTGGGTGACCGGAAATATGCCCTATTCCGTGCGGAATGAGTCGGCGGATACAACCGGTGCAATGCAGGATAAGGTGGCTGCGGCTAACGAACAGGCGGCTGCTGTGGCAGATATGGACACTGCGGACGTAAAAACGGCAGATGCCGTGGAAGGCGCAGGGGCGGAGGAAGACGTTATGGCGGAAATGGCGGACAGCGACGAAGGAGCCGTACAGGAGTCTGCATTGAATCATTCTGCGGACACCATAGACAAAACGAGCAGCACTACGGAAAAACAGGGAGCCATGGCAGAAACGTTGAGTGAAGCGCAGGCGAGAGAGATAAAGATTCTGGGCGGCTATCTTCCTGTCACTGTTTTGGACGGATATAAATTTGAGAGTGCTTACTGCGTGGGAGATACGGAAAATGCAGGAAGCCTGAGCGTGTGCTGGAAAAATGGAGCGGACGAAATTTGGATTACCGTCACTACCGGAGAACCTGCAGACCATGGAGGCAGTGCGGTGGCTTTTCGGAATCTGACAAAAGAGTGGATAGCGGAGCAGATGAAAACTACAGAGAATGAGAACGACACTGACACGCCCGAAGGAAATTTCACCGTGGTTTATGAAAACGGCGTCCTTGTAAAGTTTAGCGGACGTGGCAGCGCAGACAGTATCTGGAAAATGTTTCAATCCATAGAACACTAAATAGGAACTTTGAATCAATACCTTAAATATTTTCGTTCTCTAACATACGATACCCGATTCCAATCTCAGTAAACACATACTGGGGTTGGGCGGGGTTTTTTTCTATTTTGCGGCGGATATTAGCCATGTTTACGCGCAGAATCTGGTTGTTGTTGTCCATGTAAGGACCCCAGATAGCATTCATGATAAAGCTGTAGGTGAGCACACGCCCGGAGTTTTCAGCCAGCAGGGTGAGTAACTGGTACTCAATCTGTGTCAGGTGCACCTCACTGCCGTCCAGACGGACAACGCGCTTTTCAAAATTGATTTCCAATCCGAGAGCCTTGTACACATGGTCTACGGGGAGTGCATGACGGTGGCGCATACAGGTGCGGATGCGCGCCATCAGTTCTTCCGTACCGAAAGGCTTGGTGATATAGTCGTCGGCGCCCAAATCCAGAGCCTCCACCTTTTCCTGTTCCTTGGAACGGGCGGAAATCACGATGATGGGAACTTCGCTCCATGTACGGATTTGCTTTAACACCTGCAGCCCGTCCATATCGGGCAGCCCCAAATCCAACAGGACAACGTCGGGGCAGAAAGAGGCGGCAAGGCTGATGCCCTCTCTGGCGGTGGCTGCCATGTCCACTTTGTAGCCGTTTCCCTCTAAAGCGGTAATGATGAAACGGCAAATGCTCTTGTCATCTTCTATCAGTAGAATCTTTATTTTTGCTGTCATTTTGTATAAACCTTCCTATATGTATTTTTTAAAATCATCCTATGGTTTTATATTACCCCATTGCTCAATCGGAGGAGGTGCTTTTGGGAAGTGTGAACACAAACTCCGCTCCGTGCGCATGATTTCGACCGATTAATGTGCCGTGGTGCGCTGTAATAATGGTCTTGCAGATGGAAAGACCGATTCCCATTCCCCGGTGGGCGTCGGAGGTCTGCGAGGAGGTGTAGGTGGTACCGTCAAACAGATTGTTTAGCATCCGTTCCGGCAGTCCTATGCCGTAATCGCGAATGGTAAAGGAAACACGGTCGGGAAAATCTTCCACCAGAAGCGTAATCGGCTCCTGACTGTGGGAGTGGATGACGGCGTTCTCCAAAAGGTTGATTGTGACCTGTTCAATCAGGATGGCGTCCATGGGGAGAAGCAGAAATTCCTCCGGCACCTGTGCGAGGATTTTGACATCCGGATAGCGCTTGTGCAGTTTCTGCAGTGCCTCGGAAATGACTTCCTCCACCGGTTCCTCGCTGGTGTTGATGGTGAGATTGTCACCCTTGATACGGGTGACGGTAAGCAGGTTCTCCACCATATTTAAAAGCCAGTTGGAATCACTGTAGATACTGGAGACAATGTCATGCTTTTCCGGCTCCGAGAGCTTATCCTGATTTGCTAAAAAGACGGAACTGTTGCCGATAATTCCCGTGAGCGGGGTACGCAGGTCGTGGGAAATGGCACGCAGCAGATTGGCGCGCATTTTCTCAGTCTCCGCATCCGCAAGCTGCTTTTCCCTCTCGGCAAGAACCTCTGCCTGCATGGTAAGGTGTGAGGTCAGGGTACTGGTAATCAGAGTGATTGCCAGCGTGCCGATAAAGGTGATGGGGTAGCCGGTCAGTGTGAAGTTCAGTTGACAAAATGGGTAGGTATACAGATAGTTGATGCAGATTACCGAGCACAGACAACAGACAATGCCGTACCAGTAACCTACGCTGAACCGGGATACCAGAACCAGCGCCAAAATGTAAATCAAAGAAATGTTTCCCGAATTTTCCGGCACCATCAGGTGGAATAAGTACGAAATACCCGTGGCGGCTCCCATACAGATTAGGGAGATGAAAACACTGAAAACGTGCTGCTGGACTTTGGTAAATTGACGAAACAGGGAATACATGAAAAACCTCCTGTGCGGTTGTATCTGTAAACTGCACCTTTATCACTGTAAAATTACTTCTTTTGTTTTGCAATTCATGCTGTATTTATTATACATAATTGTAGCGTTAGAAGCAACTTGACCGCGTAAAGATGACGTTAAGAACTTGCCCGTTCAGGAGGTTTTGTATATTGGAATTATGCCTGCCAGCGTCCGGAGGCACCGCAGGGTAATACGAGGCCGCTTTCGGTTACGGGGAGACCGATTTCGTCTGCTTCCACGTAACCGCCAAAGCGTTTGGTGATGGCGGTGTTCATCATGTAGGAGAGCACTGCGGGCTGCAATCCGGTGGTGTAGGAGTTAATCAGGAAAAATGCCGCATCGTCGGAGAGGATTTGCGTGGTCAGCTCGATAAACGGCCAAATACTTTCCTCGATTTTCCAGATTTCTCCCTTGGGACCTCTGCCGTAGGAGGGAGGGTCCATAATAATGCCGTCGTATTTGTTGCCGCGGCGGATTTCCCGTTCCACGAACTTGGCACAGTCATCCACCAGCCAGCGGATGGGGGCATCCCCCAGACCGGAGGAGACGGCATTTTCCTTTGCCCATGTCACCATGCCCTTGGAGGCGTCCACATGGGTGACGGCGGCGCCGGCTGCCGCTGCGGCAATGGTCGCACCGCCGGTGTATGCGAACAGGTTTAAGACCTTAACCGGACGGTTGGATTTTTTGATAATCCCGGAGAACCAGTCCCAGTTGACCGCCTGCTCCGGAAACAGTCCGGTGTGCTTGAAGCTGAACGGTTTCAGGTGAAAGGTTAACGGCTGTCCGGAAGAAACCTTTCGTGCCGCAAGGTCGTAGGTAATCGTCCACTCGTCCGGCAGATGAAAAAATTCCCATTCTCCGCCGCCCTTGGTGCTTCTGTGATAGTGACCGTTCTTTTTCTTCCAGCCGGCATGGTTGTGGGGCGTGTTCCAGATGACCTGCGGGTCGGGGCGCACCAGAATATAGTCTCCCCACCGCTCCAGCTTCTCACCGCAGGAGGTATCCAGTACTTCGTAATTTTTCCAATTATCTGCAATCCACATGTTGTTTTCCTCGTTTCTGTATTGTTGAACGGAATGAATTTCTTCTATATATATGTAGGTTCATATATGTATTCCTACTATACTATAGAAATTCAAGATTGACAAGGAAACTGTTCTGCTTTACTATAATAAAGTAACTTTTGTGAAAAAGTACAAATCAAATGAAAAAGCGGCAGGAGGACTGCCGGGTCTGATGAGGAGGACACTATGACAGGAAATACTTTAGGGTGGGTCATTGTTGCCTTTGTACTGTATCTGTTGATGATGATTGTCATTGGTGCAGTATTTGCGAAGGGAAACAATAACTCGGAGGATTACTTTTTGGGAGGACGGAAACTGAACGGTTTTGTGGCGGCGCTTTCCGCACAGGCTTCCGACATGAGCGGATGGCTTTTGATGGGATTGCCCGGAGCGGTTTATCTGACGGGCGTCGGCGGTGACGGCTGGATTGCAATCGGTCTGTTTATCGGTACGACATTAAACTGGCTGCTTATCGCAACGAGACTGCGCCGTTATACCATTCGTGCCAACAATTCGGTTACACTTCCTACTTATTTTGAAAACAGATTCCATGATAAGAGGAAAGTGCTGATGGCGGTTTCGTCCGTAACCATCGTTGTGTTCTTCCTGGTTTACTGTGCATCCGCACTGGCAGCAGGTGGACAGCTTTTTGAGTCTGTATTCGGAATTGACTACAAGGTAGCGCTGACTATCGGTGCACTGGTAGTTTTGATTTATACCTTTTTGGGTGGATTTATGGCAGTGTGCGTCACCGACTTCATTCAGGGAATGTTAATGCTGGTGGCAATTCTGGCGGTTCCCCTTTTTGCAATGTCCTTTATGAATAAGGGCGGCATGACATTGGACAGTGGTCTGGCACAGAGCGGCGCAGACAGCGCAAACTTCCTGAATCTGATGAAAAACGGTGACGGAAGCAACAACATTGTCAACATTATCTCCGGTCTCGGCTGGGGTCTCGGCTATTTCGGAATGCCCCATATTCTGGTTCGGTTCATGGCGGTACGCGATGAAAAGGAAATGAAGAAATCCAAAGTGGTAGCTATCAGCTGGGTAGCACTTTCCCTTTCCTTTGCAGTGTTTATCGGAGTTTTGGGACGTGCCTACATTCCGGAGCTGGTAAGCGGCGGCAACGAGAAAATCTTTATTGAAATGATTAAGAAGGTATTCACGCAGGAAGTGAAGCTGCCTTTTGTGGCAGGACTTTTCCTGTGCGGTATTCTGGCAGCAATTATGTCCACTGCGGATTCACAGCTTTTGGTGAGTGCATCCAGCGTGGCAGAGGATATTTTTAAGGGACTTGTGAAAAAGGATGCGGACGACAAGACAGTAATGAAAGTCAGCCGTATCACGGTACTGGTTGTGGCAATTCTTGCCTATATCATTGCGCTGAATCCCAACAATACCGTTATGGGTCTGGTTTCTAACGCATGGGCAGGGCTTGGAGCGGCATTCGGTCCTATCGTGGTAATGTCCCTGTTCTGGAAGAGAACCAATTTTCCCGGTGCGGTGGCAGGTATCGTATCCGGCGCACTGAGCGTTATCGTATGGGATTATATTCCTTTAGTAAACAGTCAGACCATCGGCAAGGCTACCGGATTGTACTCCTTGGTAGTCGGCTTTGCGATCAGCATTGTGGTAATTGTGATTGTCAGCCTTTGCACCAAAGCTCCCGGTGAAGAGATTCTGCAGGAGTTTGAAGATGTTAAAAAGAATGACTTAAAATACGGTAAATAATAGAATTCCCGGATTGTACTAAAAAAAATACAATTTTTTTGAAAAACCTATTGAAAACCCGAAAAGTTCCATGTATACTATTCATTGCTGTGGCATGATAGCTGTGAAGCGTGAGGTTGCTGCCTTTCAGCAATGAATGGCGGGTTTTCCGTGGAGCGAATGTCAAGTTAGGAAACTGACGACAAGTCACTGTACCAAGGAAGCTGAGGTCTTGATTCTTCGGAATCCAAGATTTTGATTCCTCGAAAGTCTACAATATGGTAGAAACGACGTGTGAAATCCAAGACTTGAAGAAGAAAGCGTTGCGTAAAGGTTTAGGACACACACGGGAGAGTGTACAGTCACCGCTTGTCGTACTTAAAGCAAAGACAAAAGTTTTTGCTTTGA
>ERZ857629.696-NODE-696-length-43756-cov-6.733256_pt1 | contig 43756 bp, 26 predicted proteins | sample MGYA00519700_ERZ857629 | MGnify/ENA primary metagenome ERZ857629 (study PRJEB31778, sample SAMEA3449351) | human gut metagenome | biome: human gut; feature: human-associated habitat; material: faeces | place: United Kingdom | collected 2010/2012 ... | reverse complement strand
TAATCTTGGCGATGCAGAAATCGATGAAATCGGAACGGAGTGATTCTTCCTCGAATGGCTGACGGAGAAGGAGTTGGAGCATCAGGCGGCGCTTGGTCTCATTTTTCTCTACGAGAACTCGGTCTATTAAGTCATCGTGCTTGGCATAGAGCCACTCGTTGTTCTGCATGTCGAAATGAGTGAATACCCACAGGGCATTTGTGGATATTCGCTCGTCTTCATCAAATGTTAGTTGATAAAGATGAGCTTTCTTACGGTTATTACCATGGGTAAGAATACAAATCTCATAGATGTCATCCATGCAAAGTTTCTTATTCAGTTTCTTTCTCATGCTTCTATGGCTTATTTGATGATGAAACTCTTCTCTACTTTGTGCTTAACAAATTCTCTAACTGCGAATAGTGGTACATTTTCCATCCATTCTTGGTCTTGGAAACCTCGCATGGAGAAACGGATACCTTTGAGATGATAGGAGGCAAAATCGTGAGTGATAAATGCTGATAGTGATTTTGCCTTTACATTCTCCTCTGCCTTTACTTCTATTGGTAAGATTTCGCTGCCGGTTTGTACTATGAAATCAATTTTTTGGGTAGAGCTTGGCTTACTGTAATAATATATGGGTAAGTGAGGAAGAGATTTCAGCTGTTGAAGCACGAAATTCTCAGTAAACGCCCCCTTGTATTCGCTAAACACGTTGTTGCCAATGAGAATCTGGTCAGGCTGTGCCATTGTGAGTGCTCCCAACAAACCTACATCAAGCACATATAATTTGAAAGCATCCATGTCTGCATAGAATTTTAATGGAGATTTGGCATCTCTTGTTCTTTCTACCTTATGGACGAGTCCTGCGTCAGTGAGCCATTGTATTGCAATCTCGAAATCTTTAGCCCTACCTCCTTTTCTTATTGCACCATAGATGAACTTCTTGTTCTCGCGAGCCAGTTGGGCTGGGATTGATTGCCATACCATTCTTACTCTTTGTGTCTGTTCTTCGGTGTGTTTGCTGATATCTGCCTCGTATGCATTCAAGATGTTTTGCTGAATTTGCCTTACTTGCATTGGGTTGTGATTTTGTGTAAATTCCAATACTGCTTCGGGCATACCTCCAACAAAGTAGTATCGTCGAAGGTATTCTATGAATTTTGGAGCGAGGCTGTTGATAAGTTCCTTATCTCCGCTTTGCAATAAATCCAAAAGTTGTTTCTCTCCATTGGCAAGTAGAAATTCCTCATAAGTCATGGGGTAGAGGTGCATGATGTCAACTTTACCGACAGGGAAGGATTCTCCTTTCATGTTCATGACACCGAGCAATGATCCTGCTACGATGATATGCAATTCAGGCTTGTCTTCACAGAAATATTTCAGCGAGGACAAAACAGGTGGAATCTCTTGTATCTCATCGAGAAATACAAGGGTCTTGCCAGGAGTGATGTCTTGGTGTGCATAAGCAGCAAGGCCGATGGAAAGTCTTTCTGCATTTGCGTCACCTTGAAAAAGTAGAGCAATGCTTTTGTTTTTGTAACAGTTGATGTAAACCATATTCTCAAATTCGTTGTCTCCAAACTCTTTGATAATATAGGTCTTGCCAACTTGTCTTGCTCCATACATGATGAGTGGCTTCCTGTTACTGGATAATTTCCAGTCTTTCAGATGGTTGTATATGAATCTTTTCATGTTTGCTACACTTTTGTGAGGGAATATTATTTGTGTCTGTACATTTTTATGAGGGAATAATATCTTATTCTCAATACTTTTGTGAGGGAATATCGCTGCAAAGATACTGATTTCTTTTGTAAAACCACAAAAAGTCGTCCTTAAAAGTGTGATATTTTACAACAAGTCGAACTGAAAAGTGCAAAAACAGCTGATATGCAAGTGTGCATACCAGCTGTTTTCTTATGTATCTGTTACTTTCTAAAGTACTTTCCTACCACCGGCAGACTCTTCAATGGGAAATCCTTCTTCACGAGATAAGCGGCGAAGATGAGGATGAGCACCGTGTTGATGAGGCAGGCAATTCCACTGGAGAAGCATCTGTTAGCCTCGGTCATTCCCACGAAGAGGACGAGGGCGAGAACCACATAGATCATCATCTCCTTCACCGGATAGTTGATAGGATACTTCTTCTGACCCACAAAGTAGGAGAGGAGCATTGCCGTTCCATATCCAGCGAAACCAGCCCAGGCACAGGCGATGTAACCATAGACAGGTACGAAGATAACGTTGATGGCAATCAATACCAGGCAACCGATGCCCGAGAAGTAAGCGCCCCAGATGGTCTTGTCGATGAGCTTGTACCAGAAACTGAGGTTGAAATATACTCCCATCATGATCTCTGCTGCCATGACGATAGGCACTACCTTCAATCCATCCCAGTAGTCGCGGCCGATGATGTGGCGCAATACATCCAGATAACCTACCACAACCAGGAAGGCGAGCAGGGTGAAGATGACGAAATACTTCATCGCCGAAGCGTAAGTCTGTCGATTGTCCTTGTCCTTTGCCTTGCCGAATACGAATGGCTCGTAAGCATAGCGGAAAGCTTGGGTAATCATTGCCATGATCATCGCAATCTTGCTGGCAGCTCCATAGATTCCGAGCTGCGCATGCGCATCGCCCTTCTCATAGATGTAAGGGAAGAGAATCTTATCGGCAGTCTGGTTCAGAATACCGGCAATACCGAGCACGAGGATAGGCCAACTGTAGCCCAGCATCTTCCTGACGAGCACCTTGCACTCGCTCCAGGAACATTTCTCGCCCATGAATCCTTCCTTCAGTTCCTTGTAGAAACAGAAGGTGATGGAGGCGGTACAAACCAGGTTGATGTAGAAAGCATAACCCACATCGTGACCATCCATGATGACGTAGTAAACCAGGTTGAGCGCAATGTTCAGACCGATGAAGAGCAACTTGAAGGCAGCAAACTTCAATGGGCGCTTCTTGTATCTGAGATAAGCGAATGGGATGCACTGGAAAGCATCAATGGCCACAGTAACGAACATCGTCCAGACGTAAGCCGGATGGTCGGCGTAGCCCATCGCATCGCTCAGAGGCGTGATGAAGATGAATACTAAGGCGATGAAGAGTAGGGAGGTGAAGCCCACCATGCTCAATACCGTGTGATAAACTTTCTCAGAATTTTCTCCCTCCTTATTAACGAAACGGAAGAAGGTGGTCTCCATTCCGTAGGTCAGGATAACGAGGAGTAACGCCGTATAGGCGTACATGTTGGTGATGACACCATAACCACCACTGGCGGCACTGATCTTAGCCGTATAGAGTGGTACAAGCAGATAGTTCAGAAATCTGCCGATGATACTGCTCAAACCATAAATGGCGGTATCCTTTGCGAGTGATTTTAAACTTGCCATATGTTTAAAAGTAAAAGGGTAAAAAGGTAAAAAGGTAAAAGAAAACAGGCTCCTCTGCCTTTTCACTTTTTACTTTTGTTTATTGATTATTTTTTTGTTTCAATTTATTGATGATATTTACGAGAGTTTCCATGATAGTCTTAACATCATTGGATATTGATTCGTATAGTTCTGTTGTTATATAATTGCTTTCTTGAAGTAAGTCCAGCCAATATAAAGTTTCACTTGCTTCTTTTAGGGAGATGCTAAGTTTGCTTATATAGTCTGGTGTGCTTTGAGCATAGGTACTTTTTGCAATGTTTGCTCCTATGCTTGTACCACATCTGTATATTTGTTTAGACATAACGAATTCATGTTTCTCTTCTTTGAGGAAAACATAAAGTTTGATTATTCGTATGGCAAACTTTTTGCTTAATTCATAAATGACATTATTGCCCATATTTAATATGTATTATGTCGTTATATTCAATATGTATATAGTCAGCATTTATAGCAAGAATGCTTTTTTACCTTTTTACTTTTTTACCTTTAAAAGAAAAGGTAGGCAACAGCGATTGCTGCGATGACTCCTGCCAAATCGGCGAGCAAGCCGCAAGCCACGGCGTGACGGGTATTCCTGATGCTTACGCTTCCGAAATATACTGCCAATATATAGAAGGTGGTATCTGTGGAACCCTGGAAGATGCAGCTCAATCTGCCCACAAACGAGTCAGGACCATAGTTCTTCATCGCCTCCAGCATCATGCCTCGTGCGCCACTTCCCGACAGCGGTTTCATGATGGCGGTAGGCAGGGCGCCTACGAAATCGGCATTCAAGCCGCATTGTTCTACCGACCACGAAATGCCTTGAATCACCATATCCATCGCTCCCGAAGCACGGAACACGCCGATGCCCACGAGGATAGCTACGAGATAAGGGATAATCTTCACCGCAGTAGTAAAACCTTCCTTCGCTCCCTCGATGAACGCATCATATACATTCACTTTCTTCCAGAAACCCGCCAGAATAAAGCAGAGGATGATGCCCAGGAGAATCATGTTAGAAGCCAGGGTGGTAACCGTGTTCATCGTATCCTTATCCATTTGTCCGAAGCCCCAGATGATGATACCCACAAAAGCGCACATGCCTAACAGGGTAGCGAGCAAGACGGGCTGCAGGATGTTGATGCGCTGCCAGAGCGAGGTGATGATGATTCCGGCAAGCGTAGCCACGAGCGTAGCCATCAGGATAGGGATGAAGACATCCGTAGGCTGGGCTGCTCCATAGGAGGCACGGAAGGCGAGGATAGTGGTAGGGATGATGGTGAGTCCCGAGGTGTTCAGAACCAGGAACATGATCATCGGGTTCGTCGCAGTATCTTTCTTCTGGTTGAGCTCTTGCATCTGCGTCATGGCCTTCAGTCCGGTAGGCGTCGCCGCATTATCGAGTCCCAGCATATTCGAAGCGATGTTCATGAAGATGCTTCCCATCACCGGATGGTTCTTTGGAATATCGGGGAAGAGACGGGTGAAGACAGGGCTGAGCGCTCGAGCCAGCACATTCACTACTCCCGCCTTTTCTCCAATCTTCATGATGCCAAGCCAGAGGGCGAGTACGCCCGTCAGTCCGAGAGAAATCTCGAAGGCATTCTTGGAAGAGTCGAAGGTGGAATCTACAATCTTCTGGAAGATAGTGGCATCCCCCATCATGAGTCCTATGAGTGCGAAGATGAACGCAATCACGAAAAATGCTATCCAAATATAATTTAAAACCATATTCTTTTATCTTGCGGTTTTATCAACTGCTCTTGTTGTGATAATGTTCTTGTTTTTGAAAAATATAATACTTGATAATTGGATGCAAAAGTACAATAATAATTTCGCATAGCGCGGTTAAATACAGAAAAAACCTTCAGAAAGGGATATTTTTTTGATTTTCTATCTTTCAATTGATACCCATAAGCTAACCAGAGTAGATAACATCGTATCTTTGCATTTGAAAAAAATAAGAAAGCCCCGGTGTGATCAATGTAAGTCGCGCGATTGCAGCGCATCCTTAGTTCTTGACACTCGCACCAATCGTAAGAATGCGAGCGAGTACCCTCTTGCTATCCGCTTTACTGTGGATCGCAAGTTCTTTTACCATCCAGTTGGAGGTTCTTATTCCGAGAAACGCTTTTCTGATATTTGCAATGCGACCAAAAGTTCTTCTAATAATTATAAAGAGCAGAAGATGTGGCGTGAAGAGATTGTTCCAAAGTACAAAGACATGTTGGTCAATCTCAATAAGGGCAATTCTCTTACCTATGAAATGGTACGTGTTACCATCACCACAGGAAACATCAACACGGAGATTGCCAAGAAAGACAAGTCTATCATAGGCATTTGGCGGGAATACATCTATCATCTTCAGCATGACGATAATGGGAAACGGTAAATGACGAGTTGAAGAATATTGCACAAGTGGAACATTCAAGACACAGGTGCTTTGACAATTTCATCGTGAACCTGCTTGGAGCTATCGCTGCTTATTTTATGTTTCCCAAGAAGCCGTGTATCAATGTACAACGTACATTGATACACGGCTTTCATTGTTTTGAATTCATCGAACTCACGTTATTTTACATTCTCAAAAGCAACAGCACCGTACAGCACAAAGAAACCTTAGCGGGCTGCTATCTGGACTGATAGCCTCATCAGCAGACAAAGGCATTTATCTATCTGGAGCCTTTATAAAGAAATACGAAAACGTTGATTTTGTAAACTTTCCTTTTGGTGATTTCGTACGCGATGTTTACAAAGTGCGCAAATGGGAAAGCCCAGAGCCTCAAGGAAAGCACACTGCAGCCGAATAAAAGTATCTCTACTTAACTATAAATTTTCTGCCATTTTGAATGTATATACCCTTCAGGGGAGTGCTCACGCGCACCCCCTGAAGATTGTATATATAATTGCTGTCGGACCGAGGCTGCAGAGTGGAAGCATGAATACCACTTGAAGTACTATATGCTGAGAAACTTTGCAATGCCACTCCCTTTGTCAGCACGATATAGACAGTATGTACACCAGAAAGGCTCTTGGAAGCATCCAACACCAGATTGTCCCACGATGTGGGCAAGGACCCCTTTGATACTGCAACAAGCGTCTCTGACGAGATATTGTCAACATAGACCTGAATCTTAGCATCAGAAGCAGTTGCCTTGGCACGCAGTAGCAACTTGCTTACCGCGTTGGAACCGAAATCTACATGCTTGAAAGCAATATAGGCTCCGTCCCTGCTGCTGACAGTTGTCTCTGGCGTGTCGTCGTCAGAAGACTTTTCTGCCAACTGCAACCACTGTATCTCGTCAAAGAACTCGACACCAATCTGCTGGGATGCATCTTTATCATACAGACCATTGATGTGAGCATTGACGGCTGCCGATACTGCTGTTGCCTGACCGACGGGGTCGTTGCTAACATTCGTTGTGCCGCCGTTCTCCTGGCGGGACAGGTTTTGGGCAGTCTTTGTCAGCCAAGCAGACCAGGTGACACTGCGCGGCCCCTTCTTCATGCGGTTCTGATATGCATGCCATGCGTTCACGGCAATCCACTTAAGAGCCACTTTACTATCAAGATCCTCAGCATAACGGCGAACGTAGCGCATCAGGATACCCTTGAATCCACAAAGGTCGCCATTGATAGTCTGACAGACTGAGATGATTTTCTTGTTGTTAGTCAGCTTATTGCAGGTAAAGCGGTATACAGCGTCAGCATCCTGCTTATACATCTCTTCACCCGTGTACTTATAGAGCATGGTGGCTGCGCCAAGCATGGTTCCCTGATTGTAGGTGGAAGCCCACGAGTTGAATCCCTCGTTAGCAATACTTCCATCGGCATTCCAGGCACGACTGTCGTAGACCTGTCCGGTCTTAGCATCGAAGAGCAACTGGCGCTGACCAGCATAGATACTCAGTGCCTTGTCGTAGTATTCCTTCTCTCCCGTCATCTCACCCAGATAACAAGCTGCGACAATGGCAGGACCATTGATACAGGAATTAGTGCTCAGAGGGTTGGGCTGACTCTGCTTCCAGATGAGAGTGCCATGTGGTTGCTTGGCAGCACGCTGGTACATGTTGTCGAAATTGAAGCGTGCCACCTTGAGATATTCCTCGTCACCAAAATACTTATATGCACGAATACAAGCCAGAACCATCCATGTGATGTCATCGTTAAACTCGTTGTAGCTCCAATCGCTATTGTTGCGGATTAGGAAGTTATTGTACAACTCACGGAAATAGGTCTGATATTTCTTATCGCCAGTGGTCTCGAAAGCATCAAGGATCACCTCGAACATCTCAGCATCACCCCACCATCCACCTCCGCCGAGGATGTGCCCCCCGGTAGCCTCCTTATAATGTTGGTTGATGAAACCCTGCATCATCTCGTCGCGTACAGCGGCATCGAAGGCCGTGGGCACATCGCTTTCGATGATTCTACAGTAGACGTTGGCTTTCTCGACAGTCGCCGGTTCGACCAGTTTCAGTTGGTTGCCGTCGGCAGCCGCCTGGTCAATGCCTATACACAGCCCCTCATTGTCGCCTGCACTGATGGTGAAAACGTCGGTGAGTCCCTCAACGGGCTTGATGTTCCAGGCTCCCGTTGTGCGTTTGACCGAGCTAGACTTCTGAACCAAAGTAACTCCAGCGGCCGGTGTGCTCTTGGCAGCCAGATAGAGGCCGCTGTAGAGATTGCGGAAAGCATACTTGCCGTCGGTGGCCTTTTCCAGCTTCCAACGCTGAGCCGGAACGTCAGTTTCTGTCCAAAGCACCACGTCGTCGTTGGGATTGAACGAGGCATTCTTGACAAACATCGACTTCGAACTGATGACGATACGGTAGGTCTTACCCACTGTCGGGGCAGCCTGGACGGCTACCAACGACAGGAGCAAGACACTGAGTGATATAAATTTCTTGATAGTCATATATGCAGAGTTATTCGTTATTGGCATCGTCGCCGGCACTCTCCCAACCCGTGGTTTGTACACAGTTGGGGTTGTTGTTAATTTCCTCCTGCGGGATGGGCAGCAGGGTCATGCGTTTTGTGAAGATGCGGTGCTGGGGAGACACGCGCTTGTAGAAGGACAGGTTGGTGGCATCGTTCACGTTGTTGATGTTGTAGCCGTGTACGTCGCCGCCTTCGCCTCCCTTGTGGTAAGGAGCGTAGATCCAGCCGTCGGTCAGTTCGGCACCGCCGCGCCACTTGCCGTCGGCAACACCCCAGCGGCGCACGTCGTAGTAGTACTTATTCTCAAAGGCTAACTCGATGATACGCTCACGGTAGACTACTTTCAGCACGTTGTCTTTGTCGTAGCCGCCAGGTACGTCTATGCGCTTCTCGCCACGCGCGCCAGTAGTGGCATCACCGGCATTGAGCTTATATTCGGCCACACCGGCACGGGCACGGATGAGATTGACAGAGCGTAGGGCTTCTTCGACATCGCCCAGTTCGGCACATGCCTCAGCATAGTTCAGGTAGACCTCGCCTAAGCGCAGCAGAATGTCGAAGGCCCAGCCGCTGGGAGTACTGCCATACTGAATGCCCTTGCGACAGATGGTGCCGAAGATGGGGAAGTCGTGCGTACCTGACGAGTTTGGACCTGAGTTTCCCGAGTAGAACATCTCCGTAGGCGCGTTCTTCCCGTTGCCAGTGTCTAAGGGGCGGTTCTCGAAGGTGATGCCGAGATAGAAGCGGGCTTCACGGTTGTAGAACTGCTTCATGATGGGGTGTCCGCTCTGCACGGTGAGATATTTATAGCCCGAGATGGGGTCACGGTAAGACGACTTGTTGCGCGTGGTATAGACCATGTCTTTGGTGTACTGGCTGTCATCGTCGTAGTCATAGGTATAGAAGTCGGGGTCGTCTTGGATGCGCATGCCCTTGTTGGTGAAGTAGAGGTCGACGAACTCCAAAGGTACGGAGTAGGCACCGGCACCGTTGTCCACCGAACCGTAGGGGGCAGGCAGCGAGCCGCCGTTGTTGCGCGGTACGAGCGGAAAGATGTCGCGAGCCAGCGACCAATCTGTGAACTGGCGGCGCACGATAGCCTCTTCGTTGTCAGCATTGCCCACACAGGCATTGAGCACAGAGTTGTAGGGGCACGACTCAGCAACCGTGTTCACCAACTTACCACCATTGTCACGATAGACCAGTCGCCACTGTCCGTTGTCGATAAGTGCCTTGGCTGCATTGCGGGCATCAATCCATTTCTGCTCGTCGCGGCTCTGTGGAAAAAGTTTCTTTCCATCGTGATTGGCCAGGCCGGCATAGAACGGGTCGCCATTGTAAAGATAACTGGCTCTATAGAGCAGCACCACTGAGCGAAGCCCCTCGACGGTCTCCTGCGTGAAGTTGCCTTGATACTGGGGCACGAAGGCATGGTTCTCATCATACTGATGGAACAAGTCACCGCTTTTGAGGGCATAGTCGAACTCGCTGAGAATATAGTCGAAGCACTCGTCAATAGTATTGCGCTCCAGCGACATCTCACCAAGTTTATCTTCCACCCCGTAGATACGATCACCAACAAGTGGAACAGGTCCAAAATGCTTTACCAGACAAAAATAGTAATAGGCTCGTAAGGCACGACACTCGGCCTTAGTCGTGGCTTTCTCAGCATCCGACATGGGGGCGCACTCATCGACATGGGCCAGATAGATGTTGGCATACTGGATGGCACGATAGAAACTTTTGTACATGTCGTTCACCCATCCTGTTGAAGGCGACAGGGTGCCTTGGATGATGTTCTGATGCTTGCCCTGTCCCAAATCGCTCCAGGGCAGGTAGCCCGACATGGAGGCATGCTGCATCATACCATTGCTGGTGCCGCCTTGATAGCGCGTCATCAGCTCGTTGGGGATATAGGAGTAGACGTTGGTCAGCCAGTTGAGTGTCTGGTCACGGTTGCTGAACACATCGTCAAGCGTGGTGGCATTCTTGGGTACATCGTCAAAATAATCATCGCACGATGAAAGCGAAAGCAACGTCACTCCGGCTAACATTAACCCATAACTATATTTCTTAATAGTATTCATCATGATTATGTTTCTTTATGATTATGTTTCTTTGAATGTTAGAAATTAATGTTGACACCGACGGAGAATGTTCGCACGTTAGGATACTTGATACCATTGTCAGAATTGATTTCCGGATCCCATAGTTTGAACTTACTGAACGTCAGCACGTTCTCGCCCATGATATAGAAGCGGCCGCCCGACAGGAATGAGTTGCGTGTCCACGCCTTCGGGAAGTAGTAAGAGATCGTGAACTGCTTCAGACGCAGGAAACTCACGTCGCGCTTCCACCATGTACTGGTCTTGAAGTTGTTGATGTTGTGAGGATCGTTCTCGCCCCAAGCCAACAATGGATAGAACACGTCGGTATTCTCGGGATTGTCGGCACTCCAGCGGTCACTGATGTTGGAGTAGAGCGTGCCACCGCCTGATGTAGAGGTGAAGGGACGTATACCTTTGCCACGCAGGATGCGCTCGGCATCACCAATGCCCTGGAAAAGGATGCCAAGACCCAGATTCTTGTAGCGGAAATCGCCACCAAAGCCATAGTAGATGCGGGGTACGTCGCCACGGCTAATCTTCACCATGTCATACTCGTCAATGTGACCATCGCCGTTCATGTCCTTGTACATAATGTCGCCAGGTGAAACCAACTCGCCAGGGTAGGTCTCGCCAAACTGGCTGATGCCACGCTCCTGTATTTGCTGCTGGCTGGTATAAAGTCCTTCTGCCACGTAGCCCCACTCGGCCAGCACGTTGCTGCCGCGGCGCTCAAGCCACGGATAGGCAGGAGTAGCCTGTGCGTTGTTGATGACTTTGTCGTCGTTCATCGACATGTTGCCACGAATCGACATAAAGAAGTCCTTGCCAAACTGGTGGTGATACTCGAACGATGCCTCCAATCCCTTGTTTTCCACCTCGCCTACATTGGCCTGTATATTGGTGGCAAAGCCAGCCGTCAAGGGCACATTGTTGCGTGAGACAAAGATACGCGAGCGTCTTTCTTTGAACAGGTCGAATACAAATGTCAGGTCGTTGTTGAAGAAATTAATTTCGATACCCAAGTCTTGCTTGTGAACCTTCGACCACTGAGGCGTGTAACCATAGCGACTATAGCCCAGACCGCTGCCGCCCCAATAGGTGCCATAGCCGCCGGCACCACCAATCTGCGTAAAATAGGTAAAGCGGCCGTCGGTCGAAGAGTTACCTACGGTACCGTTAGAATAGCGGAACTTCAAGAAAGAGATGTATTTAGAAATTGGTTCCCACCACTTCTCATTCGAAGGAACCCAGCCAATTGCCACTGCTGGGAAGAAACCGAAACGATGCCCCGACTTAAAGTTCTCAGAACCAGTATAGCCGGCATTCAGCTCCACGAAGTAACGGTTGGCGAAATCGTAGGTAGCACGAGCCGACAGACTTTGCTGTTTGTAGGGCAATGTCTTCAGAAGGTCGCCATCGTTGGCATCCAGATAGCTGCGTTCGTTGAACAGCAGCAGTCCTGTCACGTTGTGAACTTTGTTAAATGTGCGCTTATAGTCGAGTGCCGCCTCTAAGTAGAAAGTGCGATAGACCCACTTGTCGGAGCTGACATTCATTGACTTGTTGCCCCTATACTGCTCACTCAGTATGAGTTTGGATGGGTCGGTGTCTAACAGCGGTGTCGACGTGTCGTTGCCGTTGGCATCCTTCACCCACAGCAGATTGCCGGCCTCGTCGGTGGCCTGAGGATAGAGATTAGTATCTTCCACCCACACACCGTCTTGCTGGCGACCTGTCGGCCTCCAATTCGACTCATGTACACCATATCGAAGAGCCTGTTTAGCCTTGAAATCGAATGCTACCAAAGCACGAGCAGTCAAGCCCTTGCTCCAACTCCAGAACCCCAGGTCTTGAGTCAGCTTGAGATTAGTGTTGATTTGCGTCTGGTGCTGTGTCTGGTAGCCACGACGTGTAAGCCAGTCCCATGGCGAGTCAAGCTCCGTATTGTGAGGTGACTGACCTGGAATTCTGCCGTCGGCATAGAGTACCGGATAGAGCACAGGATTGGTGTTCATGGCTCTGGCAAAGATGTCGTCAAGGTTATTATAGGGATAGTTACCACTGGCCAGCCAGCCGCTCACGCCTACATCAAGATTGGTTGTCTTGGAGGCCTTCAGATTGATGTTGGTCAAGAAGTTGTAGCGGTTGTAGTCAATCTCAGAACTATAGTCCTGCGTCTTGTCGCTCTTGGTCAGGCCACGCTCCGTGTAGTACGAGAGCGAGATATAGTAGTTGGCATTGGGAGCACCACCGCGGATGTTCATGTTGACACGACGGTTCCAACCGTTTTTATGGTACAGTTCTTTCATCCAGTCAACGTTAGGGTAGAGATAAGGATTGACAGAAGCAGGCAACTTGCCACCATTGGCATCTATCAGTCCCTGCTTGTAAGCCTGTTCGGCATCAGTGAGTGCCATGTTGTTGGCAATCTTGGTGTTGATAATCTGGTTCTTACCGTAGTAGTTGCGTCCTTGACTGGTGTTGTAGGCTTCGTTGACGGCATTCATATACTCAATGCCATCAACCAGGTCGGGCACCTTGGTCAGGTTTGTAATACCCTGATAGACATCGAACGAAAACTTTGGCTTGCTGACCTCACCAGGCTTGGTGGTGATGATAATAACACCGTTACCACCGCGCACACCATAGACAGCAGTCGAGGCGGCATCCTTCAGAACAGTGATAGACTCGATGTCCTCGGGAGACAGGCTGCTCCAGCTACGCTCAATACCGTCGACAAGCACCAGCGGCCCTTCATTCTTATTGGTAAGTGTAGAGATACCGCGAATCCAGATGTCTGAGTCGTCTTGGCCAGGCACGCCAGTACGCTGAACAGACACTACACCGGACACACGTCCGGCAAGCACCGAACTGATGTTGCCAACAGGTGCCTTCACATCCTCCATTTTAAGGGTGGCTTGTGCACCAAGCACCGAAATCTTCTTTCTTGTTTGGTAGCCTGTCACGGTAACTTCGTTGATAGAGTTGGATTCCTCATGAAGGATAACGTCTATCAACGTCTTATTGGCCTTACGTTCCTCTGTCTTAAATCCGACATAGGTAAAGACCAGTATCTTGTCGTTATCGCAAGTCAGCGTGTACTGGCCGTTAAGGTCGGTAATGCCGCCCCCCGTCGAGCCCTTGACTTTTACTGTAACACCGATAAGCGGTTCGCCATTCACGTCCTGCACACGGCCAGAGACCTTAATTGGCTCGGCAGCGTCGGCAATGGAAGCAAAAAGTGCTGCCAAGAGTAGCAGGGCGCCCTGTCGTAAGCAATATAAATTCTTTACTGACATAAACATTGTAGATTTATAAATATTTTATCAATGAGTCTGGTATAGGTAGAACAGGCCGCCTGCCCCATATAAGAGCGGGCGGCTTGCTGTAACCGAGCATATACAGTCTTTACTTCACCACCACCTTACGGCCGTTGATGATATAGAGTCCTTTCTGCAGTTGTTTCTGGCTGTTCATGCGTCGCCCTTGCAAATCATAGATACCTGTTGTGGCAGCTTTCTGCTCGCTTTGTACCCCCTGAATACTTGTTGAAATTGGGTCCTTGACGGCTCCAATGCTCTTCAGGACAGGATAGAGGTAACCACTCTCTGTGTCGAAGGTCCACACGTTGTCGAAGTCCCAGCCAATAAGAACATACTGCGTCTGCTCTTGCAGATCGGTAGCACCAAACTCTTCCTCCGGGGTCACATTACCGCCATCTGCCGTCTCATTGGTCCAAGGCCATTCCTCATTGCCGACAATCTCAGCATCCATATTTTTGATATTGCCACTATAGTTGATGACAGCTCCTTTATCTGCACCCGCTCCAGCGGCGTTTACAGCAATGAAAGGATGGGCAATGCGTCCCTCATTATGTACGTTACCTATTGAGACGGAGTTCTTCAAATTGATGGTTGTAGCGGCAGAAGCTTCGATTCGTCCGATAAATCCGGCGGCCCAGCCATAGATGGTCGCAGTAATATCTCCATTAAAGTAGGAATTCTCGATGGAAGCCCCCTTGCCCTGCGTCATTCCGATAAAACCACCAGCCTGCATCGCAGCAACAACTTCACCCGACACATAACAGTTTTTGATAGTAACATTGTCGGCATGGCCAGCCAACAGAGCCACATTGTCATCGCCAGTCACCTTACCTGTGACGGCAACTTGCTCGAAGTTCGTTCCTGAAGCGTTGCCAACCAGACCTATACGCTTGGTACCGTGACCCAGCACCTGCATATTCTCGAATGCAATATTCTTGATGGTAGCACTGACAGTCTTGCAGAACACGCCCTTTTCGTTGTCGCCGTTGAACTCTACCTTCAGGTTCTTCACCTTGTGACCTTGGCCGTCAATCGTACCAGAGAAGTCAGAAGCGAAGCCCTTGAAGTCTTTACCGTCCATGTCTATGTCGGCAGTGAGGATAAACTTGCCAGTGGGATTGCTGCCAATCTTCACAAACTCGTCCGCTGTAGCCACCTCGGTCTCACCATTTCCGTTGATGATATCAACTGACAGCGTGTTGCTTCCCTCGATAGTGAACAGGCTGGCAATGGCTGCTGGCATATTTGCCTGGATGGTGAGCGTACCGGCACCCAAGAAGTTTCCACCATCGTCAGCACAATAGAGACAGGTGCTGCCAGTCTCGTCGTTTTCTACCTGTTCAACAAGGTTGGCACCCTCAGAAATCTTGAAGTCTATCTTCTGACCCCACGAGGCATGAACTTTACCCAGGTCTTTGTATTCATCTCCAACCTTATAGACCAGTGCGTTGCTAAACTCGTCGTCGATGATGCGGGTCTTCAGCGGGGATTTCATCACCTTCAGCACGGGGAACATCAGCCCTTCGGCACCGGGCAGGAAAGTCCATGTGTTGTCGAAGTCCCACCCCAGTGTCTCGCTGTAGAAAGCTTTTGTGCGAGCAGTAGCATCGTCGACAGCTTTACCCTGGTCGCCATCCTTATCATCGGCAGCGGTGCTATAGGTACCGCCGTAAAGGCTTGATTTCAGTACGTAATTGTTGCTGAGCGTTGTTGCGTCGCGCTTACCGTTGACGATACGCGGAACATTCTGCTTGCCATTGATATGGGCAGCACCCGAAAAACAGTTCTTAATGGTCGTTGCATCGTCCGAGTCTATCAGTGAGATAATACCCGTGTTGCTGCTCGAACCATTGTTGTCTACAGTGCCGCAGAAGAGACTATTCTGCAGTGTGCCGCCAGTAGCAATACCGCAAAGGCCGCCCACCTGGAACTCACGGGTTTTCAAGGTTGCATCAGAGATACAGTCGGTGATGAGCGAGGGCTTGCCATTATTATTGCTCATGTTACCGACAATAGAACCAACGTGGTCACGACCTTCGATGTAAGAGTTCATCACGAAGATACGACGGGCCACGCCACCGTAGAAATGACCGGCCAACGCGCCGACATTCTCATTACCCACCATGTTGGCATTTTCAAAGCCAAGGTCTTCGATGGTAGCACCGCGAGTGGTGGCAAAGAGACCAACACTGGCCTGTCCGGACTGGTTGTAGCTCATGTTGCGAATCACGTGGCCATTACCATGCAGAATACCGGTGAACTCGGGTAGCGGTTGGAATTTAACGCCTGCCAAATCAATGTCGGCAGTGATATTGAACTCTCCGATGGGGTTCTGCTCCAGTTTGGTCATCAGGTCCTCGGCTGTGGCAATGTTGGTATCCATTGACGTTACAGTAACGTCGATCTTCCGTGTGAAGCCCTTGATAAAGGCATCTCCAGTAGTGGAGATGGTAATTGTAGCCGTTCCTTCAGTAACACCGGTCAGCACAGTACCCTCGACTTTGACAACGGCGGGATTACTGGAAACGATAGAGACCTCGCGGTTCATCGTAGAGAAGAGACCGCCGACATCAGCTTTAGTGCCCAGGAAGAAGTCGGGCAAATCGTTCATCGAGACAAAGTCGCCGTCGAATGGCACCATCATCCCCTTCAACACAGGATAACGACCGTCGGTGAGATCCCAGACAGCAGCATCGAAGCCAATGGCAGTGTAGGTAGCTGCCTTTTTCAGTTCAGCAACAGACTTTTCTTCGCCCTGTACGTTTATCGGGTCGCCGTTGCCATATTTACCAGCCTTGATGTTTGCTATAATCGTTTCATCTTTTATTGGGTCACCGGTTCGGATGGCACCTTCATAATACTTAATGGCGTCTGAAGCATAGCAGTCGGTTATCGTAATGGTTGCTCCATTAAGCATACCACACATGGCGAACATGTGGCCGTTATGGCTGCGCTCAATACCTAATGCGAATGGAGCTGACACATTACCCTTCATGGTGACACCTGTTCCGCCTTCAGCAAGACCTAAGATGCCGCCTACGCCACCCCAGTCGCCCTGACAATAGACCTGTCCCAGGAATACATTGTTCTCGAACGTGGCTGTGGCGCACGCACCGGCCAATCCGCCTGCTTGCCAGCCGGAACTAAAGGAGGCTGCCGTAGAAAGGCAGTTCTTCATGGTGCCTTCCAACTGGCCTGTGATGCCGCCCACGTGGTCATTGCCCTCGACAACACCTGATGTGAAGCATGCTTCTATGGTCGTGTTGTTCTTGGCCCAGCCTACGATAATGCCGGCACGCACACTGTTTCCCCAGCCCGCAACCTTGGCATCGACAACCCGAAGATTCTTAATCGTAGCACGATTCGTCTCGCCAAAGAGACCTGCCGGGCTGCCACCGGCAATGCGAAGTCCCTTGATGGCATGTCCAGCACCATCGAGTGTACCAGTGAAGGTAGAGATGGGAGTCCATTGTTCACTCAGGGTAATATCGTTCGCCAGAACGTACGACCCTGCCAAATCATTAGCAATCGCCTTCAGACCTGCCTCGTCGGTAATCTGAGTCTGTGCTGAAGCACCTATGGCTGCCAGCATTGCGAAAGCTAATACGAAAGACTGTTTCAGTCTAAGTAATGATTTACGCATAATACTTAATTTTTAGTATTGATAATTATTTATGATAGATAAGTCGCTGTGTGTTCGAATGACGATTGTCGGCAGTAGACAGCCGATAGAGGTAAATTCCGTTGGGCAGATGGCCCGACCACAGGAGCGTCTGATTGCCCTCACTGACCTGATAATCCTCACGGCAGACGATGCGCCCGTCGTAAGACAGGATATTGAGTGTAACTTGCTGGATGCCAGCTGGCACTTGACAGCGAATCTGCGTACTACCCTGGCAGGGATTAGGCGAGTTACCCAACAGGCGGATGGTCGATGTAGGTGCTACAGTTGTCGGTTGCTGGATGGCAGTGACTGTCCGTGGTTTGCCATAAACCCCAAACTCATAGATACGGGTGGTATAGCCGCTCTGCTCACCCTGAATCATCTGCAAGCGGACACGGTTGGTGGTAAAGGGCGTAACACCGCGTACTATTTTATTGTCTCTGTTGCCCGATATCTCATCCACATCTATCCATTTTCCATTGTCATAGCGCTGCAACTTACAGGCACGGGTAACATAGTCGTCCGACTCACTGCCCGCGTTGAGCACCATCCATTGGCAAATCTCGCGCGGTTCGCTGAAACCATACTCCAGACAGGGAGTCTGGCTCTGACTGGCTGTTACGCACCACTTGGTCAACTCATCACGGTCTGCCGCCATCTTGGCACTCTCGTTGGCATTATTCTGATGACTGGCCCTGATGTATGACGGCTTGATCCACTCGCCACAGCCATCGTCCGACAGACTACCCAGTTCTTGATAGTCAATATAGGTCTGAAGCGTAGTGAGCGGCTGAATGTCGTCGGCTTGCGTGTCAGAGACGGTGGCTGCGTAAACCATCAAACTGCTGTTGGAAGGCAGTTTCAACTGCGATGCACCTTCGGGTAGTGTTATGGCAAAGCGGTATATATACAGAAAGCGATATTGCTCATCGCTATTGCCGCTGATATGATGGCTATGGGTGGTGGTCAGGGCTACGTCTTGTTTGCGGTAGTGTGTTCCTCCGTTATAGGGCGAGTCCAGTTTTCCTAACGTACCACCATAGTAAGGAACTTCAAACTGATAGGTTTGGTCGCCCACCACAAATTCGCCTACCGTGCCCGTAGGCTCGGTAGAGGCCGCCAGAAGATACAACTTGCGCCCTGCTGCTGGCAGGTCGATGGTCTGCCCACTACACCGTACGGCGTTTTTCTCGCCGTCAGATCGGTTGCCCATGACGAAACTGATGCCGTCGGCGGTCACTACATCGGGAACAAGTTCGGCAGGATAAGCGTAGGGAGCACTCTTCAGGGCATCGTTTTTCTTCGAGTCGTAACTCATCATGTCGACATTATAAGGCAGAGAGACAGCATCATCGGTCTGCTCATCGGTGGGCGTCGTAGCGGCCGCCAGCCTGACGGCAAAGGTTTTAGGCTGATACTTGCTTATACTGAATGTTAGTGTATTATTACTGGTTGTAGCACTGCCTACCTGCTCTTCCAGTCCATTGACCTCACGGGCTGAGAGCACACGTGTCGGGAAAGTAAGAGTTACCTTGTCGTGCTGTTGCCCTGCCCACTCGTAGACGCGCACAATGAGCTCGTTTGTCTCTTCTGCTTTCTTGACCGCCTTGACTGCTACTTGGTCGGTGCTGACAGAAAGAAACTTTACTTCTTTCCCCAATGTGCCCTCATGTTTGGGGGCAGCAACAGCTACCAAAGGCTGGTTCAGTTGCGAGGCAGCCTTCTGGGTCAATTCACTCCATTTGCCCTGATGGGGGAACAGCGAATAGGTGAACAAGTTGACACCCAGGTCTTGGTCGGCTTGATAGGTATAGCTATTACCTGTCGACGGGGTGTGTATCAGGGTCAGGCGCAGACTGTTGTCAGTGGGTTTGTCCCACCCGTACTTGCAGTCGTTGAGTATAGACAGACCATAACTGCCGTCGATCGTCGACATGTCGGCCCATTGGTGTCCCTGTACTTCGTAGCAGTCGGCCGTGCGGTTGCCTCGTTCAATGGTACCCAGCGAGATGTCGTAGGTGGCTTTGGGATTGTTGAAAGCCATCTGAAAGTTGGCTTTCAGCATGCGCTCATGACTCTGCCAGTCAACCTCTGAGACAATGTCAATGCGGTTGTCCAAAGCATTCATGCGGATATACTGTACGAACTGCGAGCCGTCTTTCTCCTTGACCACTTTGAAACTCTTGCGTAGCGGGCCGTCTTCAGCCTTCGTTATGCTGACATTCTCATTGACAGCCGTCGGTGTGCGAAGAATGTCGGTATAGGAAATCTCCCATGAGGGCCAAGTGTCCTCGTGGTCGTATATCATCTGCAATTGCGAAGCACTGAGCACTTGTCGGTTATTGGCCAGATCAATGAGCTGTGAGGGGTCGCCTGTTTCGGAAAGGTTAAGTCGATAGTTGCCGTTAGACAGTTGACGCGAACGGCGGTTCATTCGCAACGAAGAAGTCAAATGCGAGGCCTCGCCGAAACGCACATCATAGACGGCATAGCCCAGCGACGGCACTGTTGCGGCAAAAAGGAACACCACCTCGCCCGTCTTTTCATCGTAACTGCTGATTTGCGACAGCACTTCCTTGCCGTCTTTGTCAAACACACGCAGTCCTTCTGGCTTAGCAGGCATGGTGAGACGGGCTTCGACAATGTCGGTGCGTTGGAACGAAAGGGGGTTGTAAACAACTACGGGCATTCCCTCTGTCTGAGTGTCCATTGCTCTGACAATGTTGCCGGTTGTGGTCTTCAGCAGGTTGCCCAGCGTCTTGTTGACCAGCACATAGTCGTTCATAGAGTAGAGGTAGGCATTAGGGATGCTGGTTCCTGTGATACCATCGTGGTGAGCCTGCCACAGGTTGCGCACCCAGGCATCGTTGATGGCCTTTTGCGGATAGGCCTGCACACCTAACCACTGTGCCAGCGAAGCCGACTTCTCGGTAGCGTCGGCTAACAACTCGTTCCGGCGGTTCCACAATTTCAGCATCGTACGCGAGGTGTAATTGCCCACACCATGGGTACGCATGGGCAATTCACCATCCTTGACGTGATATTTTTGATTTTTGTTTTTGTCTAAATAATCGAATATCTCGTCGGGGGTGGCTATGCGCACCTTGACGGCACCGTTGGTCTGAGCACTGAGGTTCAGCCAGTAAGGGGTGTTCTCGCCACTGCTCGACGCGTTGTCCTGCAAAGCTCCCCCGCGGTCGCTGCGCGGGCCTACATAGCGTATCTCTGCCGCAACACCATATTTATTATAGTTGTTGGCCGTGATGGCAGCTATCTCGCTGTCGTTGGCCATGTTCTTGTTGTACTGCTCGTGGTTGTCGTAAGCACCTGGCTTATAGACAGCATAAATCTGTGAACCGTCAACCCCCTGCCAGATGCCAAAAGGCGGCAACTGGTCATATTCGGCTGAACCCCAGGCGAGCTTGGCTGTATGGAAACCCTTGAAGCCACAGTGTTTGGCCAGCGAGGGCAGGGCGTATGAGAAGCCGAAGCAGTCGGGCAACATCACGTCATAGCCGCCGCGCACGCCAAACTCTTTCTTGAAAAACTGGTTGGCATAGAGCCAATTGCGCATGATGGACTCTGCTGACGATACCATCACGTCGTTGGCATCGACTGCACAGCCGCTGATGTGCCAGCGACCGTTTTGTACGTAGGTCTTCAACTTGGCATACTGTTCAGGGTAGTATTCCTTCATCCACATATAGCGAATGGCCCCCTCGAAGTTAAATGTCAATTTGGGATATTTGTCCAATCGCGTAAAGTTCTGCTCCATCGTATTACGAACATACTCGTTGATGGTCGTCTTCACGTCCCAGTTCCACTGTGTATCCAAGTGTGAGTTGGATATGAAGAACAAGGTTTTCTGGTCGGCCTGCCCCGATGTTGGGTTTGGCATGGCCAATGCGAGCGTCAAGAGCCCGTATAATGCAATACTATGTTTCATCTGAAAGCTGTTTTAGATTTTCTCTGTGCAAATATACTCACGAATATCCTTCCGCTTATCCTGTTTCGTGCCAAAACTATAGGCTGATGCTGTTTAGCACGTCCAGTTTGCCGTCGTTCACCAACTTGATAATCAGTTCGCCAAACAACGTGTTTTGCCAGGCAAACCAGTCGCGGGTAAAATTTGTCGGGTCGTCTTTATGGAAACTCTCGTGCATAAAGCCCGTTCCGGCATCGGTACGCATCAGCGTTTCGATGCACCACTTAATCTCTGCGTCATCGGTCGAGGTGAAGGCCTTCATCATAATAGACATGGGCCAAGGCATGTCGTAACCTACATGTGGGCCGCCAATGCCCTCACCGGCCTTGCCACGAAAGAAATAGGGATTGTCCTCGCTCCACACGAAGCGGCGCGTGTTCTGATAGATGGGATCGTCGATGCTGACATCTCCCAGATAGGCCATAGCCAGCAATGAGGGCACATTGGCATCGTCCATAAGGTGCTGATTACCGAATCCATCTACCTCGTAAGCATAGATAGGTCCGTATTTAGGGTGCTGATGCACGGCATAGGCTCTCAGGGCCGTCTTCACCTCAGCAGCCAGACTGCGGCACTGCTCAGCCAGCTCGGTGTTCCTGTTCACCTTGGCCAGTATCTCGGCAGCCTTGTTCAGACAGCTGACTGCCATGAAGTTCGAAGGGATAAGGAACTGAAACGTTGTGGCATCGTCGCTGGGGCGGAAAGCGGAGCAGATGAGTCCCACGGGCTTCACGGGAGCTCCCCACCCATCGTTGCACATCGTGTCGAGTTGGCGGGTGGTATTGCGCTTGAAATGATAGCTTCCCACGCCGTTCTTGCGCTGCTGGTCACGGAAGGTGTTCAGAATATTCTGAACGGCTTGCAGCCAGCTATCGCCAAATACACTGGTATCACCGGTCACCTTCCAGTATTCATAGGCCAGACGTAACACATAGCAGGGGGAGTCAATCTCCCATTTACGCTCGTGCAGTTCGGGCTTCATGTCGGTCTCGTCGGTCATCCAACTGCCGTCAGGTTTAGGCACTTGGTTGAAAGCATTGGCATAGGGGTCAATGTTGATGCACTTCAACTGACGCAGGATGACACCGGCCAGCATCTTCCTGAGCTTTTTATCCTTATTAGCCAACTGCACGTAAGGGAAAACCTGGGCCCCTGAGTCGCGGAGCCACATAGCAGGAATGTCGCCCGTATAGACAAATGTGTCGGGTGTTCCGTCATCACCCTCAGTGTAATGCACAGTGGTGTCAAGCGTATTGGGGAAGCAGTTGGTGAACATCCATGCCAGTCGCTGATTGGTCAGCAGTTTGCAGATGCGCTGTATCTCTTTCTCTACAGCGTCGGAATGGAACAGACGGTCGGCTTCAGCAGGGCGATTGTTCTGTTTGACAACAGCATCAGCCTGGCTGATGAAAGGTGCTGGGCTGACTGGTAAGGCTTCTGCAAAGGCCGTGGTGCCACTTCCTACAAGCAGGGTGTACAACAGGAGTGTCTTGTGTTTCATTATCTTTTGTTTTTTAGTTATTATTTAAATCTGTATGCAAAGTTATAATGTTCGTGTGTGTTGTTATTCCTAATCTGTGCCAATGATGTTCTGAAAGAACTAAAAGCTACGATATATTTTTACGCGTTCATCTTTTATAACGACGGCCATAGACGTCAGCACTGTGTTTTTGCGTCCGATGCGGTTCATCATCAGGCCAAAAGGAACGCCGAGCAGGAAAAACCACAAGAACACCACTGAGGGTATCAGGCCGGCCATCGTTGCCGACCATCCAAAAGTCGATGCGGCATAGTCGCTTGATATGCCGACAATGTCGCAGAAACCCATTACGAAAAAACCTAATAGAACGGGCAATGTCTTTGCAAATAATTTCTTTTCTAACATATTTTTTATTAACAACATTTTGGAGGATTTTTTTCTATTATGGAGCAATTTGACTCCACATTGTCATCTGTAATCGACTCGACCCTCAGTTTAAGATGTAGATATAGTTACCAGTACTGCGAAATCATCCATTCCATTCCATTTCATGCACGTTTTCTTCGCCTCCAAGTAGTTTGGAAAGTTCGCCTTCATTACCAGAGGAAGTGACTTTTTGGGTGTTACCAATCTGATAAGTTACTTCCAGCGTATTGGCAGCATGCACAAAAACAGAAAGCATGCTAACCATACAGAAAAGTTACAATTTGTAAATTCTCCTATTCATAAGCATAGTTTTTTTAATTACACAATTAAGTTATTAAATTTTCGCTTGCGAAATTACACTTTTTATCGTTTCGCTTTTCGGCAGTGGGTAAAAAAGTGGCTTCACGAAGCAACAAAAAGAGCACAAGTAACTGATTATCTATTGTTTATCTATTTCTTCGTTTTGAAAAATATTAAGATAAAAGGGGCATTTCATCTTGAAGAAACGCCCCCTTGTACCTGATTTATTGAACTTTCTCATGTGCGGAAGTTAGAGAAGTTATCTTAACTTCCCCATTTGAGAAAGTTGTTTTTACTTTTTTACCTTTAAATGCCCGACCCGACACCTGCTCCCAATGTTATCAGTCTTGCCCCGGGCCTTGCCCTGACGGCGTGCCGTCTCGTCATCGGGATGCACCTGTATTGACAGGTTCTCTCGTGCATCAATGAACTTAATGAGTAACGGGAATTCATTGCCAAAACGCTCATGGTTCTTCCGTCCCAGCAATGACGGTCCGTATACAGACACCAGTTGGTTCAGCGTCATGTCCGGCATGCCTACGACAGTTGTCTCATTACCAGCGACGCCTGAAAGTCCCCAACTTTCCCCGACATTGGTCAATGCCAAGTCCATTCCCTTGAACGGAATGATTTTCTCACCACCCCAAAGCGTCTGTTTGAGGATTGGCCGGAAACGTAGTATTTCTTTTATGTCTATACTGTTTTTACAAAATAAGCACAATAGGTCAGATAGGCTATCTCTGCAACAATGACTAACAGGCCGCCAATGAGTCCGGCATAGTCGCTGGCCAGGCCCACCAGAAACGATACCGTTCCGCCTGCAATAGCCATAATCATCAACCCGCTAATCTCGTTGCCCTTGTCGGGATGGCATTTGAGGGCCATCCCATAGATAATGGGAAACACACAGGAGCAGCAGAAGCCGATGCCTCCGATACAAATGAAGTCAAATATCTCATCCTCGACAAATGCCAGTAACAGTGCAAATGCCAGACAGCCAAGAATGTTGAGACGAAAATAGTTGATTTCAGCAATTTTTGTTATTAGAAACATCCCAATGAATGCGCCCGCCGTGCGGCAAATGAAGTAGACCTGCGGAGCCAAACCTGCCATTTCCTTGGAGTAAGCGAAGCGTGAAATCATTACTTTCGACGAGATGAAATTGGTAGAAACATCTGTGCCAACGGCAAAGAAGATGCCTAAGAAAAGCAACAGAATGGTCTTGTCGCTCAAAAGCGACAGCGTTTCTCCCATGCTCGATGTCTGCCCACGATGTTCTCTCTCAATAGGAGTAGCCAGCAACCATAAACCAGATACCAGCGTAATGCCTCCCATCAGCGGGAAACACAGATACCACTCGCCTTCATTTCCGCCTCCCAGCCAGTTTACAGCCGCCAAAACGATGAATGGGCCTGCAAACGATGAAATGGCCTTGACCACCTGGCCGGCGGTGAGACTGCTGATGAGCAGCCGCTCGTCGGTCACAACATTCTGCAACAATGGGTTAAGCGACACCTGCAACATCGCATTGCCTATGCCCAGCAGGGCATAGGCTGCAAGCGTCGTCACACTGTCATAATGCAGCAACGGAATCGCCATACCGACAACGGTGACGGCCATAGACGTCAGCACAGTGTTTTTGCGCCCGATGCGGTTCATCATCAGGCCAAAAGGAACGCCGAGCAGGAAAAACCACAAGAACACCACTGAGGGTATCAGGCCGGCCATCGTTGCCGACCATCCAAAAGTCGATGCGGCATAGTCGCTTGATATGCCGACAATGTCGCAGAAACCCATTACGAAAAAACCTAATAGAACAGGCAATGTCTTTGCAAATAATTTCTTTTCTACCATATTTTTTATTAACAACATTTTGATAATGCAAATATACATTATAACATATATAATTATAGTCCTCGTTTTTGCCATTCTTTTCCTGTTTGTTTACAATTTTGGCATTATATAAGACATATTTATGAAAAATATGGGGTACATTTGCAACCGGAAACAAAACACCATATTATTTATGAAGAAACTGATCTTGCAATTGTTATCAACAGCGATGATGCTGGGCATGTGTCTCACTGCATTTGCCCAACATTCATACCTCACAGCCGACGGCGTGGCGGTATTCATCCCCAAAGATTTTGATGCCGCTCAACATCTGCCGTCACCCATTTTCCTGCGCGAGTTAGTGCCCACGGGCACAGTTCCCGCTTCATGGCAGTTGCGCCCGCAATTTAGCACAGAGAAGGGTTCCAGCGTAGCAACCATCCTGTTGGCGATGACGTAGACTTCTATGGTACCGATGGAAGCAGCCCGTCTGCGCATCAGTGCCTTCCCTGTAACGAATCAATAATCACAAAACGATAAATAATAATGAAAAGCAAAATTCTATTAGCAGCCTGTATCTGTTGCTCCCTCTGGGCACAGGCCAAAAACAACTATGCCGACTACGTGAGTACGCTCGTTGGCACTGACTCCAATTTCGAATTATCAACGGGTAATACCTATCCCGCAACGGCTATGCCTTGGGGCATGAACTTCTGGACACCACAGACAGGCCACATGGGCGATGGGTGGGTTTATAACTACACGGCCAACCGCATACGTGGCTTCAAGCAGACCCACCAGCCAAGTCCGTGGATGAACGACTACGGACAGTTTGCCTTGATGCCCACCACAGGAGCCCCCGTATTCCGTGAAGACGACCGCGCCAGTTTCTTCAACCACAAGGCTGAGACGGCCCGTCCCTATTATTATCAGGTCTATCTGGCCGACTATGACATCAACACCGAGTTGGTGCCCACGGAGCGTGCCGCCATGTTCCGCTTCACGTTCCCCGAGAACAGCCAGTCGTGCGTGGTCGTTGATGCACTGGACCGAGGCTCGTCAGTGACTATTATACCAGCCGAGCGCAAGATAGTAGGCTATTCCACGAAGAACAGCGGCGGTGTGCCTGGCAACTTCAAGAACTACTTTGTCATCGTCTTCGACAAACCTTTCACCTACACTGCCGCCGTTCCCAACGGTGACATACGCACTGACGAACTTGAGGCCACGGGCAACCACGCAGGTGCCATCATCGGTTTTGCCACAAGGAAAGGCGAGCAAGTACATGCCCGCGTAGCATCTTCCTTCATCAGTGCCGAGCAAGCTGAGTTGAACCTCAAGGAACTGGGCACACAGAGCTTTGATCAACTGAAGCAGAAGGGTCGTGACCGCTGGAACGAAGTACTGGACAGAATAGAAATCGAGTCCGACAACATCAATGAGTTGCGAACATTCTACAGCTGTCTGTACAGAAGTACCCTCTTCCCTCGCATGTTCTACGAGAAAGATGCAAAAGGTAATATCGTACACTACAGCCCACATACCGGCAAGGTGCTGCCTGGCTATATGTTTACCGACACAGGTTTCTGGGACACTTTCCGCGGACTGATGCCACTCATCAACCTTGTATACCCAGAGATGAGCGCACAGATGGAGGAAGGCTTCTACAATTCCTATAAAGAGAGTGGATTCTATCCTGAATGGGCAACACCAGGTCACCGCAACTGCATGGTGGGCAACAACTCTGCATCCGTAGTTGCTGACGCATACGTGAAAGGAAATATCAAGAAGGACACACAGGCTATCTTCGACGCTTTGTGCAAGGATGCCAACTCTGTCCATCCAACAGTAGGCTCATCTGGCCGTACGGCATACAAGGAGTACAACCAGTTAGGATATGTTCCATCCGACGTAGTTGGCCAGAGCACCTCACGCACCTTGGAATATGCCTATGATGACTGGTGCATCTACCAGATGGGTAAGAAACTGGGGCGTCCAGCCAGTGAGACAGATATCTACAAGCGGCGTTGTCAAAACTACAAGAATGTGTTTCATCCAAAATATGGTATGATGAGCGGTCGCGACTCTAAAGGCAACTTCCCAGATGACTTCAAACCAGATGCCTGGTGGGGACCGTTCACCGAGGGAAACAGTTGGCACTGGACGTGGTGCGTGTTCCATGACATCCGCGGTCTCATCACGCTGATGGGCGGCGACCAAGCCTTTGTCGACAAACTCGATGCTGTGTTCAAGGAGCCCCCGACGTTTGGTGGAAATGTCGACACCCGTAAGCAACTCATCCACGAGATGCGTGAGATGCAAGTTGTAAACATGGGACAATATGCCCACGGCAACCAGCCCATCCAGCACATGATTTATCTCTACAACTATGCCGGACAGCCATGGAAGACCCAGTACTGGGTACGCGAGGCCATGCGTCGTCTCTACTACCCCACACCAGACGGATATTGTGGTGACGAGGACAACGGCCAGACCTCAGCGTGGTACATCATGTCGGCTCTCGGATTCTACTCCGTATGTCCTGGCACCGACCAGTACGTACTTGGCGCTCCGCTCTACAAAAAGGCCAAGATACATCTGGCCAACGGTAAGACCGTTGAACTGTCAGCCCCTGCCAACAGCGATGAAAATCGCTACATCAAGTCGCTTAGCATCAACGGCAAGGCATACGGTAAAAACTATGTGACCCACGACCAACTGCTGCGCGGTGCCCGTCTGCAATATCAGATGAGCAGCAAGCCCAATATGCGCCGTGGCACCCAGCCTGCTGCCTACCCATACTCTTTCTCAGACAACAACGAGTAGCAGCCGACGAATATACCTATAATAAACGTGGCTGTGTCAAAAAACAGGAAGTGAGCACTTCTTCGTTTTGGCACAGCCACGTTTGTGGACTACTACATAAACCCGTAAGGGCACCTTTCACTATCAGTGGTTTCTTTCAGGATTGTTTTTCCAATCCACAAATCAGTTCCTGGTCTATTTATTGCTCTTAATCAAAAAGCATCCAGCACAGACGGTTTGTCGTCTTGCCGGATGCCCATTTCCTGATAACAATCTTATAACCTAACTAATACTTAACCTAACTAATACTTAACCTAACTACTAACTAACTTAAACTACTCTGCTGCAAAATTACCCTTAAAAATACAGTCTTCTATACCAATTTGTGCCAAATCTGTAAAAGATACAGACTTGGCACAAATTCTCTTATTCTAATTTCTCTGTCGGGCAAACTATAAAAATAGTCTGGAATAGTGCAGGCTCCCCCTTCTCGTACGCCTCAACGCGAGGCCGAGAGTATTTCATGCGGAGAGCGCGTAGGAAGAAAACACTTATAGCGATTCATCTTTTGTCTGGCAAGATTCCCTATAAGCCTTTGGTGTTGTGTTGAAATGCTTGCGGAACTCGGAATAGAACAGCGACCGACTGTCGAAGCCCGTCTTGAACATCACCTCAGAGATGGTCATGCGTGTGGTTGTAAGCAGGTGGGCAGCCGCATTGATGCGATACTCCCGTATGAACTCCTTGGCAGGCGGCAGTTGGGCACTCTCAAATTTCCGATAGAGGCTGCGGCGACTCAGGCCCATGAGGGTAGCCAGAGTGTCGGGGGATAAGTCAGAGTTGCTCATATGCTCATCGACTATCTTGGTCATTTCCTGTACGAACTGCGCATCATCTTTACTGACCAGTGTCCCTGCTGAGTAGGAATAGACAGATGCTGCTGAGTTATAGTACTCCTTCAGTATGCTGCGGTTCTCCAACAGGCGCTTGATAACCGATATTAGATAACTAATGCTGAATGGTTTGGTGATATACATGTCGGCACCGCTCTCGAAGCCCTCTATGCGCTCATCGACAGCAGTCTTGGCCGAAAGAATGATGAGTGGTATGTGCATGGTATGCTTATTCTGTTTCACGCGCTGTGTAAACTCCAGTCCGTCCATGCCCGGCATCATCAGGTCAGTGATAATCAGGTCGGGCGTTTCGTTCTTTAGCATCTCCAGTCCTTTCCCGGCATTGTTGGCTGTCAATAGTCGACAGTTCTGCAGACTTTCGGTGAGCAAGTTGAGCAATTCCTGATTGTCGTCTATGACAAGTAGGGTTGGTGCCTGATCGCCCGCAAACTTGTATTGCTGCCGCGGCCGATGGGCTGCTGCGTTCTCATCCTGTGCAGCAACGTCGTATTCCAGAGAAGTTGCTGTCTGTGCTGTTACGATGGGTTCATGCTCGGCACCGGCTGGCAGGGTGCGCTGAGGCAGTACGACATTGAAGCAGGCATAGTGTCCCACCTCACTGTCAATGCTGATGCTTCCGCCCAGCAGTTCCACCATCTTGTGACAGATGGCCATGCCCAGCCCGTTGCGTGTAGTCTGTCCGCTGCTGCTGCTCTCATCAACGCTGTCGAGCACAGAGTAGTAGTCGAAGATGCGCTGCTGATCTTCTGGTTTGATGCCTTGTCCGGTATTGTAGACTGAGAATAGCAGATGCTCTCCGCCACGCCGTAACGTCACCTTAATGGTGCCTTCACGCTTGGTGTATTTGAATGCGTTGGAAATGAGATTGCTTACGATGCGTCGCAGCGCCGTCTCGTCAGAGTTCCACACCACGCCTGGTTCTATCTGTTGCTCGTAAACAATATGGTTGCGACTGGCCATCTCGGCGAACGATGCAGTGTAGTCGCCGACAACGGCCGACAGGTTGACACGACGAATGTTGATCTCATGATGGCCGGTGGTGATACGGCGGAAGTCTATAATCTCCTGTATGAGCATGTTCAGCCGTCCCAGATTCTGTATAATCATCGACACGTATTTGCGCACAAAAGTGTAGCTGCCAAGCCGATCCATGATGCGTTCGCATGGGCCGTAAATGAGTGTCAACGGGGTGTTCAGTTCATGTACCACGTTGGTAAGAAACTTCATCTTTTCCTCGTATATGGCTTCGCGGTGCTGCTCGTTGAGTCGGGCTATCTCCATGGCCTGTCGCTCTCTTTGCTCGTTGCGCCATCGGTTGAACAGCACGTAGGCCAGGCCCACAAAAGCTAACAGATAGAGCACATAGGCCCACCATGTGTGATACCAGGGAGGCGTGATAACAATGTGCAGCGTCCCCAGAGACCTCTCCTCGCCCGTATTGATGTTCTGGGTTTTCACGAAGAGGGTGTAGTGTCCTGGGGACATATTGGTAAACGTGAATACAGAGTTGCGGCCGTTGTCTATCCACTCATCGCGCTCAGATAACTTGTAATAATAGTGTATCATCGGCTCTTCCAGATAGTTGTAGGTGGCCACACCCACGTTGAAGTAGTTCTGGTCGTAATTCAGTGTGAGCACAAGTCGCCCCTTCTGCTGTCTCAGAAATTGGCTGATGTTCTGCCGTACGCCCATGAGGGAAAGCCGTGTAAACTCCAGTTGATGATTTACCTTGCTAAGTTTTATCTGGTTGTTATAGTCGATAATGACCCCGCCTCCGATGCCGCCGAAGAACAGCCGGTTGCCCACGACGTAGACGGCTCCGTCGCTATACTCCATGATGTCGGACAGCGTGTGTTCGTTGACCACCATTTTCACGTGCCCGTCGGTGGTGAGAGCCACCAGGCCGTTGTTGCTCGATGCCCACACTTCTTCACCGCCCCGGCAGGCCAGCGCATGTATGGTGTTGTTGGGAAGCCCGTCGGCCATCGTGATGCGCTTGATGCTTCCGTCCTGATGAAGAATGGATATACCCATGCCTGAGCCTACCCACAGGTCATCGCCTACTGGCAGCAGTGTATAGACATCGTTGATGCTGGGGTCAGCGGTATCCTGCATACGCGGATAAGACTTAAGCGTGTTGTGTTCCAGAGTGTAGAGCCCCTTGCCACGATTACCGAACCACCACTGTCCCCGGTTGTCTTTTGCCAGAGAGAAGAAGTAGTTTGATGACAGTTTGCCGCCGTCCAGCACGTAGGTTTTCAGGTTGGTCAGCAGCGGCTGGCCGTCTTTCTCGCTGATGTCGGCTCGGCAGATGCCGAACCCCAGCGTGGCCATCCACAACTGGTCGCCATCCTCGCATGCTGCAATGACATGTTTCACATGATCAGGCAAAGCCAGATGTTTCACTTGGCGTGTCGTATAGCTATAGTAGGAAATGCCCTCGGCATTACATATCCACACCCACGGGTGGCGACTTTCAGTGAGGTGATAGACGATGTTGCTGCCTAACTGGCTGTTTTGCACCCCAAAATATTGTACATTCTGGGACAGAGTGCTGGGTAGCGTAAAGACAGAAAAGTGCGGAATGGCCAATAGGCCGTTGCCCTTCGTACCCACCCAAAGCGTACCCTCACGGTCGTAGAGCAGGGCACGTATGGGGCAGTCGCGCATGGCGCGTAATTTCGACAGCGTGATGGTGTAAAAGGAGTAAGGCTCATCGCTATACATCCCTACTCCCAGACCGTCGGTACCAATCCATACGATTTCGCCGTTGCGGTCCTTCTGCATGCAGAATACGCCGGTCTCAATGCCCAAGTCAACGACCTGCCGGTTGCTGCTGTCAGACTCATTAAAGACATCGTCAAGTGATAGTCTGATAACGCTGCGTTCGGAGAAAGACACAAACAGATGGTTTCTGAATCGCAGAACATCGGTGATGCTGCCATGCGTGTCGGTTTCATGTTGTAAAGACAGATATCGGTCTAATCGCTCTGTTGCCAGACGAAAAGCATACAACTGGTTGTCTTGGTCCACCAGAAACTCCACATCGTCATCGGCTGTTGCCATCTTGATGGTCATAGAGGCTATTGTCTTGCCGCGTCCTACGTCGTACCCGCTGTCGGTCTTCCTGACAACATAACGCACGATGCGGTCGTGCAAGAATACATACAGTCTGCCATCAGACAGGCTGAAGTCGCACACCTCGTTCTGCCTGATGCTGCCCAGCGAAACCGATTGAAAACGACCTTTCTTATCTAAGAACCACAAATGGCCGTTATGGAGCAGGAAACCATCGCCAGAAGGATTGCAGCGTATTCTGCGTAGCCCCTTGAACTGCTCATAGTAGTCTACCTTGCTGCCCGTCGGCGACATAATGTTCAGACCGTAGTTGGTCAGCACCCACATGCTGCCGCCCACGGTTTTCACGTCCTCCACCAGATTGCCATACAATACTACTCCGGTGTTTTGTGCGGTCAGCCACATACCGTTGCCGTCGTAACTGTTCAGACCGTCACAGGTACCAAAGAGCATCTCACCACTCGGACGCTGGGCTATCGAAAGCACAGAACTATTTGACAGACCTCTGACATACTTTAAGTTATAGGCTAGCACACTGCCCGCACAGCATAATATCAAAGACAAGGTTGAGAGTAGTCGTAATTTCATTATAGTCGGATATTGATTATTGCGTTACAAAGGTAGCAAATAAAAGGCAAACCTCCAAAAGATTCGCCTTTTTATTTCATCCGGCAGGTAAGAAGCTTGACTTAAGTCTTCACCCCTGTTGTACGTAACGTTAATATTAAGGGGAGTGCTGTCCACGAAACTTATGCCAGTACATTTTCCGAGCAGCACCTTCTTGATGAATAGAGCCAAAGGGATGGCTACTTCCTTTTCAAGTTCCACGAATCGGTTGTATGAGACAACTTTCGGGAAGAGGTGACGCATATGTCTGCATACCTTTTTTATATAGAAATGTTTCAGGCAATGGTAGCCTGAATCATGAAACAGTATCATGATTACCATAATTTCTGCCTTTGACATGGTTGACTTGCGGTGATATTGCCGTTTCTTATCTGCTTTCAGAGTATATTTTTCCATCATGGCATCAAAAAACTTGCAAAAATCATCTGTAATACAAAATAATTCTGTAACTTTGTCCTCGTTAATCATAGCGATTATTGTTTGTAATTCTTTGTATTTCAACACTATAATGGTACAACAATTTTCGCTAATCACCAAATTTTCAAGCACTTATATTTCGTTGAACTTATGTTATAATTACAATGAAGCAATTATCATCCTTTTTCAAGAAAGCGCTTGTCTGCATGGCCGCCATGTCGTTAACGGGAATGGCTCAGGCCGGCGGTGACGGCAAGACTTGGGTTGACTACGTTAATCCCTACATCGGCAACATCAGCCATCTTCTGGTACCCACGTTCCCCACGGTACAGCTGCCCAACAGTATGCTCCGCGTATATCCAGAGCGTGCCGATTTCACAGCAGACCGCATCAACGGCCTGCCGCTCATAGTCACCCACCATCGCGAGCGTTCGGCGTTCAACCTGTCGGTGTATTGTGGCGACATCGGCTCGCTTCGTGACAACGTGATTTCCTACACCTACGACAACGAACGCATAACGCCCTATTCCTACTCTGCTTATCTCGATGGTGCGGGCGTGCAGGTGGATTATTCGCTGTCGCACCAGTCGGGCATCTACCGTTTGCAGACCGCTGGTAAGGCCGGACCCGCCTATCTGTTACTCAACTCGGGCAACGGAAGCCTCACCGTCAAGGGCAGCAGCGTGAGCGGTTGGCAGCAGTTGGACGCAAAGACCCGTGTCTATCTCTATGCCGAGTTGCAGCAGAAGCCCTCTCAGACATATGTCCTCGCCGGAGGCAAAGCCGTGCGGGGTACGAAGGCCGAAGGCAAGAGTGCCTGTGTGGTACTCGCCGTAAGCGGCGGCGACTTGCGCCTGCGCTACGGCGTGTCGTTCATCAGCACGGAGCAGGCGAGGAAAAACCTGCAGCGAGAGATAAAGACCTACGATGTCGAGACTGTGAAGGCCGAGGCCCGCAAGGTGTGGAACGAGGCGCTGGGACGCATCGAGTTGACTGGCGGATGCGACCGCGACAAGACTATTTTCTACACTTCCATGTACCGTTACTATGAGCGTCAGATCTGCATGAGCGAGGACGGACTGTATTACAGCGCATCAGATGGCAAGGTTCATAAGGACAACGGCTCGCCATACTATACCGACGACTGGATCTGGGACACCTACCGCGCAGCACATCCGCTACGCGTGCTGCTCGAGGCCGAGAAAGAGCGCGACATAATCCGCTCGTTCGTCACCATGGCGCAGCAGACCGACAGCCTCTGGCTGCCCACGTTCCCCGAGAGCACGGGCGACTCGCGCCGCATGAACTCCAACCACACCGTGGCTGTGGTGGCCGACGCTCTGAGCAAGGGCATCACCGATTTCGATGTGAATACGGCATACTGCGCCGCCCGTAACGTAATATACAACAAGTCGCTCGCCCCGTGGTCGGCCAACACTCCCGCCGGATGGCTCAACGCATTCTACGTAAAGCACGGCTACATACCAGCCCTGCGCCACGGCGAGAAGGAGTATCTGCCCGAAGTCAATCCAAACGAGAAACGTCAGCCCATCGCCGTGACGCTCGGCACGTCATACGACGAGTGGTGCCTCTCGCGCATAGCGGCATATCTCGGCAAGACTTCTGACAGCAGGTATTATGAGAACCGTTCGCTAAACTACCGCAACGTTTTCAACCCCGAGACGCGTTTCTTCCACCCCAAGGACTCTGCGGGCGAGTTCATCAAGCCCTTCGACTATATCTTCGACGGCGGTATGGGCGCACGCGACTTCTACGGCGAGAACAACGGATGGGTTTACCGTTGGGATGTGCAGCACAGCATTGCCGACCTAATACGTCTGCACGGCGGCGCAGAGCAGTTCAACGCCGACCTCGACGAGATGTTCAACACGCCGCTGGGCCGTAGCAAGTTCGAGTTCTACGCCAAGCTGCCCGATCACACCGGCAACGTGGGCCAGTTCTCAATGGCTAACGAGCCGTCGCTCCATATACCTTATTTATATAACTACTCCGGCCGGCCGTGGATGGCGCAGAAGCGCATCCGCACGCTGTTGAAAGAGTGGTTCCGCAACGACCTCATGGGCGTGCCGGGCGACGAGGACGGCGGCGGTATGTCGGCCTTCGTGGTGTTCTCCATGATAGGCATCTATCCCGTGACTCCTGGCCTGCCCGTATATAACATCGGTAGCCCGATGTTCCCCTCGGCAAAGATACACCTCAGTAACGGCAAGACGTTCGAGATAGAGGCTCAGGGCGCATCAGACGTGAACAAGTACATACAGAGCGCTGCGCTTAACGGCAAGCAGTGGGACAAACCGTGGCTCACACACGACGATCTCGTGAAGGGCGGCAGGCTCGTGCTCGTCATGGGCGACAAGGCCAACCGCAAGTGGGGGGCGCGTCCCGAGGATGCGCCGCCGTCAGGGGTAAAGTGAGTTCAGGCTTGTATCTGCAATTTATAGAATAAACTTTTTTGCGAAGATTTTCTCTGAAAGAGGAGACCTCTTTCGGAATAATCTTCGCGATTTTTATGTGAATGTTGTCACTGTAATAAGATAGAATTGGTCAATAAAAGAGTTTTGCGGAAATATGCGCTGCTTCCGGCAAAACTATTTACGCAAAACAAATAACTGCTTTATAGACTGCGTAAAAGCAAGTTAAAAACGTTAAATCTTCATCGTCCACACCTCTTCATATAAGTTCCAATACACTTTTCTACCGTATAAAATGCAAACAACCGGCATTCAATTATTTCTAAATACGTTGAATGTTTTCATGGCGTGAAATAGGAATTACATGTGGCCATTAAATAGCACAGAATTTCAAAGACACTCAAATATCGGAAATACGTAAACTCAAACAGTTTGTTTACGCATTGTTTACGCAAGAGCATAAAAAAAGCAGCTAACTTGACGTTAACTGCTTGATTTTCAAGGTGGACCAGCCAGGGCTTGAACCTGGGACCTCCAGATTATGAGTCTATTTGTGGGGTATTTCATGTAATTGCATGAAGCATTATTCCGTTGATAATCAGTGACTAATGGATTTTGTAGTTTGCAGGAAAATCACTATATTTGCACCAGTTTTCATGTGAAAAGGTCACCTGAAGGTCACCAAATGAACACGATTCCACTTGTAAATGAAGGTATTATGGAGAATGGAAAGATGAATAAGGTTACTAAAACTACAAAAGAGGAGGCAAAAACCACATCAAGAGGTGAAAAATGCCTTGCGAAATTCACGGCTGCGAATGGCAATGTATATGGTTCGCTGACTCTTGACATACGAAAAGCGGGCGACTATTCGCAACCGCTTCCAGTAGCTGTGCGTGTGTGTCATGGCGGACAAAAGATTTTCCTGCGTTTAGGAAAATCATACACAATGGAAGAATGGTTGGTTCTTTGCGATTATGAGAAAAGCGGTCGGCGCATCCAATTAGCGGAGCGTAACGACATGAAGAATCTGATGGACAGAGTGGAACTGATGGTTAACCAACTTATCTCGGAAAACAATTTCTCTCTTCGCAAGTTGCAAGACAGGTTCCAAGGCAAGAAAGACGATGACAGCACCATCATCACAGTTTGGGATTCGTACATTCAATCTAAAACCAATGAAGGCAAGGCTGGTTCCGCTCGTTGTAGTAAGGATGTACGCAACCGCTTTGTGAAAGATTTGGGAACGGATGTATCGTTTGCAGATATTAACCGTGACTTTATCTTGAAATGGGTAAAAATCATGAAGAAGAATGAATTGGGCACCACCACTATTGCTATCGCACTTCGCAGTCTAAGGACTATAATCAATATGTGCATCGCTAACGGATTGATGAAAGGTGATACCAAAGAAATGTTTAAGGATACGGGCTACAACAAAGCGCAGAGCCGTAAGCATGAGTTTCTTGACGTGGCTACCATGCGGAAGCTCTATGACTTTTGGAAAGCTGACGAGGCAAAAGACAAAGATGGAAACGAACTGTTCCTCGGCAGAGAGAAGTATGCCATATTTCGCGACCTTGGACTATTCCTTTTTATGTATCTGGGCGATGGACAGAACCTTGCTGATACACTCCGACTGACTTATGATGAACTATACTATGCCACTCATGGCAAGCAGCTTCGTTTCCTTCGCCACAAAACTCGTGAGCGGAACGAGAGTGCCAGCGAAGTGATATTTCCTGTCACTCCCGAGATTCAAGAGATACTCAATCGGTATGGCAATGTCCCAAAGCTTGGGCGGAGGGTATTCCCCATCATGAGTGAGCTAATCACACCAGAACAAGAGATATGGGTTATCCAACGCTACAACAGATATATACGTGAGCACATGGCAAAAGTTGCCAAACTATTGGATATGAAACAGGCACCATCACCCACTTGGGCAAGGCACAGTTTCGCAACCAACCTCAATAACTCTGGTGTCGTACCTTATAAATATATAAGCGACAGCATGGGGCATAGTGGCGGCGGTGACATTACTTCCAATTATATCGGTGCCTATCCGCTTGCAAAGATGCTGGAGTATAACCATTATCTACTCAATGAGAAGTCGAAAGAAAGTACTCCTGTGGTAGATAAGAAAGCCCTGCTTGAGATGCTGAAAGGCTTGAGCGAGGAGGAACGGATGGAGTTGATGGCTAACTTATCAGACTAATTATAGTTGCTCACCGCAAGAATGCCAAGTGAAATATCGCAAAAAAGTGGATTGAAATGCCACAAAAATATCGAATAAAATATCGCAAAAAAGTGGATTGAAATGCCACAAAAAACACGAATTGGCCATGCATTTCGCAGAAAATGTGTATCTTTGCAATTGAAAAAGCATATTATATGAGTTACTATAAAAGAACTGCCGATGCCCTGTTGCAAGACTTGCTGGATGCATTTGGGGCTGTATTGATAGAAGGACCAAAATGGTGTGGCAAAACCACAACTGCGTCTCAACTTGCAAACAGCATTTTGAGAATGCAAGATCCTAGTTTGCGTGAGGAGTATTTGGTCACCGCTAAAACTAAGCCATCCATTCTGTTAAATGGAGCTACGCCTCGCCTTATTGATGAGTGGCAAGATGCTCCTATGTTGTGGGATGCTGTACGAACTGTTGTTGATGATCGTCAAATCCCCGGACAATTTATACTTACAGGTTCCAATGCCGTTGACAAATCCCAAATACACCATTCTGGAGTTGGTCGTATTGCCAGACTGCGTATGCTGCCTATGAGTTTGTGGGAATCACAAGAATCTACAGGTGAAGTTTCGTTGAAAGAACTTTTCAACAATCCAGATTATGATATTGACGGTAAGATGTCTAAGATGACCGTTGAGGAATTAATCTTTGCAGCCTCCCGAGGTGGCTGGCCAGCTTCTTTGTTGGCTCGTACCCCCAAGGCTCAACTACTCGTAGCAAAGAACTATGTTCAAACAATTTGCTCCAACGACATTTCCAGCATTGATGGCAAGAAAAGAGATGCCAGACTGACCAGTATGATACTTCGGGCGTATGCCAGAAATGTTTCGACTCTGGTCAAGAAGAAGTCGCTTTTGGATGATGTGACCTCATCTGGTGAAGTGAGCTGTCATGTAGATACGTTTGATGACTATGTTTCTGCTTTAGAAAAGCTGTTTGTCATTCAAAACGTCAGTGCATGGTGTCCTGCCATTAGAAGTAAAACTGCTATCAGGAGTGGTGTGAAACGATGTTTCTGCGACCCTTCCATTCCGATTGCTCTTTTGGGGTTGTCTCCTGAAGCGTTGACCATGCAGCTCAAGACGTTTGGATTTATCTTTGAACAGATGTGTATTCGTGACCTAAAGGCATATACTATAGACTTGAACAGTCACGTATCTTATTATCATGACCGATATGATTTGGAAGCGGATATAGTGCTGCATCTGGAAGATGGACGATATGCCTTGATAGAGTGCAAACTTGGCAGTCGTGAGATTGACGATGGAGCCAAACATCTGCTTGAACTCAAAAGGCTTATACAGGAACATAACAAAACAGAGAAACAGATGCCCATTCGGGAACCGGATTTACTGATAGTGATGACTGGGGGAAGCATGGCATACACTCGTCAGGATGGCGTGAAAGTCATTCCGCTGGCTTGTCTTAAAGATTAACCATATTAGCTAAACTAACACTTATGGGCAATAAGATGAAGGAATGGTTTGAGGCGAACCAAGAAATCTATGCAGAGTTCAAAAGCAGGATTCATTCCACATTGGACATTCTATCACAAGATGGAACCAATGTGGCAGAATGCGATGATACTGACTCGCTTCAAAATATGCTTTTAGAGGCAAGGGCAGCAAAGAATATGCCTGTTGAGAACATAATAAACACCTTCTCTAAAGCCGCAGAAGAAGGTGATGTGGCTGCTTGTTGTATATATTGCTATTTGGAATTTGATAATGGGCTTGAAGAAATAGAGAGTGCCATGACTAAATTCGAGCAATCTACGGATGCACAATACATCAAGGATGGGATTAAACTCTACTTGCAGGATAAAGAACATGAGACTCAAGACGCATCAGACCAAGATCTGAATCTTTTGCGTTTGCGCCGTTGGCATTATGAACACCCGAAAGAATATCAAGAGTTCACAAATCTCTTCACAAAAGCATACGAGGGTGACATGAGCTTCGCCCTTAAAGGCTTTTCCTACTTGACAGAACTGCTGTCACTTGATGGAATAAAAGGCATCACCGAATTGTTGTTAAGCCTATGCCCAGGAACCGAGAGCTACAACAAAGCTCAATTTTCTAATGTTAGTCAGCAAGCACACGAAAAATTGACTGAGTTGTTTACCTCCACATTTAACCAAGAGGAAACAAAAGATAAATTGCAGCACAATAATCCTTTCTTGTTCAATGTGTTCTATTGGATGATATTTGATAATGGTTTCGTGAAGACCGCTGATTTATTATCCAAAACAATGATGGGAGAGAAGCCTTCTTTTTGGCAGAAAAACTTTGGCGAACAAATTATGCGCTCTTTGATGCTTACCAGTATGGATAAAGCGACTTACACTAAAGGCACATGGAAAGCAGCAAACAATCATATAGTCAAAGATGTAGCTAATTCTGCATTACAAGAGAGTAAAGGCAGACGTGGGCGCAGGCAAGTCTGTGTCCTGCTTGAAGAAATGCTTATACAACCTCATGCAGAACTTCTTACCAACGAGATAGAAAAAATACTCACCGAATGGATGGAAGCGAATGATACGGATTCTATTCTTGCTTATATTTTTGCTGCGCTGACCAATGGCAGCTTGCTTAATGATACCTATAACTATCGTACTTTCCATACAGCCATCTTGGAAAAATTCCCATCCCTTGGATTTAAGTCTGGCTTTGATTGGGGAGAAGCCCTTTATAATGCCATTGTCAGTGAACGTGGCAACGACTATAATTTGAGTTTATCAGAAAAGACTGTTCAAACAGGAAAAGAACAGGCAAAGTTGATAAGCATAAGACTGCGCACCTTACTTTCCCCTGATGTATATTGATTGCATCATAAAGGCTTGATTTGTTAAAAAGAAACGCTGTTCCGTTAAAAGCACCTCGGCAGAAATCGTCATGATTTTTACCGAGGTGCTTTCATTTTATTCCATCGTAATTTCGCAGCGTAATTATTAAAACAACATGATATGCAAGGCAATTTTATAATGTTACAGAAGGATGACCTGAAACAGGTTGTTTCTGAATTGGTGGAAGAATTAGTTGGGAAAAAGCCACAGGCCGATTTGACACCAGAAGAGAGTGACGAGTATTTTACTCGCGATCAGGTATGTGAACGACTCCACATAACCTATACCACTTTGTGGCGTATGCAGAAGGAGGGAAGAATTGTAGTTCACAAATTGGGAGGACGTAATCTTTACTCGAAGAAGGAAATCTCCTCACTTCTGAAAGCTAAAGTACAGACTGCTAATAGCGCTAATCCAAATGTTTAATCTAAAAGCAAGCATTATGGAAGAACAATACATTCGAGTAGGCACTACTATATATAAGGTAGTGCAGCAGCCTTTGGCAGATGGAACGATGACTACCCGCAGATTGCAATGGAGCTTTGGCACTATCCGACAAGATTATGGTAAGCACAATATCCCCACTATTGATAAATATAATGGTTTTTGCACAGTGCCAAGTCACACAGACTATCAAAAGGATGTTGCAGGTTTCTATAATCTGTATGAACCAATTGACCATGTTCCGGCAGAAGGGAATTTCTCAGATATTGAAAAACTGCTACACCACATCTTTGAGGAGCAATACGAACTGGGGTTGGACTATATGCAGTTGCTTTATATGCAGCCGACTCAGAAACTCCCCATCCTGTTATTGGTGTCAGAGGAACGAAACACAGGAAAGACCACTTTCCTGAACTTTCTGAAAAGTATCTTTCAGGACAATGCCACCTTTAATACAAACGAGGATTTCAGGAGCCAGTTCAATGCAGACTGGGCTGGCAAGCTACTCATCGTTGTGGACGAGGTGCTGTTGAGTCGTAGAGAAGATTCAGAGCGATTGAAGAACCTAAGCACAGCCCAAACCTACAAGGTAGAGGCCAAGGGTAAAGACAGACAGGAGGTAAACTTCTTTGCCAAGTTCGTACTATGTTCCAACAACGAACTTTACCCTGTTATCATTGACCCGGGAGAAAACCGCTATTGGGTGCGTAAAATCCGACCACTTGAAAGCGATGATACCAATTTCCTGCAAAAGCTAAAGGAACAGATACCTGCATTCCTCTATTATCTCCAGCACCGCACACTCTCCACCAACAAAGAGGGGCGTATGTGGTTTCATCCTACCCTTATCAGGACTGAGGCTCTTGACCGCATTATCCAGTGCAACCGCAACCATACGGAGTTGGATATGGTAGAGCTGATACGTGACATTATGGAAACGCAACACGTTGACAAGCTGTCGTTCATCCCTCAAGACTTAATACCGTTACTGACCATGAACGGTGTAAAGGTGGAGCAATGGCAGATACGAAAGGTCGTGAAAGATGTCTGGCGACTTACCCCTGCTCACAATGCACTGACCTATCTTGCCTATCAATGTGACTACACTAAGCCGGGGCGTATTTCCTCAATTAGCAGAGTGGGACGTTTCTACACGGTGACCAAGGAATTTATAGACTCTTTAGGTTTATAATCCTTTGTTGAGTTGTTGAATTGTTGAGAACAACAGACTAATCTTTGGTACTCAAACAAATACAATTCAACAAGCACTCAACAAGAGGTGTAACTGGGCAAAAGAGAAAGCTATTTTTCTTTTCACCAGCCCATTCTCTCAACAACTCAACATTTCAACAAATCACTCACATTATGACTATACAAGAAATAAAGGCAATCCAAATATCCAACTTCCTTGCAAGCAAGGGATATGAACCAATAAACAGAAAAGGAAATAAGTGGTGGTACTTATCGCCACTACATACGGAGAAAACCGCATCATTTAAGGTGGATTTAACCAAAAACGTGTGGTATGACTTTGCACTGGGCAAAGGAGGCAACATCATTGATTTGGCGATGCAACTATACCACACGCAAAACATTTCAGAAGTATTGCACATGATGGGGCATTCAATCATTCTACCCACAATACCAATCCATTCTACTTGCTCACAAAAGGACACTTCGTTTGAAGATATTGAGGTAAAAGAACTGGCTCATCCTGCTTTGCTACAATACCTCTCGGGAAGGGGTGTTGATTCTATTACAGCCAAAAGGCAGTGCGTGGAAATACACTACAAAAGTGCTGGTAAGCGATATTTTGCTATTGGCTTCAAGAATGATGCTGGTGGCTATGAACTTCGGAATCCATACTTCAAGGGATGTATTGCTCCGAAAGCAATCACTACGATAAGGAACCACGAAACAGCTTGTCACATATTCGAGGGATTCGTGGACTATCTCTCCTATCTCATACTACATGGCGAATGTGATGCGGTGGTACTCAACTCCATTGTAAACATCCCGAGTGCTCTCTCCATGCTCAATAAGTATTCTCAAATATGCTGCCACTTGGATAATGACAAAGCTGGCAGAATGGCCACCTGGCTGATAATGAAAGCATTGGGAGACAAGTGTACTGATGCCTCAAATGAGTATGAAGAATACAAAGATCTCAACGAGTATCTGATGAACAAAAGCATTGCATTCCTACAAAAGGGAAGAAACAAATTCTGACTTGGCGGCTGGACGCAAAGAGGTGTGGCGTGCACGACAGGGCTTGCCCTGATATAGCCCACTATAACTTCTCCACTTTATTCCCGAAGAGTGAGTGTTCGACCAATCTACCACATTGCAGCATGGTAAATAGAGCCAAAGAATTGAAAATCAACACTTTTAATAAGCCATAACGGCTGCTTGAATATCATTGGCAACAATATACTTTGCAGCCGAAATCGATAACGAAATAAACAAAATATCAGATTTATGACAGAAA
>ERZ857629.689-NODE-689-length-44130-cov-9.715984_pt1 | contig 44130 bp, 33 predicted proteins | sample MGYA00519700_ERZ857629 | MGnify/ENA primary metagenome ERZ857629 (study PRJEB31778, sample SAMEA3449351) | human gut metagenome | biome: human gut; feature: human-associated habitat; material: faeces | place: United Kingdom | collected 2010/2012 ... | reverse complement strand
CAACTCTACGACACCCTATATAAAAAAAAGAGACCAACCCTTTTGGGTCAGCCTCATTGACATGGTGTCACTATTTTGAACTGTTGAAGTGCGATAATGCGCTTGAAATGCAGTTCTATTACAAAGAGTCCATCAAGGAGTGTTGGAAAGTCAGGGAACTGAAAAGACAGATGAAAAGTTGTCTGTTTCAGCGATTTGCGCTAAGTATAGATAAGGCAGGAGTTCTTGTGTTAGCTAACGAGGGACACCAAGTACAAACTCCGCAAGATATTATTCGCGACCCATTCGTGCTTGAATTCGCGGGGCTTCCCAAGCAGAAACGCTATAAGGAGAGTGACTTGGAAAAGGCTCTCAAAGACCACATGGAGCAGTTTCTTTTGGAAATGGGGCGTGGCTTTGCTTTTGTCGGTAGGCAATACCCCATGCAGATTGGTAGCCGACAATTCAAGGTGGATTTGGTGTTCTACCATTGTATTTTGAAATGCTATGTGTTGATTGACCTAAAACGAGCAGAGATAAAGCATGGTGATATTGGACAGATGAACCTCTATTTGAACTATTTCAAAACAGAAGTGTGTCAACCAGACGATAATCTGCCCATTGGCATAGTTTTGGGCGCGAGAAAAGACGAGCTTCTGATGGAGTATGCCTTGGAGGGCATTACAAACCAGTTGTTTGTGGCGCGCTACCAACTTTATTTGCCAAAGCGTGAGGAATTGCAAGTTCAGCTTAACAAGTTGTTAGACGAAACAGAATAACCTAAATCTCGCGCAAAGCAAAGCTTTTTTGTCTGGTCAGGCCTCATATTCCTGTATTATCTAGAATGGCGGATGCGTTGTGCTTTTTTCTCGTTTTTACGAATCAGATATGGCGACTCGGGAAGTTCCGGCAGAAGGTTGTCCATGGCATTGATCTGGCCTATGGCTTTCATCAAGAGAATGAAAGTAGACAGTGTTAGGTTGACCGCCGCTCCGCTCTCGAATTTGTGGATGGTGGTCAATCCGATGCCGGACCGCTCCGCCACATCTTTTTGTGTAAGCCCGCAGCGCATCCTGTAATCCTTGAAACGCGTGCCCATCAATCTGACAATTTCCGGAGTCGAATATTCCTATAAATCAGTCATTGTTCGTTCTTTATTTAACTATCAATATGTTGATAGTTATGTTGTTATTTAGCCTATTATCTTCACTTAAGTGATAGTTATAACTGCAAAATATGCATTAAAATCAAGAAAACGAACCATATCGCTAAAGGTCAATGTTTACCTTTCCGATTTTTTGACATTAATGTAAAAATGAAGTTCAATACCCCATCGAGTGTTGTATTAATGAAAACATTTTATAACTTTGTGACGCTGCCAAATAAGCAGCGACATAACATTAGTGAAAGTGTTTCGCTAATCCCCGTTCCGAAATCTGGAAAATTTCAAACATGTGCAGGGAGAGCAACAGCACTCATCACCGTCTTGCCATATCCTCAGATATTGCATATTCGGTGTGGGGTATTGTTTTTCATCCGCACATAGGTTTTTCCAGAACCTCGGAATAGATGAACGGACAGACTCCACACTTTCGCGTATTTATAACACTTGTTCAACAGCGGAGTCGTGCTGAAAGAATGGAGGTTCTTATGAACTGTAACAATGTCAAACTAACCAACTTAGAAAAAAGCATCGTAGCCAAACTATCTAATTATGAATTCAAAGACCATGCGATGTGCATAAATGTAGAATATGTGTCGGTTACGGATTGCTTGGATCGCAATAAAAACTTACTACCCAATGATTGTCTTGAAGACTGCTATGAAGGCTCTTTTAACGGGATGGGTAAAATTCGTATACCATTGGAAGATTGTGAAGATAATGGCTTTAGGGAATGTTGTGCGGATTTTTCCGGGACTTTTGAAGTGAAAAATTACGACCGCGAATCTAGACAGTTTACTACAAACATATCCGCAAGTTATTGTAAGAGATAACTCTTCTTAATTATGTGCAATATTAGATTTGACATGACTGCTGATGAACGGAACTTGCGAGATAGTTGAAATCGTTGCGATTGAGGAAGTCTAGAAGTTGAGAGAACACGTATTTTCCTTTATTCATATGCCATTCTACGTTAGTCTGGCAAAGATAAATTCAAATCGGTTGACTCGAAATACCTCTATAACTACCTAACTTTCAATATTTTCAAATAACTTTTATGATTTTTTTACCGGACACTAATGAGATAATACACTAAAAATGTTTAGTTGTATTTAAAAGTTTTCACCTTATAATAGGACCATTTGACATATAATTGCTAAACTTTTATTCATTGTAATAATCACGCCATGACAGTAAAACAAAGCATGTCCCTTTTATATGGCATTGTAGCAGTCCTCTTGCTTCTTTGCCTACTTCATATGCCCTATGGCTTCTATGTTCTTGTTCGAATTATCGCGACCTTAGCGTTTTGTCTTTTTGCATATGTCGCTAAACTGTATAGACGAGGTTGGCGGATGATTATATTTCTCGTCCTTGCTATCATATTCCAGCCTATTATTAAGTTCCCTTTAGGCAGGGATATTTGGAACATTTTGGATGTCTGTGTGGCTGCATACCTGTTGTTTTTAATTCTGTTTGCCTCCAGAGATTATACTCCTCAATCATCATCAACCAGCGTGCAGAGACGAAATAACTCAAGGGGGCTCATGCTCATGTTAGGGCTATTTGCCTGCTTTCATGGTAATGCTCAAAGTATCTCTGGGGAAAGGCGTGTTTATTATTTGGATGTAACCTACTCAATGGTATCCAATAAGTTGTTGGCATCTTGCAAAGATAATCTTATAAAAGCAATAGAGAATATTGAAGACATTAACACTGAAATTGTTGTTGTCGCTTTCGCCGACGATAGAAATCCTGCTAAAAGAGTATGGAAAAAATGGGAGAACAGAGCAACGACCGCAGGGAAAGACGAGTTAATAAAGAATATACGCGGATTGGAGCCTCCGCTTAAGACCACGATGACCAATCTTTATGATCCCTGGGTGGATTTCTACTCGGAAGCCAAACCAGATAAGGTTAATTATATGTTTTTAATGACTGATGGTGGCCATGAGCAAGGCGGAGATTTCTATGCGGCAATCGGTCAGTGGAAGAAGCGCACCAATTCTTTAACTTATGGTTTTTTTGTTGAATTGACTGACAATGTCGGCCCTGGGGAGGTCCACGCACGAGACAAAGCAAGACAATACATTGATCAACAAAAAGAGAGATTATGGCGCGTATCTACAGCGGATGTTAATATCAATCTTATTCGTTTGGAACAATCCGCCATTTTTAATATCCGTGGCGACAAGTACGTAGATATTCCCATCTATTTCTCCGGAAAGGATAAGTCGGTGACCAAAGGGCTACAGTTCGATTTTTATGACGGCACTGAATTTAAAATCCAGAAAGTAGACATCTCCGATGGTTGTGCGCGCATATTTATCGACTGTAATGCTGATATTCATACATATCCTTCGGAAAGTAGCATCCCATTAAAAGTCAAACTTAATGGTGTCAACGATAAAACATTCTTACTTACTCAGACTGTCTGTCTAAACTGTCTGAATAAAAAAGAACGAGTTCTGTTTTTATCAGATAATCTCATTACAGGCAAAGTTAAGCACTATGATTCTTTTGCATGGGTAAAAGCAAACACTACTCCTTGTAATACTGCTATCGATCTTGAATTCAATCAAGATGCTTTAAGCGACCCGGAGACTTTTGTAGAGTTCGCGGTTGTTGATAATAATGGCGTAGAGTTACCTACATCGAAGATAGCCTTTAGTCAGGATGGTGTCACTTGCCCCGGGAATATCATAAAGGTTAAACGCGCGGACAATAGTATTTGCCTTTCTGTTTCGTTCCCTGATGGCACACGGTCTGGAGTGCATCAAGGGTATCTCAAACCAGTAAATTATCATCTGGATCGTATCGGCAACGTTGAACTTGGTAGTTCTTGTACAGATTATCCTATCACCTGGAGAGTACGATATACTCATCCAATGAATCCCCTCAAATTAGGGCTTGCATGGTTAATCGGTCTTTTGCTTGCTGCCTTCCTTATTTGGATGCTCTTCCTTAGACCCCTTTTCTACCCTAGGTTTGGGTCTATTCAGAAGACATTCAATGTCCCAGGTATGGCACCTTTAATCGTTAGATTCAAGGGGGCTAGGATGGTTGTTGTTGCAGCCTCTCATCAAAAGAAGCAGTCAGGATGGAACCGATTCTGGACAGGCAAGATCTTATACAAAACTCATCCGGCATTTGTTTCGCCTATTACGTTCAAGCCAAGCCGGGGCCGTCGAGTTCTTGCAAGAGTTCGAGTTGGCACATATCAGATCATGCCGAATCCTATGCCAGGAGTTGGAACTGCTACTATTATCGATACCAAGAAGAACTTAAAAATTAACGTCAATTAAGAACATCGTGCTCTATGAAAAAATGGATTATCCCAGCGATTTGCGTGGCGTGTGCAGTTTTTCTTATTGTGAGCTTTATCTCGAATCACAAAGGAGTGACCTACACATCAATCGGTACGACGTATAATAAGTTCCTCTTTTTTCCCGAGAAGAGTGCTAACTTTACCATCACATTTAGGTCTCCTTATACGGGAAATCTCACATTAATAGACGATAAAGAAAAGCCGCTTCCTGATAGCAAGTATACTATAGCAGCTGATGGGAAGAATAGTGGGGCCAGTTTCTTTGTTAAAGATAAGAGAATAGTACATGTTTCTATCCGGTGCTCAAAATCGGTCAGCCCGGGAAAACAGTATGTTCAAGTAAAAGGAGGCGGCCCTCTGGTTACTCATGTTTATTTCAAGCATCACTTAAATCCTCTTTTCGTATGGGTTTCGTGGATAGCAATTGCTTTTGCTATCATTTCCTTATTGTGGTTCCTTATATTCAGGAGGATGTTCTATCCTCAGTTTAGTAGTTGTCAGAAGACATTCTTCATTCCTAACCAACCGCCTTTAATTGTCAAATTGACTGGCTCAAGGATGGCCATCGTTTCCTCAGAACCTAAGAAGCAGGTTTTTTGTGATGCATTAATAAAAGGTCCCGTTGTGTATAAGACGCATCCTTTTTTTGTCTCCCCAATTACTATGCGTCCAGTTAGCGGAAGAAAGATATTGATCAAAGCTGACAATAGCACATATCGCGTATCACCGAATCCTATACCAAGCGTCGGTTCGGCATCCATTGACAATATTAGTTTAAATATGCATATAACAATTAATTAAAATACAACATTATGCCTGAGACCATTAAAATTACTCGGACCATCTTTGTGGGTTTAGGAGGAACAGGAGTGAAAGCCATCCTTCGAGCAAAGCAGTGCTTTATAGATGCTTACGGAGATGTCCCACCTATGGTTGCCTTTCTTGCTGTTGACACTGACAAGGCAATACGTGAATCATCACTTCCTTCTAGACGCGGGAAGATAGTTAAACTTGCAGAGAATGAAATTTGTTTCTGCGGTATTACTGGCAGCGCCCTTGATATATATAGGAATCATCTGACAAAGTTTCAGTGGCTTCCTAAGAGAAATGTTGCATTCCTTTCAAATCTGAAGAACACGGGAGCAGGACAGGTTAGAAGTAATGGGCGTTTCCTTGCAAGGCATAATGCCACGGATATTAGCAGACGAGTGGCCAGTAAGGTTACCGAGATTGGACAACCGTTGCCTATCGGAAGCCGGTTTGTATATGATACTAATAAAGACGGTGTTGAGTATCCAATTAAAGTGAATGTGGTTGGTTCCGTAGCTGGCGGTACCGGTAGCGGGACAATGCTTGACATGCTTGTCCTTATAGCTAAAACACTGAGAGATAGTGGACTTTCTTATTCGATTACCCCTTGGATGGTTTTACCTGAAGTCTTTCGTCACATGGCTCCAGGCCCAGCCTCGGCCAATGTGTACCAGAATGCGTATGGCGCAATTAGGGAGCTTGATTATCTCTATCACCTACCCAAAGACAACCAGAATGCCATAGACTTTAATTTCGACACAGTCTATTATCTCGATGAAGGTATTGGTGATACTTATTTGATTAGTAACACAAATAAAGCCGGTGTTGTTTTCCAGAACATCGATGATATTACTGATGCCATTGGCCGTTGCATGTTCCTGCCTTCCAATGAGGTTGACAGTGTAAAGGACAATACCGATAATGTTAGTTTTGTTTATAACATTAGGGACAAAGAGGCTCATTATGTATCTGCAGGCAGCGCAGAAGTCGTTTATGATAACCAGGCAGTAGGAAACGTGATAGCCAAAGGTATTATAGCTCAGATTTGTAATGAGCTTTGCAAATCTAGATCGATTGATGCGCTCAAAGAGGTCAACGCATGGATGACCAGTGAGGCGGTAGCCATTCAAGAGCACGATGCGGATCTTCTTACTGATAGCATTCTTCCCAAATATGCGCCATTCAATGTCATCATTGATAAAGATGCAGACGAGAATACTGTAAATGCAAATATTTTTGCAGGAGCCGAAGCAGAGAATGTTATTGAAGAGGTTAAGAGCAATGAGTCAAAGAAGTTAGAGAGCGTAAAGGCAGAATTGCAAAAGAAAATCGATGAGATTCTTGATACTCAGAATGGTGTCGGTTCAGCCAAAGCTTTCTTGGAGTCCCTCTCTGATAATATTACTATATGCAAAGATGAGATGAACACTGAAGCCTCTGATCTCAAGAAGGCGCTTGCTTATACCTATGACTGGAGTGCCGAGATTTCAGCGTTAAGAACCGGAATCTTTAAGATATTTGACAAAGATGCAGCAGAGGCTCTTCAAGGTAAGATAGCGGAATACATTGCCCAGAAGCGCGATTTTCTTCGCCATAATTGGGCCATTCAGTTCTTTACGGATCTCGAGTTGTTCGTTAATGCGCTTTCGCAGAAAGTTAACGTGCTGAAGTCTAATGTCGAGACAGCAGAGAGGAAGCAAAGGAGAGACATCAACGCAATACAGAACCTTGCAAAATCTGATTCCAAGTTCCAGATTTATCTCCATTTTGACGATGTCGATCACTTTAGCCTTCCTGACGTAAAACAAACGTCCGCCTTATTTAGAAGCAAGAAGCCGATAAATACCCTTATCGATAAGACTGAACAGGAGCTTTGCGATATCCTTTTCGACTTCGCAAAAGTACAGCAACCTGTTATTGATGCCGTGAACGTATCAATTGAGCAGAAGATACGTTCTATGACAGATGCACAACTTAAAGCTATTTTTGCAAAGGTTAAGGAGATGTCCAGTCCGCTTTGGACTACCAACACCGCGGGATACCTCGACCATGCCCAAGAACTCACGACAGTTTTTACTATCGGCGTCTTTGACCAATCTTCAGGCATTATCAAGGAAAAATATTTAAACGAGTTTACCCTGGGTGCTATTAAGCCGACATTTGCATCTACCCACGAGACAGACAGAATTACGTTCTTCCAGAGTCAATGCTATAGCCCTGCCTATGCAGTGAACAACATGTCTGGATATATGAAGGATGCTGAAGAGAAACTTAACAAGTTCGTTTCCTTCCCAGTTTGCTATTTGGACGAGAAGTGGAATCAGCGAATGATTATTGAAGGATTTGATGTCAAGCCAAAGCAGGAGAAAGATAGAGTGCTGCCGAACTGGGTGAATGCGATTGTTTATGGCTTTATCAAGTACGATGAGTCTCGTAAGACATACTATATTGAGTCTGAGCAAGGTGATATTCTTACCGGAGGATTCCTTGAACTTGGCCAAAGACGAGATCTCGCTTTTGATCAGTTCCAGATTCGCGGCCTTGATACAGAGGTTGAAAGTCGTTTGCAGCAGATGATTCTTGAACAGGGTCGGCCTGCTGTTACAGCTGTTATTAGGAGCGCTAAGTCTGACATTCGAAACTATGTTTCCCAGCATGCTCAATTAAGTGCAATCGAGTTGGACCGCATCAGCGCTAAAGACCCCGCATATCAAATGGTTCGAGACATGCTCGAAAAAGAAGTAACTTATCTAAAGGAATTAGAAGTGTAGTACTTTATGGCATTTTTCATTGTAATAGGTACTAATAATGACGTAAAAGGTGTTGTAGATGAGGTCAAAAGAGCTCATCTACAACACAATGTCATAACATCGGGGTGCATTCTCAGTGAAGACGATGAATTATATTACCACTGGGATGTTTTCAACGAGCAAGGCAATAAAACCAAAGAAAGCAAGGAGTCCATTGTTCTACATGACGCATTGACTAATCAGATTTCCCAGTTTAAGGCCTTACTTCCAGATGATGCTATTCCCAATGTTTTCATAGTCTCTAAATGTTTCGATGATTCTGAGAGTGAAACATTACAAATGGTTTGTGACGAGTTGTACCAGATTGGCGGAGCAATGCTTAGCGGCCTTCAGGTCGATATCGTTCTACTGGGGTATGATCTGAATAAGCCTGAAAACGTCACGATACGTCCTCATTGGAAGTTGTTAGAATCCATCAAAGGGCTGGGAGAAGGGAGCCGTTTCCATACAAACATTCTCTATATTAATAATATGGACTATATGGGCGCGGCTACAAATGTTGATCCTCATGTGCTTAGTAGATTTCTCTGCCACTGGTCTAAGATAGTATGCGCTGGCGGCTATGATCCGAAAGCCACAATCCAGTCACTTGTGTACTCTATCGGAATGTCAGAGCACCAATACGACTTTCGTGATTTAAACGAGTTTTTCAAACTATCTGCTGAGGAACGGCTTTTGGACAGGACGTTGAACGACACCCCTTCAGTCGATACTCAAGAACTTCTTGATACCAACTATTTTAAGAAAATTGACCTAAGTCTACCTTGGCTTGACGGCCTATGCCATATTCAGTCATCTTGGGCTTCGTACTGCACGTCTCAATGGGATCCGTCTAAATCCCTTGTGGAGAATCGTTATTCCATTTCTCAACAGGAATTAACTCTTGCATCGTACCTCAACTGTTTCCTGGAGTTATACATCTCAGAAGAGCAACGAGAGATTGACACGCTCAAAGCTGAGATTGCCCAGAACGAATCGGAAAAAAAGGAGTATTTGGATAAACTTGAAGAGTTGAAGAATCTTCCGGATGATGAGAGCAGGGAATCTCAAACATATTCCACTAATGCACAGATTGCTCACCTAGAGTCGGAAATAGAAGAATGCAAGGAGCAAGTAGATTTGCACTTGCAGAACATAGCTAAGAATTCCTTTCATGATGCAGATACGTTCCATGAGAACTTTGGCACTAAGGATCTTATTACGGAAGAGGACGAAGCCGCTTATGCATTTAACAAAACTGTAGTCGAAAGACTGCTAAACTATGTCAAGTCTGATTCGGGTATTGGTGTGATGAGAGAAGCTGTTAATAGAGCTACCATTCTCGACGTTCTGCCAAATCCATACCCCGCATCAGAAGTCCTTAACATGGGTCGAGTAAAAGCGATTACTCTTATGCCTGAATCAATCCCATCAATCCCATCAATTCCATCGCCCCAAGCCAATCCGGCTGACTCAGACAATTTGAACGAAAGACCTGGTTGCCTTTTCTGGTTTAAATCTTTGTTTAAGAACAATAAGAAAGATGCAGCAGACATTTCAGGAACTGAGGAACAAGCATCTGGCCCATCTTTGATTGCGGAGGAGGCAAATAAGTTCTTGCATGAGACGCTAGGTAAGGCTGTTACTGCGTTGAAGACGGCTGAAGATGTTCGCCTCTGGTGGGAACGTCTATGTGATATTATTGAAAAGGATCAGAATCGACGGGCAGAATGTATTCTTCTGATGGATGGTGAAAAGAATATCAATGGTGATTATATACCCGGCAAAGAAGGATATAGTCCAATTAGGCATCGGAAGTCAATTTCACTTATTGATATGGAGAAAGTGCGCGTTTATCGTGATTCCGATTCCTACTATAAACAGATCATTGGCATATTCCTTTCTCGTTGGTTCGACAAGACTATTGAATTTGATAAAAGAATGACCATGCTTGACCTTATCAAGCATCAAGTTCTTGATTCACTTGTTGGTAGATTCCATACACTCAAATGGGATGGGAGCAATCCTTTTGTTCAAGAGGTGATTCCCGACGAGGAGATGCACGAATATATTGAGCACGACCTAAGGCAATCAAAGCCTTTCGTAGAATACGTTCGTATTCAAGAATCCAATCTTGCTTCCAATTTGAACATTGGCTTCTTCTCTAACAATCCAAACATACCAACTGATGCCACAGATTTTAAGAACAGATTCAACGTAAGCTCAGAATCATTGAGTCCTGTTTTCCTCCAAGATTTTGTGAATTCTCTCTGCGTTATCCAGATTATGGATATTCCAGAACATGTTGATGCTCTTAAAGATTTCAAGCCAAGAAGAGAAATGGCTCTTAGCAGGCTACGTACTGACTTTAGAAATGAAGTTGCCACTATTATTGGTGACGCGAATACTATTGAGGATAAGGCCAGATCTATCTATAATTGGATTTGTGATAATATCGCGTATGATACCACAAAGCAGATTCATGATGCAGAAACCTGTTACAAGACGAGAAGGGGTGTTAGCCAGGCATATTGTGAACTGTTTTGCTATATGGCCGAGACCGTGGGATTGACGGCTGACATCATTTCTGGCAAGACAAAAGATGCTGAGGGGCGAATCTCTGACAAGCATTCTTGGGTATTTGTATACACCCACGCATATGATGGTATCTTTATTGACCCTACTTGGGGCGCTGGTGGTGTTGATGGTGTCAAATTCGTCAAGAGCAACGATAACACTAACTGGTTTAATATCTCTCCATATTGGTTGATCTTCAGCCACTTCCCAGACCAACCATATTGGTCAAAACTTGATATTGATATAACAGAGGAACAGTTTAAAAAACTTCCAGTTATTACAGTTAATAAGGAAACCGACGGGAAAGATTATTTCTTTGAATGTATTTCCAAGATCCAATAAACCGAGGCTGTTAATGGAGAATCTAGAAGATATTCAGGATGCGATTGTGGCTGGCGGCAGCATCACAGCAAGTGCTGATGGTGTCATTGATGAGTTGGACGCAGAATTTGAAGGGATTGGTCACTGCTTTGCTCAGTTTGAAAACATTAAGCGAATACCTGAGAAGCAAATGAAAATAAAATTATTTACCCAGAAATCTGACGAATTATACTATCGCCAGCAGGGAATTGAGCGCTTCATAGATGCGCAGAAGACTGATTACAATCTTGCATTGGCGGAGATTGAACGCTGACGGAAGCAGAGTCATTGGATCTGGTATATCTTTCCGCAGCTTGTCGGGCTGGGCCGTAGTTGCTACTCGACATTTTATGGCATCCGCGGTCGGAAAGAAGCGGAGGTGTATCTTCATAATGAAGTGCTGGGGCATCGGCTGCGCGAGATTACGAATGCGCTGCTGAAGCACAATGACAAGTCGGCCGAGGAAATTTTTGGCGGGTTCGATGCAATGAAAGTGCGGTCCTGCATGACCCTGTTTGACGCGATTTCGCCTGACAACACTTCGCGCAAGTCCTGGATACGTTCCATGACGGGAAACGCTGCGAGTTCACATTGTCGGCAATTGCGGACAAAACTGTATAACGCCCTGGAAAACAGATAAAAAAAATGAACGATATGAAACAGTACAAAAATGCGTCCCTGATTGTTTGCGGGGCAATGTGTGCCATATTGATGGTGAATAATCTGGTCGGGAAGATGTCCGGTTGGAACGAGCCGTCCGTAATTCCGGGATTCTGGGCAATGGCGGGACTGTGTTATCCTCTGCTTTATTGCTGGCTGGGAGTTCTGTTGAGGGCCTGGAAGCCGGAGCCGAAGTGGTGGATACAGCTGTTGGTCGCGGGTATGTCAATGTTCTGCATTTGCAGATATTTGTGTCTGGACGAAGGCTGGCGCTTCATTGTCTTCCAGTATCTTGCAATGACCGGAGTCGGGTATCTGGTTCCTCCAATGGCGCTGGAGAATTCCTCCCGGAACAAAGGCTGGATTTCACTCATCATGGTCGCGCTTTCGGCCTTTTGTTATACGACACTCGCTGTCGCAATGCAGCGTTTACAAAATGTGCCGCTGATGCCTGAACATGAGGATATGCAAGAGATGCTTGCTACAATATCAATGATTGCGGAACCGTTGATGGCGATAATCGTCGCTTATTTCGTGGTGCAGTTCAGTTTCTCCCGCATTGCACAGAATCTGGGAAGCCGTAGCTGGTTCATAGGTGTGGTCGCCGTGCCATGTATCTATACCTTTATTGTTTCAGCCATCCGGTTGTTGTCTCCACGATGGACTTTCTGTGTGGATTCTATGTGTTACAGCCCCGTGCTGTGGTTCATCGTCCAGCCGGTGACGGTCTATCTGGCAATTTCGGCCCTCAGGAAAGCCTTTGATCTGGGGTTCCGCAGAATCAAACACCTGGAACTTGATGATGACATGGACAATATACGAGAGATGTCGGAGTTCAAGGCTATTATTTCCGAGTACACTGAGAAACTTAAGGCCGAAGAGAAAGAGTATAAAGAAAAACTCAAAAATAAGGGTGATGTTGAATCCGACAAAGGCACTATTGTTGCTGGAGAAATCCAGATGAAGAAGCAGTTTGGAGGAACCTACGAGGTGCCGTGCTCCATAAATGGCCTTGCGCTTAACATGGTCTTTGATACTGGTGCGTCAGACATTACTATCTCGTCAGTCGAAGCGAACTTTATGCTGAAGAATGGTTATCTCTCAGATAAGGATATCAAGGGGAAGAAGCAATATATCAATGCAAACGGAGAGATTAAAGAGGGCACAGTCATCACAATCCGTGAGATTAAGCTTGGGGACTCAGTGCTGAAAAATGTGGCCGCTTCAGTGGTACACAATCAGAAGGCTCCGTTGCTCTTAGGAGAAAGTGGCCTCTCAAGATTTGGCTCATTTACGGTGGATAACGTAACGTCAAAACTAATAATTGGAGAATAAGTAATGGTAAAATTACAACTTGTTGAAATATATGCTATGTCATGGCGAAAACGTGATGTTTCAATCCTCGCCCCTTACCTTGACGATAGTTTCTCGTACACTTCTTTTTGGGTTTACGCGAGCCTTAATCGTGAAAGCTATCTTGATTATTTGAATGGAAAATTTGAAGCATTAGCCAAAAGCGGGTCTAATATCGATGTGTCTGTAGGGACAAACACCATCGGAGATTATGCAGTCGTCTTAAGGCAGGATGGAGAACAACCGCTTTACATTACAATCAAGGAAAAGGACGGGAAAATCGCGGAAGCTTGCATGTTGCCATTTTAGGGACTGTCGTGAAATGCCGGAAAAGTTTTGGCTTTCTGCTCGTGAGATGTCGGGAATCTTTTCGGTCTATATCTCTGCCTCGTTAGTCATGTGCCACCGGCACACTCCATCTTCGAAAACAGATCTATCCTCGAAAATCTTCTCCTAATCTGGAGCAGGTTGTTTTTTTACGTTGCTTAAAAAGAAGATGGACATAATCGATGAAATCCTGCCTGATACGGCGTATTCTTTGGTATACTCGGCAGAGACTCTGCCAGCGCATCAAGGATGGAGACGGTCATCGACTTTCGCACTCCTGTTCAACATTAAAACTAAAGACTTTGGCAAAACGGCACATGAAACATCCAAAACTTACAACTTGAAATACTTGCAAGCCATCATATTCAGCTGTTCGTCGGTAATGTTTGAGACGCCTGCTTTCTTTATCAGAGAGAACTCCTCTTTGTTCTTGCTGATGACAAACTTGCGCTCGCATCCGTCAATTACGGCATACAAATGATAGTTGCCTTTGTAGGTCTCTTCCAGTCGAATGTCCTTGAGCTCATGCCCGTTGATTATGACGGGAGCGCGCTTCCCATCTTCATCCCACTCGCCCCATGCTCTCAAATGCTCAATAATCGTACTCTCGACACGACCGATCCATTCTTCCGCTACGCCATTTTTCAATGCTACGGTTCGGAAGTCCTTCAGTGAAGATGCGACATCGCGAATGACGGCATCGGGCCTGCGGATGCCGTTGTCGCGGGCGAAATCAATGATGTCTCCACGGGTGAAACCGCTAAGTTTCGCGCGTATAAACATACAATGCTCCTCATTCGGCAGATATCCGCCCCTGTTTATGACGTATGTGATGTCGTATGCCGGAGATAATCTCCACGAGCCGTCTTCAGTCATTGTGAGTGAGAAATTCTTGTTGTGGTCGTCAGTGTTGTTCGCAAGGACATTGAACACCATTCTGCGGAAAACCTCTTGGCAATCGGTCTCCGGAAGGTGTAGTTTGCGACAAGTCGCTATCAGCTGCTCGTAGCTGTCGGCATCGGGGTTTATCGCTGCCAATGTCTGTGTGTGTACCTTCTTGCTCCCGTCGCGATCGAAGCGTTCGGTCAGGAAATGATTGTTTCCCTCGGCAGAATACAACTCCGAAGGCATCATGCGGATGCCGGCCATTCCGGCCAACTCATAATAAGTCATTTCCAATTCCGCTGAACTGTACTCGGAATTCCCGAACTTCAGCAGGTGGTAGCTGAAATCCTCCATTCCGGAAATCTGTCCGCTGCGGATTTCTCCTGTCTTCCGGTTGATGGCAATGATTGCCTTCGGCTGTCGCCCTCCTGCGGAAGTCCCTACTGTCAATAAGGACTGCATGGTGATGGATTCTTTCGGAAGGATTCTGGCGTTCTCCCTGTCCGCGAAGATGCGCTCGGCCAAGTCGGCCAATGATTTTATGTCAATCTTGTCTGATTTCCGCTCAAGCGGCACTTCCGGCAGAAATTCCAGTGCTCCCATTCCGCGTCTGCCGATAAATGCCAGTTTGTCAAGCGGATTGATGTCAGCACCTGAAAGCCGGTTCTGCTGGCGCCATAGCTCGAACAACTGATTGCCCCAGGCATCGGGTAAGGAATCTGCGACAAAGGCCGGAAGCTTCTGATAAATCTTTTCGCTTTCGCCCCATATCGGTGTCAATGCCCCAGCGCTGTCAATAGGCGCTGAAATCGGTGATATGTTCAGGCCTCTCTTGACAAATTCCGGGTTGTATGTAAAATAAGCCAGGCGCCGCCGGTCGTCCCACGACAGCCTGCCTATTTCCTCATTCCAGAGTATCACTTTCAATGTTCTCAGCATATTCCTGCATTATTTTGAATGACGGATGCGTTGTGCTTTTTTCTCATTTTTACGTATCAGATATGGCGACTCGGGAAGTTCCGGCAGAAGGTTGTCCATGTTATTGATTTGACCTATGACTTTCATCAGGAGAATGAAAGTCGACAGTGTCAGATTGTTCGCCGCTCCGCTCTCGAATTTGTGGATGGTGGTCAATCCGATGCCGGACCGCTCCGCCACATCTTTTTGTGTAAGCCCGCAGCGCATCCTGTAATCCTTGAAACGTGTGCCCATCAATCTGACAATTTCCGGTGTCGAATATTCATATAAATCAGCCATTGTTCCTTCTTTATTTAACTATCATTATATTGATAGTTATGTCGCTATTCAGCCTATTATCTTCACGTAAGTGATAGTTATAACTGCAAAAATATGAATAAAAACCAATAAAACAAACAGTACAATGAAATTGCACATCTTTTTCGCCAAGAAGGGCGCTTGGCATTGATGTGCTTAAGCGGAAAATTGCAACAGCGACAGGAATCCCCACTACGAAACAAGGGATTGAAAAGAAGATCGGCAAAACTGTCATAAAAGTGGTGAAGTCTATCTTTAATAAATGACCGGATAACCCACTTTGAATCAAACAAATAAACTTGATTCGGTAAAATCAAACAATTCAGATGGAAACTGCACGAGTATATGCATTACACGATACTGACTCCCGTGCCGCATTTCCGGTTATACGACAAGGTTTATGGGAACGGCCGGCAGCCTGAGAAATTCAATTGGCAGAAAATGTTTTATCTCAATTCTGACGAATACCTGAGAAGCAAATGACATTGGCAATCAAGGCTATTTCTTTGATTTGCAGAAATCAAAGACTGATATTTGATTTTTAATTTGATTGCTGTATAAGCTATGGATGCCATAAAGTATCAAATAAATAGACTGGATAAAGTGCAGATTCTGCGAAGACAATCTACCCGCGTTTCTTGTGGATCAGTTCATGCACATTGCTATAATCTGCATAGTGTGGTTCGTATTTTTCGGTAAAGAGGTAGATTATACTCTTCAGTAGAGACGCCTATTTGACGATTCCTTCGCTGTCAATGAGGTATCCCTCAGTCGGGGCGTCTTTCAAGGTCTGGAAATTATGCGTTTCATCACGGAGGATGCCGCCCTTGCCGTTTCCTGATGTTCCGCTGTTGGTCTTGATGTAATCACCGCAGATGGCGAAGTCCCAATCAGTACGCTCCGCCCACGCCTTGTCCTCTTCCTCGGACAGGAAGGTGCTGGAGCCTACCGTTTCACCGTCCTTGATCGAGAAATATACCCATTTGCCGTCCTCCAGGCCGTGGATGGTCACCTCTGTCGAGATAGCCGGCACTTTGCCTTCGCCCTGTTTACATGCGCAGCACAGACATGCCGCGAGTATGAACAATATTATAACTGTCTTTTTCATTTCTATTCAAGTTTAAGACTTCCGTCCGGAGCATAGACATATTTCAGCTTGATGGTGCCGTCCTGACGATTGTAGTCGGAGAATCTCATTTTCACATACTTGCCGTCGGCGGTCCTCAATACGAGTGGCGCTGCAGCCGGCTGTCCGGAAGAATTCAGCCATTTGACCTTCGAGTAGGAAGTGGTCTTCGCTGCTACAGTTTCAATGCTGAACATGTTTTCGCCGCTCTTGATCTCCTTGCCGGCGATGTCCTTGCAAACGTAAACCTTTGGAGATGAAGCATCTTCACGATAGTCATATACGGAGAATGCAAGCATCTTCCCGCTTCCCAGTTCTCTGCCCCGCTTGTTCCGGTTTACCGTCAGAAAGAACTTCGGCTCCTCGGAGTCATGGATATTGGCCACATAAGAACTGAAGTCGAAAGCGAACTCGATTTCTGAACTGCCGCTGCTTCCCTGCATAGGATAGTCTCCGCCCTGGTAATTGGCAATCGGCACAAGATAATCATGGACAGGAATATTGTCCGAAGCCTTGTTGGAAACGCCGATTCTGAAGGAAAGGTCATTCCTGGACGTGTAGTTCAGTTTCACGCGGAACACCACCTTAGGCTCACGGTATTCCACATCAGTCCCGCACATGTCGCGGCTCAGTTCACTGTTCGTCCTGTCACTCTGCTCCCAGAAATAATACGGCAGATAGTAACGTCCTTTGTCATGAGCGAAATGATTTTCTCCCCAGGTATTGCAGACGATGAACGCACCCTTGGTAAGACTTCCGTCAGGGGCCGTGAATTCCACGAGGTCATCGTAGCCCACGATCGTCATGGCATGTGCTCCGTCAGGTGCAAGCTGAGTAAGCAGCGCCTTGTACCCAGTGACGGACGGTCCGGTATAGTTGGTGTTGATCTTCCATCCGCTTGAGCGTGAGGAGAATGTCACTATGCCGCCAGGTCTTCCCGGTTCTCCGCGATTCCACAGATAGCGGCGGACTTCATCGATTCCGGCACGGTCTATAACCTCGAACGTGCGGATCTTTCTCACCCTGTAGTGAAGCGCTTTCAGATAACTTTCATATCCTGTGGTCCACTTGAACTGATAGCTCGAATATTGCGACGGGAAATCCGCTTCCGTGGCAATGCCGCCCTCAAATGCTATCTGGAGTCCTTCCGTGCCGAGAGAGCCCTCGTCCTGACCACCATTTATAAAGTTCCAGGTGTACAGATAGCTGAACTGGTTGTCCTTGCTGGCTGACGCATCCCTGTCCAGAAGACGGTTCATCTCATATGTGAACATGTACCCGATATAGGACGCTTGCGCGCAGGAGCCGCCGATCTGATTGATAAGCGGCGGGAAATATTTCAATTTAGAGTTGTCAATCCCGTCTGGCATGGTCTCCTGCGCCTGCAATCCCACTGCGGTGACCCCGAAAAACAAGGTCACCGCTGCCATGATGAATTTCTTACGAATAGATGCTATTGCCATGATAATCTTTTGATTGTCTTCTTGATTTCTGCATTGAGCTGCTGAGGTGTATCCGCGTCATGCTCAAGAATGCCGGAAAGTGATTCGACGATTTCACCGCGGCGGACGGACTGCTCATACCATCCGAGCGTCTCACAGGCCACCGTACGCACATACAGGTCGTCGGAAGCGTCTCCGACAATGTGGAGAAGCGGCTCGACAGCATAAATGCTTCTGCCGTTTCTGAATGTCCTGATATCGTTCACTCTCTTCTTTGCCGGTTTCTCCTTGTCAGCCGCCCCTTCTGCGCTCTTGCCGTAATGTCCTGTGCCTGAGAGCAATGCTACAGCATCATCTGCTGCATATCCCGATGCCCTCACCATTTCAGGATGTGCCTTCTTGAAGGCCTTTACATCAGAAATAAGCGTGGTGTCTCCAAGTGCAGCAGCTATTTTTACGGAATTTCTGGCGACAACTTCATAGATGTCGTCCAGACCCTTTCTGACGTAGGTCGGGAAATCAGCGTCAGGATTGGTTGCCAATGTGTTGAAAGCATGGATGCGTACAGTCCATGACGGGTCGCCGAACATTTCCGCTGCGCGTTTGTGTGCAGCCTTGGCATCGATATAACCCAAATGGGTGATGCCGGCACATCTCAGCAGAGGATTTTCAGAATGTGTGTACTTTTCCCAGACGGAAGGCTTTGACTCGTTGAAAATCAGGTCGTTGTGCAGCCTGTCACGCAGTTTCGCCTCGGCATTGTCATGAGGCGTGAATCTGAAGGTCGGGTCGCCGATAAGATGAGACTCCAGATATGGAACCTCTTTCTGCCACATTCCGACACGCTCCCCGACAGAAAGGTAGCCCATCAGCTTGTCTTCCCATTTGTCCTGAAGGACATTGACCGTATTCCCTTGTGCGACAATACATTCGCCGTCTCCGAAAACATGGCATCCTGCGACATATCCCTCCCTGTTGTGGAAGGAACCGTTGTAGCAGGCATTGAAGACAATCATCTTCGCATTGCTGTGTCCTTTCATTATATCATCCAGACTGATGTTGGCAAGAGCGAATTCCAGAGAATCAGCCGCCGCATAGGCCGCCATGGAGGAGTCGGAAAAATCCTTGCGGGAAAGTTTGTATTCCTTCTCAATGGCTTCTTTCATGAAGCCTTCACCCTGGCCTTTTCCCTGATAATATCTGTATGCCTCAGCGAGTGAACGTCTCAGATAGTCCATATCCTCGTCCAGGTCATCAGCCACCTTGCTCTCGTTGATGTACTGAGTGTCAGGTGCTCCGTGCTCGCTGAAAACGAACAGGTCCACGTCCTTGCGGGCCACCTCGCTCAAGAGATTCCACTTCATTTGCCTGTCTTCACGGAAATTCAGGAAACGGTTATGGGAAGCCTGACTGAAGGCGTATGGAAAATACTCCCTGAATACGACTGGTTTCTGACGCCAGATCGTAAGGCAGTCCGAATTGTATCCGTGACCGGCGAAGAAAGTGAGGTCGTCCAGGACATTGTCCTGCCTGTGCGCATCCGCCACCTTGCGGAGATACTTGCGCATGATCTCATATTTGTCACCTTTCATCACTGCCGGCACTTTCATTCTGGCAGAATAGATGTCCGGACGCAGATGCTGTGCCCCTTTTTCTGAAAGTCTGTAATAGAATACGTCGGTTTCCACGGTGTCACGGCAGATGAATTCGAAACTCAGGTCGAAATCATCATAGAACCTGTCCGATGCCACAGATGATTCTTCCATTGGCCAGACTTCCTCGTTCATCTTGAATGCAGTGGTAAGATGCTGGCCCTGACGCACTTTGACGATCGGCACATCACCGGCAAGCACCACACCTTCGAGTCTCGGCTTCTTCCCCGCAAGCGCGAGAATCTCAGCTTTTACTTCTTCCGGACTTTTCCAGTCAGCACTGATTATATATGTCGCGAGACCCTCATCCTCAAGAGCCTGCTTGTAGGCATGGAATTCTTCTGAGCACTTGGAAAGCGTCACGCTGTCGGTTATGATGGCGAATGCCGTAGGTGACTTCACACTGAATTTCTCGACATTGGCCTGTGCCGCTGCGGACAGCGAAATGCCGCAGAAAACGACCGCCCCTAAAAAATGTTTTATCAGATTATTTTTCATAATTCTATGTTCAGTTGCCCTATCTCAAATAATCTTCAAGACGGTTCCTGGTCTTGACAAGTTCATTCCTCAATGCTTCCGGCATCTCTTCGCCAGATTTCAGGTACGCGTCGATTCCTTCCACAATCTCTTTCCGGTTCCATGCCCTGATGTACCAGCCGAGTACCTCAGCGCATTGGACACGTGCCTTCTCGACCTCATTTGGATCGCGTACAATCGCAAGCAGGCTTTCAGCATACTGCGGATAAGGCTGGTTGCGCATGCCGCTGATGTAGAATTTACGGTATTTGTTGGTCTTGTCTGTGAGAGCCTTGCCAGTGGAGGCTTCTATGGAGAATGACTGTCTGAAGCAGTCCATGGCCTTTTTGTGGAAGCGTTCACGGTCATAAATCCAGTCTGCCTCGGCAAATTTCTTTTCGAATTCCCTAAGGAAAAGACTGTCAGGGAAATGCGCACAGACAAATCCCACGTTATGGGCCACGCGAAGCGAATTGTAATCGCGCATGTAGAGGTCTGCAAGAGCGTCAGCCATTTCCGGAGTGCCGACCTTTCCCATGAAATAGGTGGACTTGCGGCGGATAAACTCATAAGGGTCATCAGCTCCCTCTTTCAGGACCTTCTCATAATTTCCGTCAATGTAATGTTCCAGAAGATGGAGGCATTGCAGGCGGAGCATATATTCGTCACTTTCCTTCCACGTTTTCAGGAGAAGGGGAGACAAGTCATTGTAATTCAATGTATAGAGCTTGTGCAATGCAAGCCCTCTGATGTCGCACGGATATTTAGCGGATGTGAATTTCAGCCAATACCGGCAGTCTGTGTTGTGCAAATCCGGGCGGACCGCTTTTCCTGACCCGGTGAAATGGAAGGTCGGGTCGCCGAGAATGTGCGATTCCAGGATATTGACCTGCTGCATCCATTGACCTACGCTGTAACCCTCGGAGAGCATTCCCAGAAGGTCGGATGAAGACTTGTCTTGAAGGACATTGACCGAGTTTCCGATGCCGACAAGAGCATTGCCCCCGGACAGGATATAACGTGATGCGATGCAGTCGTCCTCCCGGAAATCTCCATTGTAACAGGCGTCGAAAATGGTCACTCTCACGTTCGGTTCAGCTGCCGCAATGTCATCCAGCATAATGCCGGTGGCAGCATCATAAAGCGAATCCTCCGCCTCGTTTTTCGGATCATCCCAGTCTTCAACCCAATCGCGGCTGATGCCATATTTCTTGACAATGTCGTCTATTACGCTTTCTGCGTCCTTGCCACGGCTTACTGCCGTCCTGATCCGCTGACGCATGCGGTATTTGGCGTCGTAATAATATGAATCGGTCTCGTTTGGATGAGGCGTTTCTGTAACGTACTGTCTTTCAGGGACTCCGTGCTCATGGAATAGAGCGAGGTCGAGGTCGTCACGTGAGATTTCACCAAGAAGTGTATTCTTTATGTCAGGATACATTGCGAAGATCAGAAACTTCGCGCCGTCGGAGCCGTTTTCAAATGCGGCCGGCATCTGTTCCTTCAGGGTTATAGTCTCGTCTTTCCACGCTGCGAGACTGTTTGAGAATGAACCGCTTCCGCAATATGACATCAGGTGGTCAAGAGCGTTCCCCTGTGATTTTGCGGCAGCGGCTTTAAGCAGATAGCGTGAAATCTCACCATATTTGTCGCCTCTCTTTTCAGATGATTTTATGCGTCCGGTATAGATGTCGCAGCAGATGTGCTGGGGTGACTCTGCCTTCAGATTGTAGTAGAAAAAGTTCTTCTCCACGCTGTCGCGCCCGAGAAAATCAAACTTCAGGTCGAAGTCGTCATAGAACCTGTCGGAAGGAACGGAAGAGTCTCTCATGGGCAATGATTCATCCATCTTGAAGGCGGATGTGAGATGCTGGGCACCTCGGATCATTGCAATCGGGACATCCCCGACAAAGACTGCCCCTTCCAGAGCCCTGGTCCTGTGATATAACATCAGACTGTCTTTCAGCTCGTCAGGATCTGTCCAGTTCCTGGATACCACGAACGCGTCAAGCCCATCTGCGCAGACTGCCGAGCGATATGTTTCTATCGCAGCATTGCAGCTGTCAAATGTCTGAGGGTCAGTGACAATCGCGAAAGAATGTGTCTGGGCGGCTGCTGATGCCGCTGTAAAGACGGCCAATGCCGCCAATATTGTTTTGTATGACATCTAAACCCTATAAAAAATGAATCCTATTGTTTGGTTATCAGTGATTTCGGAACATCCGTCTTCAGAACAGTATTCCGAATGTCGCCGAGCAGATGATTCTGTCCTTGTCCAGTTCAGAAGCACCTATGTATGAGGCTTTTCCGCCCAATACCCAGTTTACTCTCCTTCCTGAAGAAACCGTCCAGTCTATTCTGCCTCCGGCCTTTATGTAACTTGCATTGAGCCAGTCACTCTGGTCCTTCATCATTGCTACAGGAGCAGGATAGACTTTGCCGCTCAGGCAGGTATATCCGTCACCCAATCCCAATGCGTAGCCGGCATGAAGCCCTACAAGCAGAGATGACTTCCTCATCTTGAAATGCCTGTCGGCCTGGACTCCGCCGTATATCCGCATGGCGTCTGATGTGGATGCCGGCGAGAGATAGCTCTGGTTGAACATCTCGAGCCTGGCTTCTCCACCGACTCTCCAGCTGTAGCCCTCAGGATCGGAAGCCCCGAAAAGATGGTCGTATCCGACAGATGCGTTGATTCCGGTGAAGGTGGTCATCTCGTTTTCATTCAGGACCATCCATTCCTGCTGATAGGCTGTAGTGTTCAGTTTCTGAACATATTCAATGCCGTCAGTGGCGCTGTACAATACATTGAGAGCCAGCTTGTTGGATTTGTCTTTGCCGAAGAACCAGGCAGCGTCGAAAGTTATGTCATTCTCCTTTATGGAGCCGAGTCTCTTGGGCAGTTTCGGATTTTCCCTTCCGAGAGTGGTGCGGTGTCCGAATCCGGCCTCGATGAACAGAATCTCTCCCAAAGAGTACTGAAGCGCTCCACCGTACCTGTTTGTGCGGTAGATATGTGTCTTCATGCCATCGTTTCCGCCCACCTTGTTCTGGGTGCTTTCTCCCAGGCCGCGGTGCTGCCATACCTTAGGGTCTTCCCAAGGATTGTTGTTGGATACTGTTCCGCGCTCAAAACCATTGGTATATGTGCCGCTGAGGCCCAGCAGGCTTTGGCCGAGAAGTACAGCGACTGACGGTTTTACAGTTACGCTATACTTGTATGTCTCTCCTCGCGGGTCAAGCTGTTTGGCTCCGACCTTGGTCGTGTAGTCCACTTTTACACCGAAAGAGACCCTGTTCCACAAAACGGGTGATGACAATCCGGAGTTGAGCAGATATTCCTGTCTGTTCCATCCGCTGGATTTGTCATCGACCGGATAATATGGCATGTTGTCCTCCAGTTCGTACATGAGTACGTTGTAGAGGGCGTCGTGTTCGAAGATGTTTCTGAAAGAGAATCCGCCCGTTGCCAGGAACTTGCCTATGTAAGCGGCTCCTGACGTGCCCACGGAAATCTCCGATTTTTTTTCGCCTGAGCCGATTTTACGATACTCGCCGAAGCCTCCGTCATAACTGAGGTCAAGCGTGCTGAACAACCGGTAAGGCTTGAATGAGAGGCCTGCCGTAGAAGAACTTCCGTACCACAGGGAATTCCTTATGGCAGTCTCCTTCAGGACTGTATTTCTGTGGATTTCCGAAGGCTCGGCAGCCCGGGCTGCAACTGCACCCAGACTGACGAGCATTACGGATATTGCTATAATTCTCTTCATTTCGAACTTGTCGATTTTACTTGTTTATCCAAGTGTTCCATGAAGGCACCTTGGCATCATATCTTCTGACCTGAGGGTCCTTCTTGACTTCGAAGTCATTGGTGGTGTTGTTGGAATCCTGATAAACGTTTGTTCCGTCAGGACGGGTTTCCTTGATCTTCCTCGCGATACTTTCGCCTACATACTGTCCTGAGCACCAGATGGCTCCTGCGTCAAGAACTTTAGGAAGACCGAGTACGTTCATACCTGTTTCATCACTTACAGTCTGTACTGCATCGATCACGTCGCTGATGAGAACCTCTCTTCCTACTCCGTTGTAGTCCGCATTGGTGGCAGTGATGAAATCCTCATTCTTGAGCGGTTTGGATGGCTTGAAGATTATATACTGTGAGCCTGATACGGAAGTAAGCCACTGAGGCATAGCATATCCTGCCTGGATTACCTTCTTCATGTTTATTGCAGGATTGTCTGTAAGAACCAATCCGCTAGGTGCTGTGGATTCTTTCTCTATAGCCTCAAATTCTGCACCTGTCAGATCTACAGGTGAAACGCCTTTGGAGAGGCTTTCTGCCTTATGGTTGGTAGCCCACTGGGAGATTACAAATGATTCGCCCGGTTTTATCGGGTAGGTGTGTCCGTCACCCTGAATCTGCCATACGACTTTCACGAATACGTATTGGTCGGCATTTTCGATAGGCCATTCATAGATGATGGATTTGTCATAGGACGCAAAGATTGTCTCGGCGATGCAGAGGCTGTCAGCGTAAACTACTTCCGTGCTGTTGTTGTAGATTTCATAGAACTGGTCACGGAAATAGAAATCTTTCACTCCTGTATAATAAATCTCTTTGAATACGAGAGCGGCCTCCTTGACGGCATCCACTTTTACTGTCACTTCATCTCCGTCGGCAAGCAGACTCGCATTGCTTTCAGAACCGGCAATGGTATATGTGAATCCGCCTTCATTCTGGGTAGCGCTTACCGTTACAGTATAGACGCCAGGAACAATGCCGGTCGCAGTGGCGAGGCCGTTTTCCGTCTTGGCTTCGATTGCCGTTCCGGTTGCGAAGTTTGAAATGGTGACATCGTAACTCTCAGGGGACTTGATGCCTGCTGCCGCGATTTTAGTCTCATCGACCTTCACATTTATGCTGATCGTCTTGGTGCCGGTCTTCTGGCAACCTGCCGCCGCCAGGGCCGCAAGTACCATTAAGGTGATTACTGAATGTTTCATAATTCTAATATTTTAAGATAAATAACTACTTGATTGATACCTTGAACTCGAATCCGAAAAAGATCGGTATCCCGAGTTCGCTGCGTTCGCCGGTCTGTTTCGACTTGTAGAGCGGACGGCTGTTGAACAGGTTGTTCACATAGAACGACGCTGTGAATATGTCTCCTATTTCCTTGCTGACATTGAGGTTGAAAAGCATTGTCGGGAAATACTTTTCGGCTATGAACCTGTTGTCATTGCGGGGCGTGAACATGTAGGAGAATTCCGGATCGCTCTTCATGGACGGGTCGAATTCATATACCTTTCCGTCCTTGCGGGAGATGTACTTGATGAACATGGTGTCATTGCGGTACTCAGTCCAATACTTGCTGTACCAGTTCATCTGTCCTGTGAGCGTGACGGCAAGTCCTACCTGCGGAATGTTGTGTGTGATCCTGAGCGTGGTGTTCAGCTGTTCAGCATAGCTGGTAGAGAGCTCCGGCTCGTATATTCCGATGTTCTTTTCTGGTGTTCCTACATTGTCCCTTGTCCCGAAAGAATATCCCTTGTTCGTGTTCGAGCTGCGCATCCATGCACCGTTGATGTAGAACGAAGTGCGGATTGCATTGAACCGTCCGAGGTCGATTTCGTATTCTATTCCCCTGTTGGTGGACTTGATGTTGTTCAGAGGCTTATAGACTGTATAGAAGAGGTCGTACTCTGCTCCTTTCTTCAGTACTGGCCGCTGTCCTGCATCTTTGTGGTCCACGTCATAGGTCAATGCGTGATACCATTTGAAGGAACTGAGGTCAAGTCCATAATTGTAGCCGTTGTCCATCCTCTCGTCATAAGCGGTAACGCTGATGCGGTAATGTCCTCCGAACTTGAAGTCCAGACCGACTTCCGCCTTGCGGTTCACGGCGATCTCCAGGTCCTTGTTCGTCGCATCGTAAACATTGGTCTGGGCAATGAGCAGCTGCTCGTTTTCAGGCATTCCGGCTATCATTCCGTTGTAGAGAATGTGGTCGTGGTATGACTTGTTAGGATAGAGATAGTACGAGGTCGGGGCCTTCGATGTCAGTCCGTATCCTCCACGCAGCGTCATCCAAGGGAAAATGTCGATGGAAGCATTGATTCGCGGCGCTACGGAATTGTGCCCATTGACATTGTCATAGCGGACACCGGTCACGATATTCAATTCTCTTCCGGCGAATTTCCAGTTGAAGTAGTTCTCGGCATACATGCCCAGCTGGTTGATGAACGGGATGTCGTAGTAAGGCCTTGTACGATAGCCTGATTCAGCATTGCCGATATTCCTGTAAGGAGGAGTGTCGTCGTCATAGACTGAACCCTTGCCGAGGTTCCCGTCTGTCTTGAAGTCGGCTCCTATCAGCAGTCTCTCGTTTACGGCACCCCAAGTGTGAGCAAAATCAGCATTCACTTTTACGAAGGCATTGACCTCCTTGCCGTAAATGTCATACATGTAGAAATAGCTGTACGGCAGCACGACGCCTTTTACCGGACTGTCAGCAGGGACATTGGTGATGAGGTTTCCGTCGGCATCCTTGATCTGTGCCCCGGCAATGTTGCTGTACACCTCGCCGTCAGTCATTGACTTGGAGTAGAGGTTCAATGCGTTGGTGGCGGTGCTTTCATAGTGGGATTTCTTGTCGTTGAGGCTTCCCGATACCAGCCAGTTTATGCTCCGCAGCCAGTTGCCGTTGATGGAAGCGCGGCCGTTGGTGTTGAACGCCACACCCATGTCATTGGCATAGGACTGAGTCTTGGAATCCTTGTCGTCAGGATTGAGTCTGCTGCGGTCGCGGCCAAAACTCATTGAGAGAGAGGTGGTTTCATTGACGAGTTCTCCTATTCTCACTGTCCAGAGGGCCTTGGCGCTTGCGCGCTGGTAGAATGCATGGTTCTTGGTCAATGAATTCTTGCTGTATGCGTAGTCGCCGGAGATGTTGAGGTCTCCTGCTTTCTTTCCGAGTGAAAATCCCTTTCCGGCCGATGCCTGGTAGATGTTCGGATTGGTCTTGAACCTGATCATGAGCGGGGACTTGCCGGCTTTGGACTTTACCAGCACCGCACCTGATGTGAGGTCGCCATATTCCGCTGACGGGATACCTCTGATGACTTCTATGGATTCAATGTTGTCTGTCGAAAGTGATCTTACGTCCATGCCTCGTGCAGGTGTGCCGGAGCGGCTGTCATCTCCTGAACTGCCGCTGACTACCGGGCTGAGTGTCTGGAGGTTGGCATTGTTGGACATAGGAGCGCCATCGACAATGACGGCTGTTCCGAGGCTGTTCATCACTGATGCCGAGTTGGCCGTTTCGCCCGGGACGATAGGCCGTGCGGTTCGGATAGTGATGGACTGTGAACTGGACAGGTCCGGATTCGTTATCGCTACGCCGGGGAGCAATGCCATGGCATCTGCCAATGAACTGGTCTGCATGTGGTCCATCGCCTGTCTTGAAATGTTGGAGGCGGTGCTGCTGCCGGCTTTGTTGCCGGTGGCTACGACCACGACGTCGCTCAGTCGGAAGGATGTTTCCTTCAGTGCTATTTTCAATTTTACGATTTCACCGGTCTTGGCTGTAAACGTGGTGTCTTTCTGTTCCATGCCGTAGAACTGCACGCTGACGGTGACTGTCCCCGCCGGCACGTCTTTCAGAGAGAACGCGCCCTTTGTGTCCGTCATTGTGTAAAGCTGTGACGGGGTCACCAGTACGGACGCGAAATCGACCGGCGAGCCGCTTGTTGCTGAAACTACCTCTCCCTGAACGGCAAATGTCTTCTTTGGAGGGGCAGCTTCAACAGAGAGGCTGAAGCAGGCGGCAAGGGCAAGAATTGCAATCGAAAATAACCTATGTCTATTCATTGTTCGTAATTGTATCAAGTGTGTGTTCTTCGCTCGAAAAAAGGCCCAAACGGCACGTTCTTCGACTCCACTTATTGCAAAAGTATCACAATAATTGAAAAAAACAAATAGCAAGAAATGATGATTTGTTACGTGAAAATCAATGATTTTGCAGGATTTCCGGCAACTTTGGTTACAGATTTTCCGGTAGCGGGTGAACGCAGAAACGATTTTTAATCATTTGTGGTGATTTGGCTTTTTTTTACTTTTTTTTCGTATAGTTTAAAAAGCTACTTGTCCGTGAAACCCAGCCTTTTTACGGACAAGTTGTATTTTTGATGTGCTTGTCCGTGAAACCCTGCCTTTTTACGGACAAACTGTAGATTCCGGGGTAACCAATATCAGTAATAAGGCGCTCGTGCATGAAACGTGTAAAACAAAAAAGGATGTCATCAGTCGTGCGACTTCAGGACATCCTTTCGTTTTCGTACTGGGTACGGGAATCGAACCCATATTGCAAGATTGAGAATCTTGAGTACTAACCGTTATACGAACCCAGCAGTTAGACGTTTGTCTTAAGGGAATGCAAAGGTAGTCAAATTTCTTTACAATCCAAATATTTCTTCTGATTTTTCTGAAAATTTACTTCAGAAAGACGAAAAATACAGCCAATATCAGGCAGACGAACGCTGCCAGGTGGTTCCACTGGAGCGGCTGGCCCTTGAAAAGGAACGTCACGATGATAGTGAAGACCGTCAGGGAAACAGCTTCCTGAATCACTTTCAGCTGCATGATGTTGAACGGACCGCCGTTGCCTGAGAAGCCGATGCGGTTTGCCGGCACCTGTGCGCAGTATTCGAAGAAGGCGAGCCCCCATGAAAACAGGATTACCAGAAATACAGGCCAGCCTGTAGATATCTTCATCTCCTGAAGCTTGAGGTGTCCGTACCACGCAAAAGTCATGAATATGTTGGATGTCACAAGAAGCAGGACCGTCAAAAATGCTTTCATAATATAAATCTGTCAAAACCGGACTGCGAAGTTAGTAAACATTAAATAAATTTGGCATTGACACGATTAAATTTTATCTTCGCTCTTTCAAAATCGTCGCAAAAAAAATGAAAAAGCTTTTAACCATAGCATTGATGCTCCTGCCGATAATGGCATTGGCACAGAACCGCACTCAGGACTGGGCACAGTTCGGAAGATACGCTGAAGCGAACTCAGCATTGACAGAAAAACCTCTTGCCGTCCTGTACGGCGACTCCATCACGGACTCATGGCCGAAAACGCATCCGGATTTCTTCAAGGAGAACAATCTGGCAGGACGCGGCATAAGTGGACAGACAACATCCCAGATTCTCGTCAGAATGCAGCAGGACGTAGTTTCACTCGCGCCTAAGTACGTGGTGATACTCTGCGGAATCAACGACATTGCCAAGAACACAGGCTGTGCGCCGGACCTCAATTCGATGCTCGGAAGCATCAGGTCAATGTGCCAGATCGCCAAGGCAAACAAAATCCGCCCGATTCTCTGCACATTGCTCCCGTCATATAAATTCCGCTGGAGACCGGAAATCGAAAATCCGCTGCCGGATGTACAGAAGTTCAATGCAATGCTGAAGGAATATGCACGTGAGGCAGGAATCAAGGTCATTGACTATTATGAGGCATTTGCTGACGCTGAAGGTAAGATGCCGGCAGTCTATTCTTCTGATACGGTGCACCCGAATGCAGAAGGATATGTTGTTATGGAAGGCCTTGTGCTGAAAGCCCTCGGAATACGCAAATAAAAACTCGCCGTTGCAGACAAATGGGCAAGGACAAATATAACGTAGAATAAACCAAAACATTGATATAATGTCACTTATAAAATCCATCTCAGGAATCCGCGGCACCATCGGCGGAAAACCGGGTGAAGCGCTCACACCGGTAGATATTGTCAAATTCGTATATGCATACTGCACCAAGCTGCGTGAACGCAGACCGAAAGGCGCAGGCGAAAGATATACCGTAGTAGTGGGAAAAGATGCCAGACTTTCCGGCGAAATGGTGGAAAACGTAGTTTGTGGAACACTGGTAGCATGCGGCGTTGATGTCATCCGCGCGGGATTCGCATCCACACCGACTACTGAGATGGCAGTCCTCTTCTCCAAGGCGGACGGCGGACTCATACTCACAGCTTCACATAACCCGAGACAGTGGAATGCCCTCAAACTGCTTAACGAGAAAGGAGAATTCCTTACTGCGGCAGAAGGCCAGGCAGTTCTTGAATGCGCTGAATCAGAGGATTTTGACTTCAGCGATGTGGACCATCTCGGAACGATTTCCGATGAAGACTTCACGGACAAGCACCTGGATGCAGTGCTGGCACTTCCTGCAGTGGACGCTGAGGCAGTCAGGAACGCTCATTTCACAGTGGTCCTGGACGCTATCAACTCCGTGGGCGGAATCATCATGCCGAGACTGCTGAAACGCCTCGGCGTCAAATGCATTGAACTGAACTGCGAGCCGACAGGCGACTTCGCACATAATCCGGAACCGCTTCCGTCAAACCTCATTGACCTGAGCACGACAGTCGTGAAAGAGCACGCAGACCTCGGTATTTCAGTGGATCCGGACGTGGACAGGCTTGCATTCATCTGCGAAAACGGTGAGCCGTTCGTCGAGGAATACACACTCGTAAGCGTTGCGGACTACCTGCTTTCAAGAGCAAAGGCTGAGGGCGTACAGAACCTCGTGACAGTGTCAAACCTCTCTTCATCCAGAGCATTGAGGGACGTGACGGAAAGCTACGGCGGAACATATTACGCATCCGCAGTGGGAGAGGTCAATGTCACCACGCTTATGCATGAAAAAGGTGCCCTGATCGGCGGAGAAGGCAACGGAGGCGTAATCTATCCTGCCATCCATTCAGGCCGTGACGCTATGGTAGGCGTGGCCCTGTTCCTGTCCAACCTCGCCCACAAGAAGATGAAGGTGTCAGAACTGAAGCGCACCTACCCTGAGTACCATATCGCGAAAAACAGGATTGAACTCTCAGACAAGTCGATGATTGACAAGATATTGACGGAACTGAAGAAGATTTATGCCAATGAAAATGTCAATGACATCGACGGCGTGAAAATCAGCTTCGAGGCCAAGAGACAGTGGGTTCATCTGCGCAAGTCCAACACTGAGCCGATTATCAGAATCTACTCCGAAGCGCCTACCGAAGAGGAGGCAGTGAAACTTGGTGAGGACGTGATCAAGGTAGCGGAAAAAATCATCAAAGGATAATCTGCAATAATGTTTTCATTCAGGACCACGCCGCTGGAAGACCAGCTCGACAAGGCGCTGATGGACGGAAAGGTCGGCTGCTTCTGTACCCAGAACTGCTGGGACACGAGCAGCGACCGTTATATGTATCAGATATTCAAGGAGAGAGGTAATCTGGAAAGGCTTTTCCAGCCTGAAGATGCCGAGCTTACCCCGGGAACGAACCATATACATTTCGACTCCGAGTCACTGAAAGGGCTCAGCGCGGTCGTCGTGGAAATCCAGGACACCGGCTCCAGATATTTCAACTATACCCGGGACGTTTTCCGTCTGATGATGCTCATGATGGTCCTGGACGAGCCTCCGGCTCTCTATATCGTGGACCATATAAATCCGGCAGACAGGGTAGTGGAGGGCACGATTCCAAACACGGACTGCGAGGCGTTCGTTCCGAGAATTGCACACAGGCATGGACTTACGCTCGGGGAACTGTGCCATCTGTTCTATGCGGAAATAGGTGCGAAATACCCGTTGCACGTCATTTCCGCCCATGCTTCCGACTACAACAAGGACATCCTTCCGTGGACCATCGCACCGGCATCCGATATCCCTGGAATGTTCACCTGCTATATGTACAGCGGCGGCGGACTCTGGAACAACACCAATATCACTCCGGCCATCGGAACTGCCAGGCCTTACGAGTACTTCGGCGCACCGTTCATCGTGCACGGCCCTTATGACAGGTTGCCTGCACCGGAAGGCGTGCTGCTCAGGCCTTGTTCATTCAAGCCTTCCGCAGGACGTTATGCCGAAGAAAAATGCTTCGGCTACCAGATAATGCTGAAGCCGGGCGCACAGTACCATTCTCTCCTGCACACCTTGCAGCTTGTCAGATATTTCAAGGACACATATCCTGAGTTCTCCATATCTGAAGAATTTTATAAGAAGCTGGGAGACACTAACTTGGCTGCGTATATAGCAGGCGAGGTCTCTTTCCAGGACACCAAGGAATACGTGAAGGCCGAAGAACAAAAATGGATCAGAAAGGCTAAAAGATTCACCCTGTACGACGACCAGCCATACAGGATGAAATAAGTGTCCTTAAAAAAAATCTAAAGCATAAATCCTTCACGAGGAGGCTGCTGACGCTTCGGGCGATGTCTTCTGCCTGAATCAGCGGCACGCCTTGAAGGAGAAAGCAGCTTGTCCAGACTGAAAATCAGAGACAGCTTCTGCTGCGTGCCGGCAAACCTGAAATTGTCAGGGAAATGCGCCACCACGGACAGTCTCAAATCGAGAAAATCCGCAATATGCGGCTGGTAATAGACTTCCAGCGCATCATATAGTCCCCAACTGTCTGAAGCGGACGGGTGCACCCTGTAGAAAGGAGCCCCGGCATAGAGCGCATTGCCATATTTGTATCCGCCGTCGTCAATGTAGTTGTAGAACGGCATCAGGTCCTTGCCGTAGTACAGGCTGTTTTCAATTCCCACATTCCATTTCCTGACTCCCAGAGCGAGCTCGGCGCCGCCATTGTTGCGCTTTCCGTTCGTGCTCCTCCTGTCCTGCTGGATCGCCTGATACCAGCTAAGTTTCGCTGAAAGCTCCTGCAGCCCGATATATTTCCCTGCCTCGAACTTCACGAAAGGCTGGAAAAGCCCGTCATCCACCACACTTCCGTATTCCTCAGTATTGGCATAATGATGATACTTGAAAGCCGCTCCTGCAGACAGCCAGTCAGTGAAATGGTACTGCCCGAAAGCAATGACATTGAACTGCTCCCTCCTGTAGGAACCGTATTTCCCGTTCCAGTCGAAAGCAAGCTCGATCGCCGCACGTGGCGACCTGGCCTTCACGAGCAGCCCCTCCAGATTATTGTCATAGAACTTGAGCGAATCAGAGAAAAACGCCCTGGAATACTCTCCATTCAGAAAATATCGCGGAAAAACACCCGCCACGCCATTGACCTGCCATTCTCCAAGATTCGCGTCAATGCCATAGTACATGACCACTTCCCTGAAGAGTCTCGCATTGTCCAGAGTCCGTGCCGATTCTGAGCTTTTCGCTTCCGGCGAAGGATGCCTGCCGAATTCCTTCATTATGTCAATGCCGACCATCAGCTTGTGGGTGACATTGTCGTTCTGGCTATATTTCAGTCCCACAGACGGCGTGAGCCTGGCACCGTACAAGGTCATGGACTCGGTAAACTGTTCCTTTCCGCTGTCGAACTCCCTGTTGTCGAACTTGTTGTCGAAATATGCGTCATAGGCGAACTTCACTTTCTTCTCCTCACGACGCTCCTGAGGCTCGAACCCCCAGGAAAAAAAACTCTGCGCACCGGCATTGACCGAAAGGGCCAATGTCAATGCGGCAGAGATGAATTTCAATGATTTTGTCATTTTTTCAATGTGGCGATCAATTTGTCAGCCTTTTCGTAACCGTCAGCAGGGGCTTTCCACATGAGGGCGATTACAAATGCGCCCACAAGACCGATGATTACGGAAACAAGGAATACAGAATCCCATCCGTAGTGCTCGGCGAGGAAACCGAAGATGATACCTGAAATCACTGTGCTGGCGTAACCGAAGATACCGAGAATGCCGTTGGCGGTAGCACAGGCATATTTGGTAGCCTGCTGAGAAGCTGCAGTTCCGAGCAGCGCCTGAGGTCCGTAGATGAAAAAGCTTGACAGACAGATGAATACGGCTGAAAGCATAGGCATGTCTGACGGAGTCTTCCAGAACAGGAAGAATGAAAGCGTAGCGCCGATCGTGCAGATGAGGCAGGTCCTGTGAGCCTTGCTGTGCATGAACTTGTCAGTGAACCAGCCGGCTACAAGCATGCCCAGGATGCCGCCGAACAGCTCGGAAACAGCCACTACCGTACCGGCAGCCGAAATCTCCATGCCCTTGAACTGAGTCAGGAACGTGGTTCCCCAGTCGAGGATGGTGAACCTTACCACATATATACAGAAGTTGGATACGGCGAGAATCCAGATGAGCGGGTTGCCGAAAACGAGCTTGTTCACGAATTTCTTGAAAGCAGGACCGGAGAGTTCCTTGGCCTTGTTCTCTTCCACCTCGCACTGGCCCTTGCCCTCTTCCTTCTCCATGTCTTCGATTTCAGGAAGGCCTACGGAAGAAGGTGTGTCCTTCAATGTGAAGAACAATGCGATGGCTCCCACTACTGCGATGGCTGCCGGGATGGCGAAGCAGAGCTGCCAGCTGCTGTAGCCGTAATGCTTCAGGATGAAACCGCACATCACGCTGATGAGGCCGGCTCCGATAGAGTGTGAAGCATTCCAGATGGACTGCTTGGTAGCAAGTTCGGAAGGCCTGATCCAGTGGCACATGAGGCTGATGCACGGCGGCACGCCCATTCCCTGGAAGTAGCCGTTCAGCACCCAGAGCGAACCTATGATATATACGAGCGTCATTGTCGCCTTTCCCTCGGCGTCCAGCACATTGACGAAAGAGTTCATCGAAGGGCTGAAGCAGATGATGAAGTTGGTCAATGCAGAGAGCAGCAGACCGGCCGACATGAGAATTTTGCGGCTGAAGCGGTCGGCCAGCAGGCCGTTCACAAATCTGGATATACCGTATATGATACCGTTCAATGTAAGGAAGAGTCCGAGCTGGACCTTGGAAATGCCGAGTTCTGATTCCAGCGCCGGCATAACCACGCTGAAGTGTTTTCTGACGAAATAGTAGAGGGCGTAACCGATCATCAGGGTAATCAATGTCCTCCACTGCCAATAGTTGTACTTCTTTTCTGTCTGTTTGTCCATTTTATTGTTTCTGATTTTGATTAGTCTGCGATAATTACCTGAACACCAGCATCTTCAATCTTGTTCCTGAATGAGTCAGGAATGCCGGAATCCGTGATGATGATGTCCATGTCCTCGATATTGCCTATTTTGCCGAATCCGTGGCGGCCGAACTTGGAAGAGTCCACCAGCACCACAGTCTGTGAAGCTGCAGCCATCATGGCATTGGTCAGAGCCGCTTCCGGAATGTTTGAGCAGGTCACACCTGTAGCGATGTCCACACCGTCACAGCCGATGAACAGTTTCGAGCAGCTGACATTCTTCAAGCCGCTTACTGCATATTCTCCGCGTACTGAGAGGGAGTTCTTGTACATCTCCCCGCCCAGGACGAATACTTTCAGGCCGCTGCGTTCGTTGAGCTGAACCGCCGCCCCGAGACAAGGTGTGACTACATTGAGAGTTCCTACCGGCTCCAGAATCTCCGCGAATGCCATAATGGTGGAACCGGAGGCTAGCATGATGGAATCATCAGGTTTTATAAGGGCCTGGGCCGCACGTGCAATCATCTGTTTTTCAGCGACATGCTGTGTGCTCTTTTCGGAAACGCTCAAGTCCATTACATGAGGTTTCACAGGTGAAGCGCTTCCGTGGGTCCTGTAGAGGACTCCCTGGGCTTCAAGAAGACGCAAATCTTTTCTGATGGTGGCGCCTGTCACGCCGAGCTGATCCGCAACATCAAGAACACGGACATATCCGTTTTTGGAAAGCTGTTCCTTGATGTATTTGTGGCGTTCCGCAATACTTATCATAGCTGATGATCGGTAAAGGTTTCAGTATAAAAACAAAGGAGAAGATTCTCCGACACAAAGTTAAAAAATAAAACGATATTATCAATCGCAAATTTTGCATTTCCTTTCATTTCCTTGCATTTTCGAAAGAAAAATTAGGAGAAAAACGAAAAAAAACATACTTTTGCAACATTCTATATAATCATCACGAAACAATAACGAAAAAAATCGAAATATATGATTACCATTGAAGAAGCGCTTGAAAAAGCAAGAGACACGAAGGCTATGGAATTCGGAGTGGGCTGTATGGCCAAGGTTCCGGACATGTTCAAAAAACTCTTTCCCGGAAAGAAAGCCATAGTCGTGGCAGATGACAACACTTTCAAAGTGGCCGGAGAGGCAGTGGACAGCTATCTCAGGAATGCCGGTGTGGAAACTGAAACTCCATTCGTGTTCCACGACCCTGAACTGTTCGCAGAGTGGAAGTACATCGAACAACTTGAGAATTATCTCAAGGAACTGGATGTGATCGCCGTTGCAGTAGGCTCCGGCGTCATCAATGACCTTACGAAACTCGTATCCCACCATCTCGGAAGAAGATACATCATCGTGGGAACGGCAGCTTCAATGGACGGCTATACAGCCTACGGCGCATCCATCACTTTCGAAGGAAACAAGCAGACATTCGACTGCCCGGCTCCTCTCGGCGTGGCATTTGACCCTGCAGTTGCGGCCAAGGCACCGGAAGGAATGTCCGCATCCGGCTATGCTGACCTTATGGCCAAAATTCCGGCAGGTGCAGACTGGATTATCGCAGATGCTGTAGGCAGCGAGGCCATTTCTCCATTTGCATTCGCATTGGTGCAGGACAAGCTCCGTGATGCTCTTTCTGAGCCGGATGCAGTGGCTGCAGGTGATGTCGAGGCTACCGGAAAACTTGCTGACGGACTGATAATGAGCGGATTCGCTATGCAGGCCATATCTTCAAGCCGCCCGGCGTCTGGAACTGACCACCAGTTCAGCCACTTCTGGGACATGGAAGGACTTTGCTATGAAGGCAAGCACGTTTCACACGGCTTCAAGGTCGCTATCGGAACATTGGTTTCCACAGCCTGCCTGGAGTACCTTCTCAGCAAGGACCTGTCACAGCTCGACATCGACAAATGTGTTGCACAGTGGCCGTCTTGGGAGACAATGGAAGCCCATATCCGCGAGATTTTCGCAGGAAAACCTGGTCACCTCGCAAGAGGACTCGTGGAGAGCAAGGGCAAATACACTGACAAGGAAGGTATCCGCAAGCAGCTCGAGGCCGTGAAGAACACCTGGCCTGAACTCAGAGAAAAAATCAGAAAGCAGATCATTCCTTTCGATGAGGTTCACGACTGCCTCAGAAGAATGCGTGCACCATATGAGCCTGAGATGATCGGCGTAAGCAGAGAAAGACTCAGAAGCACATTCAGATGCATTCCGTTCATGAGAAACAGGTTTACCGGCATTGACCTCATCTACAGATGCGGAATGATGGACGAGGTGGAAGAACACCTGTTCGGCAAGGGCGGAAAATGGGAAACCAAATAAAACAACATACTGACTTTCTCATTATGAAGAAGATAATACTTACAATCGCATTGGCGCTGTGTGCCCTCGCAGCAGGCGCCCAGGTAAAAGTGAACTGCGGTCCGATTCTGCAGAACGTGACTGATACAAGTTTTACAGTAGTATGGACTACCGATGGTCCGGCAGTGGGCTGGATTGAGATAGCTCCTGCTGACGGCACGAATTTTTACAATGTGGAAAGACCGAGATACTACGACAAGAGAGGTCTCGGAAGGAAGCCGATAGGCACACTCCACAAGGTTACCATATCCGGACTCCAGCCGGGCACGACCTACAGGTATAGAGTCATGTGCAGGGGAGTCATCGAGCAGGACAACAGGGCGAAGATCATCTATGACCAGGGCTATGGCCTGGATCTGAAGAAACGCCCTACCAAAGTGACCACTAAGGCGACAGATTACGATAAGGTGAAATTCGCAGTAGTGAACGATATGCACGAGCACGATTCTGTAATGCAGGTGCTGTTCAAGGGTGCCAAGGGCAAATATGATTTCGTTTGTTTCAACGGTGATATGACTTCAGCAGTGGACAGCGTGGCAAACCTCAGGATCCACTATATGAAGACTGCTTCCAAACTGTTCGCATCCGACACTCCGCTCTACCTGGTCCGCGGTAATCACGAATACAGGGGAAATGATGCGATCAAGTATCTGGACTATTTCGATACTCCGACGGGAAAGACTTACTATACAGCCACTTACGGCAAGTATTTCTTCCTGTTCCTGGACTCTGGTGAGGACAAGGCCGACAGCGACATCAGGAATCTGGACATCATGATGACTGAGGACTATGTGAAGGAAGAAGCTGAATGGCTGAAGGGCGTGGTCGCAAGCGACGCCTACAAGAATGCCGAGATGAAAATCGCGTTCTGCCACATCCCTCCGGTTCCTACCAGCTGGCATGGCAATGTCATGGTCAGCAACTACTTCGTTCCTGTGCTGAACGGTACAGGCCTGGACCTTATGCTCTGTGCGCACATCCACAAATACCGTCTTACCGAAGCCGGCGTGAACGGTGCTGATTTCCCTGTTCTGTGCAATGCCAATCAGCAGCGTCTGGATGCCGTAGTGGACAAGTCCGGAATCAGGATCGACATATTCGACAATACCGGAGTCAAGGTCAAGAGCCTCAAGTTCGACAAGAAGAAGTAGATCCTTGAGGATTAGTTGATTCCTAAAATATCGAGAAGTTCCGGGAATTTCTCAGCTCTGATAAGGCCGGGGTGTTCATACTCCTCGGCTTTTTCGTGCTGCCAGGTCATTGAGGACGGGATATAGACACCTTTGCCGCCGATTTTCAGGACAGGGTCGATGTCTGAGCGGAAGGAGTTGCCCACCATCAGCATTTCTTCCGGCTTGATGTCCAGTCTGTTGCAGAGCTCGGAATAGACCTCGGGAGTCTTCTCGTTCACCACGTCGATGAAGTCGAAGAAGCCGTGCAGCCCGGACCTGTCGATTTTGTGGTTCTGGTCGAGCAGTTCGCCCTTAGTCAGTATCGACATGGAGTACCTGCCGGAAGCCTTTATTCTTGTCAATGTCTCCCGCACTCCGTCCAGCGGAGTGGCCGGATTTCTCAGAATACGTCTTCCAGCCTCCACCAGTTTCATCAGCCTGGAAGCATCGATTTTTCCGTCACTGACACGGTATGCCGTCTCAAGCATTGACATGATAAATGCCTTGGCCCCGTATCCGAGTTCTTCCATATTCTCCATCTCGGTCTTGTAGAGCTCCTCATTCAGCCACTGTGCAGAGCCATATTCCGAAAGCACAGCGAAGCACTCCTGCTCCGCACCACGGAACAGAGGCTCGTTCAGCCACAATGTGTCATCTGCATCGAAGATGACCGCTTTTATATTGTCTGTCATAATTTTATGAAAAAGCTCCAGTCGCGATTGGACGGCTGGAGCATATAATACATCAATTCAGCACTAGATGCCGTACTGCTTGAAGAAATCATTGCCCTTGTCATCCACGAGAATGAATGCAGGGAAGTCTTCAACGCGGATTTTCCAGATGGCTTCCATACCGAGGTCAGGATATTCCACACACTCGATGGACTTGATGCTCTCATAAGAAAGAACCGCTGCAGGGCCGCCGATGGAGCCGAGATAGAAACCGCCATGCTTCTTGCATGCGTCCGTAACCTGCTGTGTACGATTGCCTTTCGCGATCATGACCATACTTCCGCCGTGTGACTGGAAGAGGTCCACGTAAGGGTCCATACGGTTTGCTGTGGTAGGTCCCATTGAACCGCAAGGCATTCCTTCCGGAGTCTTGGCAGGGCCTGCATAGAATACCGGGTGATCCTTGAAATACTGAGGAAGGTCCTCACCATTGTCCAGACGCTCCTTCAGGCGGGCATGAGCGATGTCACGAGCCACGATGATGGTGCCGTTCAGGCTGAGACGTGTGGAAACAGGGTATTTGGTGAGTTCTTTGAGAACCTCGGACATAGGCTGGTCCAAGTCGATCTTCACAGCGTCACCCTCGCCTGCATTGCGGAGCTCGGCAGGGATGAGTCTTGCCGGATTGTCATCGAGCTTCTCGATCCAGACACCGTCTTTATTGATCTTGGCCTTGATGTTGCGGTCTGCGGAGCAGCTTACGCCAAGTCCGATAGGGCAGCTTGCGCCATGACGCGGAAGCCTTATGATACGGATGTCGTGAGCGAAGTATTTGCCGCCGAACTGGGCTCCGAGGCCGATTTTGTATGACTCTTCCAGAACCTGCTTCTCGAGCTCGACATCTCTGAAGGCACGACCTGTCTCATCACCTGTAGTAGGCAGAGAATCATAGTAATGCGTAGAGGCGAGTTTCACGGTAAGGAGGTTCTTCTCGGCAGATGTGCCGCCGATTACGAATGCGATATGATATGGAGGGCAGGCTGCTGTTCCGAGAGTCTTCATCTTCTCCAAGAGGAACGGAACCAGTGTGGCAGGGTTGAGGACAGCCTTGGTCATCTGGTACAGATATGTCTTGTTTGCAGAGCCGCCGCCCTTTACCACGCAGAGGAACTTGTACTCCATGCCCTCTTCTGCCTCGATATCGATCTGCGCAGGAAGATTGCACTTGGTATTGACCTCTTTGTACATTGTCAGAGGCGCATTCTGGCTGTAACGGAGATTCTCCTCGGTATATGTCTTGAACACTCCCTTTGAAAGTGCCTCGGCATCATCGAAGCCTGTCCATACCTGCTGTCCTTTCTCGCCGTGGATGATGGCGGTACCGGTATCCTGGCAGAACGGAAGCTGGCCTTTGGCAGCCACCTCGGCATTGCGGAGGAAACGGAGAGCTACATACTTGTCGTTTGAAGATGCCTCAGGGTCACTGAGAATCTTGGCGACCTGCTCGTTGTGGGCAGGGCGAAGAAGAAAGTTCACGTCACGGAAAGCCGCATTGGCAAGCATCGTGAGAGCCTCAGGCTCAACTTTCAGAATTGGATGGCCCTCGAATTCGCCAGTTGAGACGAACTTGTCAGTCAGCTTGTAATACTCTGTGGTATCCTCGCCAAGCTGAAACATAGGCGCATATTTGAATTCAACCATTGTTAAAGTATTTTTGTTGTTATACTAATCAATATCTTCCACAGGGCCGGACTCGGTTCCGCCTCCCTGTTGCATAAGGTACGCTTTCATAAATCCGTCCAGGTCACCGTCCAGAACTCCCTGAGTATCAGCAGTTGACAGGCCTGTGCGCAAGTCTTTCACCATCTTGTAGGGATGCAGGACATAAGACCTGATCTGCGAGCCCCACTCGATACGCTTCTTGCTGCCCTCCAGCTCGGCCTGCTTCTCTTGACGCTTTTTCAGTTCAATGTCATAAAGCCGCGAGCGGAGAATCCTCAGGGCGTTCTGCCTGTTGTCCTGCTGTGAACGCGTCTCAGTGTTTTCCACGGTAATGCCGGTCGGCAGATGCCTGACCCTCACGCCCGTCTCCACCTTGTTCACGTTCTGTCCGCCATGTCCTCCGGAGCGGAACGTGTCCCACTCCAGGTCGGAAGGATTTATTTCAATGTTGATGGTGTCGTCAATGAGCGGATACACGAAAACCGATGAGAATGTGGTCTGGCGCTTTCCCTGTGCATTGAACGGAGAAATCCTCACCAGCCGGTGCACGCCGTTCTCTGCCTTGAGGTATCCGAAAGCATAATCGCCCTCCACCTGTATAGTGGCGGATTTTATGCCGGCCTCATCACCGTCCAGCAGATCTGTCACGGTCATCTTGTAACCGTTCCGCTCACCCCAGCGCATATACATACGCATGAGCATGGCGGACCAGTCGTTCGCCTCAGTACCTCCGGCACCGGAATTTATAGTGAGGATCGCACCGAGATTGTCTCCCTCCTCGCCGAGCATATTCTTCAGTTCCAGAGCCTCCACGGCCTTTTCCGCCTCTGAATACGCAGCCTCGAGTTCCTTCATCTCGTCCGACTCGGCCGCCTCATCCTCAGCCCCGTCCATACTCGCTTCGGCAAATTCATACAGCACATCCAGATCGTCTGTCAATGTAGATGCCTTGTCGAAGTCCGTAACCCAGGTTTTCACGGCATTCATATTCTTCATGAACGTCTCGGCCGCCTTCGGGTCGCTCCAGAAATCAGGCGCTTCCGTCTGTTTCTGAAGTTCTCCGACCTTCTTGCGCTTGGACTCGATGTCGAGACATTCTTTCAATGTCCCGAGACGTCCGTGAAGTTCCTTTATCTGTTCTTGAGTTATCATCAACCCGCAAATTTAGCAATTATTTAATAACCTCTACTTATCTTGAGGACCCTGTCAGGGTAATTGCTGATGATGGCCTCCACGTGGAGATCCAGTATCCTCCTGATGTCAGCCTCATTGTCCACTGTCCAAGGCACGAGCCTGATGCCGGCCTTGCGGCAGTTGTCCACCATAGTCTGGTCCACAATCACGAATTCAGGGCTGAGCCATTCAGGCGTGAAATTCAGTCTCCCCATATAGGTATCCCAGTCTGTATCCTTCTTGCTTATAAGATAGGAAAGCTTTACCTGCGGATACTTCTCGTGCATATAGTTCAGAGCCCTGGCATCGAAACACTGGACTACCAGCCTGTCGCCGAGGTTCTTGGACAGAAGCAATTCCATACATTTGTTCACAAACTCATGATACTCAGGCCAGTTCTTGCCTTCGTCCTTGCCCTTCCTGCACTTGATCTCGATATTGTACCTCATCGGGTCCAGACCATTGGCCTTCACGTAATTCTCTACAGAATCGATCAGCTCAGTAGCGAGCGGCTTGATGGCAGGAGACTGCTCCTTGCCCGGCCAGACAGTGCTTGGACGTTTGCCTACATCGTATTTGGCGATCGTGCTGTAAGGCATCGTGTAGAGATATTCCTTAGGATCATCGCTCTTCACCTCGCTTCCGTCCGGGCGGGTAGCATAGCGGGAATGGAAATATGCATCGTGAGAAACGACCACCTTTCCGTCCTGACTGATCTGGAGGTCCAGCTCGAGAGTGTTCACGCCCATCTCAGTAGCCTTGGTCATGGATGTGAAAGTGTTTTCAGGCCAGAGACCCGCACCTCCCCGGTGAGCCTGGACGTCCACATAGTCGCTCAGTTTCACGTCGTATTTCCACTCCTTGCCGAAACGGCTGCGGACATTGACAGTCACCACCTTGGCATACTGGTCCGGAGTTGCGGCGAAATAATGGATATTCTTCTTAGGCTTCTTGAACGAAGGGATCTCCTTGCCTTCCTTGGCGTAGAATTCCTCGATTTTCTTGATATAGGTAGGAGAGCAGTCCTGGATCATGGTCATCGGGCCCATGTCCTTGCCGTCCTGCGACCAGGTCACTGTCCACTCAGGGTCATAGTCCCATACATTGGCGATTACTGAATTCGGATGGAATTTGCTCTGGCCCGGTGCAATGATCTCCACCTGGTAGTCGTCGCTCTTGCCGATAGAGTGGTAGAACCAGCTGATTTTCTTGCCTTTGACATTGAAAATCTCATATCCTGCAGGCACACCGTCGCGGCACCAGTCTGCTGACCACCAGGAACCGCAGATGCTCGGAGCATTGTGGTCCATCACGGTAGGGGAGATGGTGTAGTTGTTCATGATGTGGCTGTGTCCGGAAAGGATGTCCACCTTTCTGCCGTCAAGCAGAGCGAGCATCCGGTCAGCATTGATGATGTTTCCATGCCAGCCCGCTATCGGACTGTGCTGGGCAATGAAGATGTGGGTATCCTTCGGAATGTATCTGAGCAGCTGCTCCACGAACTCCAGCACTTGCTCGGAATAACCCTCCTTGTACTGCTTTTCCTTAATGTACATGATGTTGTTCAGACAGATGTACAGGTCCTTGCCCATAAAGAAAGCATAGTTGTGAGGACCGAAATTCTGGAAATAGTCCTTGGCATAATCGCTGAACTGACGCTCTTTGTTGTAATCGTGATTTCCTGTCACTGAATACACCGGGAAACCGATTTCCGCCATTTTCTTCTTGTACTCGGCGAAGCGGTTCGGCAGGTTCTTGTCCCAGCCGAGGTCGCCCAGAACGACTCCTACTACTGGTCCGTTCTCCTTATATTTGGCCCCCTGCGCCTTCAGGTCATTGAACGGAGCGCCGCAGAACTGCCCGAACTGCTCCT